>LQAJ01000175.1_pt1 | contig 27295 bp, 37 predicted proteins | sample 1535811 | NCBI WGS metagenome assembly LQAJ01 (sample SAMN04331587, study PRJNA305678) | bioreactor metagenome | isolation source: bioreactor_6 inoculated with Wadden Sea sediment 2nd replicate of a... | place: Germany: Wadden Sea, Janssand Flat
GGTCAGCATTTCTGTTCAGAGAAACGGATTTCGGTGTCAGTTGCCTGCTGCATCTCGCAGATCAGGCTGTCCGGGCAAAACATTTGCTGCTTGGGGCCTTCTATCTCAATCAACTGGACATCACGAACCTGAGTACAACTCACAAGATGGCATGGCTTGACGTGAAAACCCGTCTCGAACTTGATTCGGGACGCATTGAAACAGCGTTAAAGACTTTCAGCAAAATGAATGAATTGAATGTGTCGATCCCTGTCATGACACGATTGCGTATGGCTCTGCTCTACCAACAGCGCCGCAATTTCACCGCAGCACGAGAGCAGCTGATGGCCATGTGGAACAATCGAATGAATATGACAACCACCCTTCAGGCTGAAACGCTTTTCTGGCTCGGTGAAGGTGAACAGGCAGTCAGAAATACGGATAAGGCGTTAGACTACTATCTCAAACTCGCATGGCAATACCCTCAGGAAAACATCTGGCACTGACCGCCATGTACAGAGCTTCAATCATCTATGAGAAAAAAGGAAAATACGACACAGCAAAACGTATGCTCAAAACAGTGGTCAAACGCGCTGACAGAAAAGAGCAACGCGAAGCCGCCAAGGCTCGAATTGCCGCCATCGACAAAAAGATGGGAACCAAAACCAAAGGCAAGACAGCAAGCACCCTCGTTTATCCTTTCTAAACATAAAACGCCCGGTACTAAAACTACCGGGCATTTTCTTTTAAATCATAAATCTAGGATGTTACAATACGATTTCGTCCTTTGTGTTTCGCATCATACAAAGCCAAATCAGCTTGTTCCAAGACAAACGCCAATGACGAACCATCCGACATCTCAGCCAACCCAACGCTAAAGGTCAACTTTTCACCATGTGAGAATTCATGTTCCGCAATCTCCCTTCTCAACTTCTCAAGCAGACCCAAAGCAGCAGGAAGTGATGTTTCCGGCATGCACAGCACAAACTCCTCGCCACCATATCGGGCAAAACATCCGTTTTACGCACCCTCCCCGCAATGAGTTGGGCAAACTCCCTTAGCACCTCATCGCCTACGGAGTGTCCATGGTTATCGTTGATCTTCTTGAACCAATCGATATCCAAAATTGCCAATGAATACGAATGTGAGTGCCGCTTGCATAATTCCAGCAATTTCTGAGCTTCCTGAAAAAAAAGCACGCCTGTTGGCAATACCTGTCAATTCATCAGTAACCGCCATTTTCAGGATGTGATTGAAATTGGCATTCAGCTTGACCCGCATATCTTCAAGTGTCCTGCCCAAAATGGACAACTCATTTCTTCCTTTCCATTCACAGGAAAATTCCAAATCTCCGTTGGAAAGTTGTTCGGCCTGTCCCGAAAGACGTTTCAACGGTTTCAGAATTCTAAAATACAAAAACGGAATAATAAGTGCCATCACCCCGACAAACATCGTGATGAACAAAGCCATAGTCCGTTTTCTGGATACATCCATCACGGGCTCTATCCACCCATAATCAACAGCAATTTCCACGTACCCAAGATCCTCACCATTCTTGATGATTGTTTTACGACGTGAATGAGACATATATCGCTGAACAGATGTCTGCTTGGTGATTTGCACCAAAAACATTTCAAAGACCGATGAATACACAGTAATACTGACTACCCTTTCGTCTTTGAGAAATACATTGGCCAGATCAAGAGCTCCGTCTGGAGAAAAGGAAAGGAGATCGTCTTCAACGCCTTGGGCCAAACTTTCCAATGCAGTATCCTGATAGTGAAACAGTACATCCTTAAGATGAGCTCTCTCGGTATTAAATGAAATGACCATCCCAACACCGAGCGGAACCAAAAGGCCCACGACAAGCGCACAAAGAATCGACAGTGTCACACTATGAATTTTACTCCGATCAAACATATTGCCTACGGACACTTCAGATCCATTTCATAATCATGAACTACAATTGAACCCAATACTATTTCCCGCTTGATTCTTTCAATGCGTTCACGCATTTCCTTTGAGACTATTGATCTATTATTCTCATCAAAAATGACATCCACAGCTCCCTGAGCGAGTCCAAGCCGCTTCAAATTGTCACGCCAGATTCCCCGTTTTGCCAACATCAGGGCAGCAAAGACAGCCATATCTGTCCGCTTGAGCATCGACGTCAGAACATGCCCGGGAAAAAGGCCATTTTGATTCAAGTCTACACCTATACCCAGCTTTCCCCTCTTGGCTGCGGCTTCAAGCACGGCAGGTCCCGCACCACCAGCTACCTGAAAGAGAACATCAGCCCCCTGATCCATCAGCTTGTTTGCCATTGCCGCAGTTGCCTTTGAATCAAACCAGGTCCGGGATATTGTCCAATAAAACCGGACAGAACCTTGATATCCGGTTTGACATGTCTAGCACCCTGTTCATATCCGCAGAGAAAACGGCGCAGGGCCGGCATGTCAGACACGGAAACAAATCCGAGAATTCCGCTCTTTGTCGCCATGGCAGCCAGAGCACCGGCCAAAAAGGCTCCCTCGTGAGTGGACAGCGTAAAGGAATACAGATTCGGTTCATCCCAAATCCAATCAAAAACAATAAAACGGGTTGTAGAAAACGTGCGCGCAAGTTCAACCACTTTAGGATAATGCGCTCCGTAAAGCAGAAAAATCGGGGAATACCCCTGCTGTGCCAGTTGTTCTACTTTCGCGACATAATCATTCGTTTTGTCGCTCACGATGACCTCGTCACAGTGTTTGCCGGTCTTGGCGACAAATTGCTCTACACCTTTATGAATCGCAACATTGTAGGGGTTCTTTTCTATATTCAGATGATAGACGACAACAGGCTTGAACTCTTCAGCATGACAAGGAAAAGCACAACAAATCAATATAATTAAAACAAATAGAAAAACATATCTCTGCATCCCAACGTCCTGTTTCTCCGAATCTCACTCAACAAAAATAAACGCTTACCGTATCTGTAATCAATGTTAATCTGTTTATTAATCATAACAATTCAATGTTGGCGATTATTAATTTAACTGTTTTCAGCCTCAAAAAAATTTCATACTTCTCGCACTTATACCAATTCCTTTGCACCATAAACAAAGAGGGGTTGCGGACGTCATCCACAACCCCTCTGTCATTATAAAGTCATCACTTTCATTCTGTATGAACGCTCTTGACGGCTCCATCCTCCATTTCGACGATGGTGTCGGCATAAGCCGCGTATTGGTGGTCATGAGTTACCATCACCACAGCAAGCCCCTCTCTGTTGAGTTCCTGCAACAAAGTAAGAATCTCCTTACCTGTTGTTTTGTCCAAGCTGCCTGTAGGTTCATCGGCAAAAAGGTAACGCGCCTTTTTCACCAAAGCCCGGGCTATGGCAACACGCTGTTGCTCCCCTCCCGAAAGCATTGATGGCAGCCTGTTCCACTTATCGTCCAACCCGACACGCTTCAGACACTGTTTCGCCTCTTCAACATGTCCAGATGAAACGGGACGCAATGTATTCATAAACGGCAACAACGTATTTTCCAGCACGGTTAGATATGGCAACAAATGATGAAACTGGAATATCACCGCAAAATCATGGTGCCGCATCATGTTCAATTCCCGCTCACTGATACGCCCGAGATCCGTCCCACCATACGTCAACTCTCCAGAATCCGGTGTCTGCAAGGTGGACAAAATATGCAGCAACGTGGTTTTCCCTGAACCGGAACGTCCGACAATAGAAACGAATTCTCCCTCATCAACAGCAATGGACACACTGTCCAAAGCCCTCGCAGGGGTTCCCTCACCATAAAACGTCTTGGATATGTTTTCAGCTTTAAGCATGTGTCCTCCTACAGACTGAGCAAGGCTTCGGAAGGCTCAATCTTGGAGGCCTTCCATGCTGGGATGAGAGCAGCTGTCACAGCCAGGCATGCAATTGCCCCACAAACCAAAGCATACCGCACCCAGTTGAATACAATTTCAGCATCCTGAGCCACGTTCAGCACTTCAAGCATCCGGAACGAAGCACCGTACCCAGCTACATACCCCACAGCTCCGGCCAATACTCCGATCAAAAAAGCTTCCACACAAAAGATGGCGAACACCTGTCTTCTGAAGTAACCCAATGAACGGAGTATTCCGATCTCCTTCTTTCTCTCATTCACTGCGGAAAGCATGGTCATACCTACCATGGCGGACGCGGTAAGAAGTATCACCAGACTGACTATCATCGCCAATTCCTTGACAAAAGAAACGGAATACATCCGTTGCTTAACAACACTCTGGAGCGCTGTGATACGCATTTCCGGCAGCCTGCCTTGTATCTGTGTGACAATATCCTCGATCGGACACCCTGCACACAGAGCGGAAACCTCGACAAAATGAATACGATCTGTTGCGCCTATCGTGTGCTGCAATGCTCCTAAATCAGCAATAAGCACCTTATCGTCATCGCCACCAGTGGATTGAAGAATACCGGCCACCTTGTAGGTTTCTTGTCCGAGGCTCACTGTATCGCCGGCATATAATCCTAGACGGGATGCAGCAATAGCACCGGCGAGTAGTTCCTGCTCACCTTTCGGATAGTGACCATCAACAGCCCAGTAACTCTTAATCTTGAGTTCTTCTTCCCAATCAACTCCTATGACTCCGACTCTATAACCATGAATCACTGCCGATGTAACGAGCTTGGGAGCAACCGCGGCAAGTCGATCTGTCAACTCAATGGACCGGACAGCATCTACCGTTTCTTTCCCGGAGAAAAATCGTTCTCCCATATTCATGTCGCCAAGGGTAAAACCACCATACGAGACTTCCAAGGTCTCGACGTTGGGTGCAACCAGAATATTGGCTCCATAAGCAGTCAGCTTCTTTTCCAGACTCTCACCGACCACATTTGAAACATTATCCAAAGAAACCACGCTCATCACGCCCAAGGCAAAGACAAACAACAACAATACGGTTCTCCACGGCTTACGCCGCATATTCCTCAAGGGGATAGTAAGTATATTCATGCTCCCCCCTTAAAAAAACGTGCACCTTGCTGGATATCCACCACGCGAATACGCACGATGTCGCCATCAAACGCCCTTTTCAAAGGAGCAGGATTGCAGCCGCCCTTGACCACGTTGATACGACTTGAATGAAAGCGCATTCCGCAATTATTACACACTACAAATTCACCGGAACGACTGTACCCCTTTCGCTCTCTGAAACAGACATCGCAGGCGTCAAAGGCCGCTCGGATTACACCGTCATTACTTTTGAGCAGAAAAACCGGATATCCCGATCTTCATCATTGTATTTGTAGTAATGGATGTCTCCATCGTTCACCTCGTTAAGAGAAATCTCGACAACCCCATTTTTGGGAACAACTTCGTCATACCCGTCACCAAAGAAGTTAAAGGCCTGAGAATCAGTCGCCGTCATGGCGATGACTGTCATGGCAACAAAGAGTAATTTCTTGATCTTATTCAACATGCTGTACTTTTGCATTTTTTCCTCACTAGCAACTGCACGAGTAACCACATCGCGCGATTGAAATCAGACCTCAGCACAATAACTGAGGCATTTCCCGTTTCAAAAACAACGGAAAACAATAATGATTGAAAGATGGAAAGGTGCGTCGGAACGCGAAGAGGCTAAATACGAAAAGACATATTGCGGAGAAAAAAGCCCCGAGCAGGCCACAGAGGCGCCACGCGGTGGCCCTGAAATATTGAAGCATACAAGATGGCCTACCCATCATCATTCCATGAGTTGAATGATGCCGGAATGGCAACCAACTGCGATGTAGCTGAAACGGGAACCCCCATAGCCGAATTCCCAACTGGAGCACCTGGAGTATGTTGACATATACAATCAACTTCGAGAGCTGCCGCAACTTGCTTAGGACAACACGTAGATGAGGGAATCGGTGACTGGGTATGCGCAGTGTCAGGTGCTTCCGTATTCGCACAATGACTACAGTCTTCCTGTGCAAACACGACTCCACCCAAGGCATAATGGACTCGCCAAAAGCCATGGGATGGATCATGACTCCCAAAATTAGAATGAGGCAAAACGCCGTTTTCAGGACAACTCGCATTAAGACAATCTATACTTTTACAGTAGGAAAGTCAAAATTGCTTTATCGGTTGATCTTTTTGGAAAAACAATGATTCAGTTCGAACAACCGCCCCTTTACTCAGTAAAACAAAAAGAGGAAGGGTTGCAGCTTATATAAGCTGCAACCCTTTTGTAATCGTGGTGCCGAAGGGGGGATTCGAACCCCCACAGAATTGCTTCCACTAGCACCTCAAGCTAGCGTGTCTACCAGTTCCACCACCTCGGCATCTATTGCTTGAACTATTCGCTCTTTGCGTCGTCACCAGTATCCTTGAACTGGATAGCCGGCTTCTGCTGATCAGCCGGAACAATCGGCTGAACCGTTTCCTTGCCCTGCATCATGATAGAATCTTGATCCGACACTTTATTGCCGGTCATAATGTTATACGTCAGGGAAGTAACCAGGAACACTGTTGCCAAGCCTGCGGTTACCTTAACCAGAAGTCCTCCCGCACCGGAGCTGCCGAACATTGTGCTGCTACCACCGCCGAAGATGACTCCCATGCCTTCGTGACCAGACTGAAGCATAACTGCGCCGATCAGGAAGATGCAGGCCAATACATGAATTACAATTACTAACGTTTCCAAAATCTTATCCCTTCTACTGCTTATTCAGTGAACTTGCAGCATCAGGCCAGCACGATCTGAGAAAACTTTCGCTCTGCAAGCTCGCGCCACCTACCAACACTCCGTCGACATTGTCAAGTGCAATAATCTCACCGCAATTGGCCGGCTTGACACTTCCACCGTACAATATCCTGATATTATTGCTATTTTCTCCAAAGATGGAAATTAATATTTTTCGAGTAAATGCGTGCGCTTCAAGAATTTCATCTACACCGGCCACTTCTCCAGTGCCGATTGCCCATACAGGTTCATAGGCTACACTGATGTTTTCCGGGTCGATATCACGGAGAACATCTTTCAAACCGACACGCAGTTGATGCTCCAACACATCCTCGACTTTACCAGCCTTCCGCTCTTCGATTTTTTCTCCAATGCAGAAAACGACTTTCAAACCGGAAGAAAGGCCATATGCGGTCTTTTCTCCTATATATTCATCGTTCTCCCCGAGTACATGACGCCTTTCAGAATGTCCTGTCAGACCAAACTCGGCACCTGCATCAACCAACATCCGGGGAGCGATTTCACCAGTGAAAGCGCCCTCTTCCTTGATATAATAGTCTTGTCCTCCAACAGAAAAACCATCAGCACCGGCAAATGCATCCGACACAGCTCGAATCGCAGTGAAGGGAGGAAAAATAAGGACTTCACGGTCTTCAGGCAGCTTGGATGCTGCCAGATCAACCAATTCCTGAGCCGTTGCCCGGGCTTCGTCCCAAGTCTTGTACATCTTCCAATTGGCAGCCATTAACTTTTCATTTGTTCAAGCACTCCTTTAAAGCCTTGAATGCCGGGAGTTCCTTTCCTTCGAGAAATTCGAGGAAAGATCCGCCACCTGTTGATATAAAACTAAACTTATCAGCAAGATGCAGAAGGTGAACAACTGCGTCAGTATCTCCTCCACCGACAATTGTCAGGGCATCATCAAGTTCCGCAGCCGCCCGACAGACAGCAAACGACCCTTCGGCAAATGCGGGCGTCTCAAACATTCCCATAGGTCCGTTCCAGACAATGGTTTGAGAACGATTGACGACCTGTACAAACAACTCAGCAGACTTGGGCCCGATATCAAGGACCATGGCATCTTCCGGAATATTGTTCGCATCACAAACACCCTCAGCCTCTGTAGCTGTGTGCGTTGAAGCATAGACGAAATCCACAGGCAAATGAAGCGTAGACCCGAGTTTGCCCGCCTTTTCCATTATCGACTTGGCATCAGCGATCAAATCCGTTTCTACAAGAGAGTTGCCAACCTCAAGTCCCTGAGCAAGAAGAAACGTATTGGCCATGGCACCACCAATAATGATGTCATCGACCTTCCCGAGCAGATTATTCAAAATTCCAAGCTTTGTTGAGACCTTGGCTCCACCTGAAATACACGTATACGGTCGTTTTGGATCGGCCAAGGCATCACCCAGAAACTCCAGTTCCTTTTTCAGAAGAAAACCACAGCAGCATTGTGTTGCGTGCTTGGGGACATCAACAACCGAAGCATTCTCCCTATGGGCCACCCCAAAGGCGTCATTGACATAAATATCTGCCATGGAAGCAAGCTTCTGTCCGAAATCCCCTCTTTCCGCAGCCGTCTTCCCTGTTTCTTCCGGGTTGAAACGAAGGTTTTCCAACATCAAAACCTGCCCCGGCTCCAAAGTAGAGGCCATGGCAACGGTTTCAGGTCCGATACAATCCGGAGCAAGAAGCAAGTCAACTCCCAACAACTCGCCTGTTCTTTTAGCGACCGGCTTGAGAGAAAGCGAGGGAACAACCTTTCCTTTGGGTTTTCCCAAATGGGCACACAGAATAACTGATGCCCCGTTATCCAATGCATATTTCAATGTGGGAATCGCCGCCTGAATCCGGTTGTCGTCCGTTATGACCCCATTGTCCAACGGCACGTTGAAATCAACACGAATCAACAACTTCTTCCCATTAATATCAATATTATCAATCGCTTTCATATTTCCTTCCTCTTGCGTTTGAATACAGTCTCTATCTGAAATCGTACCTGAACAACAACGCATCTTCCTTTGTATCCGGATAATATTTTTTCCGTACACCAATCTGTGAATACCCGAATTTTTTATATAAATCGATTGCCGGTTTATTGGAAACCTTTACATCTAGAAAACTCTTGGTAATTCCCCCTGCACGACAGATTTCAAAAGCCCGCTTCAGCAGTCGAGAACCCAGTCCTCCCCTTCGACAGTTCGGATGAACCGCCAAATTGAGTATCTCCATCTCGTCTTCAATCATTGAAAAGGCTATGTATCCGACAATCTTTTCATTTTGACGAACCCCTAAAACAACATAAGCCCCTCTTTCAAGCCCAAGCAAAAACTGATCTCGTGTCCAACTATAGGCAAAACAGAGCTTTTCCAGTTCAATCAATTCATCAAGATCAGCCTTTCCAAGATGGACAACCTCGTTTTCCATTTTCCATCCTTAAACAACGCTCTTCCGCGCTGGAAAAATCCAAGTATTAAGTGTATACACACTTACAGTTCAAATCAAAAACTTCCAACCCTTCACCATGATTATTTCCAAAAAAAACTCAGTAAAACCTACCAAGGATCAGCTTGTCGAAATCATGGATGACGACAACAGACCGCTTGCCGTGCTGTCAAAAGACACTGTGCACAGACAGTTGCTCCGCCACCGGTCAGTTCAAATACTCATTTTCAATCCCGAGAAAAAAATCTATCTCCAAAAACGCAATAACATGATGCAATTCTTTCCCGGCCGGTGGGATGTATCTGCGCGTACACACCCGCATGTCGGTGAATCCACCTATAGTGCCGCGATCAGAGCTCTTCGGGAAGAACTCAATCTGGAAACAGACAATCTTGTTCGCGTACGGGAACTTGAAGCCTGTCCTGCCACCGGTTTTGAACAGATAACAATCTTTTCCATAAGTAGAAATGTCCATCCCATCACACCCAACTCGGACAACGTCTCCGAAGGGTATTACTATTCACGCGAAGAACTGACTTGCCTCATCAAGGAATTCAGGGAACTTCTCACACCCAATCTTGTGACGCTCTGGGAAGCGGGCCTGCTCAGCGACGATAGTTAATCAAGCGCAAGCAATCCACTCAGGGTTTCATGAATCCTGCTATTGGTGGCCAGTATGCTCCTTGCTCCCAAGCGATACTCTGTCGCTGCATCATATCACTTATACGCCCACCGGCCTCTGTGACAAGCAAAGTTCCTGCTGCTGTGTCCCACGGATTCAGTGCACTTTCGTAAAACCCGTCATACCTCCCGCAGGCAACATACGCCAGATCAAGCGCAGCGGAGCCGGGTCGCCTTATTCCCTGTGTCAGAGGCAGCAAAACCTTGAGATGCGCAAGAACGGTTTCGAGATGCTCCTCAATGGCATAGGGAAATCCCGTAGCGATAAGCGATTTTTCCATTTCCACCGTTGATGAAACAGAAATAGGATTACCGTTCAAGAAAGCCCCTTCTCCTTCAATCGCTGTAAACATCTCTCCAAGCAACGGAAGATTGACCACGCCAAGAACAATCCGGTCCCGATGCCAAAGAGCAATTGAATTTGCAACAAACGGAAGGCCGTGTGCAAAGTTGGTCGTTCCATCGATAGGATCAATTATCCAGGTGAACTCACCAAGACTCCCATCGCTTTCCGACTCCTCTGCGAGAAAATTGGATTCCGGAATCAAGCCCTTGAGTTCATCTTTCAACATAATCTCAACAGCCACATCTGTCTCCGTGACAAGATCGACACGCCCTTTATGACTGATTTTCTTATGCTTTACAGCAGCGACCTTGACCATTTCGCCAGCTTTTACGGTGGCGGCAATCAACTGTTCCATGACTGCTTTTCGATCAAATACCATACAACTTCTCCCATAAAAAAAGGCGGCCTGAACCGCCTTTTTACAACTTCTAATTCAACACACTATGAACGTCGCTGAATAAAAAACTCAATGGTACGATTATAGGTTTTTTCTTCTTCAGCAGTAAAGAAACAGGCTGGAATCTCACCACGTTGCCTATGATAGTGGAGACATTCACAACAAATGCCATGTTTGTCGCAATTGTATGTGCAAGTACAGTACTGCTCATTGATTTTTGCCCTTGGGCATTGATCTTTCTTTTTCATTATTCACGCCCCCGCTGTGAATTTACCGGTAAACAACCCCCAAAACAAAATTGCCAATACCTTAACAACTCCATAGTGTCAATAATTCAAGCCTATTATTCACAAAAACAATGACTTTTTCTCTCTTCCATTCTTGTCAAATAATAATCAATCATATTCACGAAAGCCGTTGAATTTCAAACAATAAAAGTATACCATTTGATGGATACAATCACCTCAAAGCCCTACACCTTTTGCCAGTTTGACAACGGAACAACGCCATGTGGGAAAAAGCCTTCAGTCAGGCCCCGGAGTATCGCCAATACGCTCGTACAAAAAGGGCTGATTTACACCTGAGTTCATTGGAGGAACTCAAGGCTTTTCTTGATTTCAACCACATCAAGCATTGTCTGCTCAGACCTTACTTTGAAGTTGATTCCTACCCGTTGGTCGAAGTGCGGGAACTGCTCCCCTCGTTTGAAGTTGACCTTTATGAATATAAAGCGTTGCCGGGATTCAGCATGGTCGCATTTGAGCGGCCTATGAACTCATTTCATGAAATTTTTCAATATGATGCATTGCACTCACTCGCCGACTGGGAAGACATGCACAGGCAGGAAGGCTGTGCATTGGAAGAAAATGTCATTGCATCCAATATTCGGACCTTCCAAAGCCGCCTTCCCAAAAGGCATCATCCTGATTTTCTAAAAGAATTTGAAGATACAGACATCTGCACTCTGAAAAACTATGCGAACATGCTGCCGTTTCTCCTGGAGCTGGAGCGAGCACACGTACTCGCCCATGACCAATCCGGTCAATTCACTCTTCAAGGCATGTACGCATCACTCCCCTCCAATCTTGACAGCGAACTAAAACAATTCGGCCTCAAGATTGGAAAATTCAAACCGGGCAACAATCTGATGTACGAATGCAACCGCCTCTTCGTCTATCAGTTCATGATGGAACTCCACGGATTCCCCATCGTATCAGAACGCCGGACTTCCTCGGCCATGTTCGCCATACGGCTGCTCCGACAAAAGGAACGGTTTATCGTCAGAGTGCTCGGCCAAAGTGACAGAACCATCACGACCATGATGGCTCCGCCAGCCGACACGCCCAAACGGCTCCGCAAGTATCCGCGCATTGAAAAAATCGCTCTTGTCCAAATCAACAAGAATCAAAAAGAAACCATCGCGATGCTTGATGATCTGGGATATTTCGTAGACCGGAAAAAACGTGTCGTCATTCTGCGCGTCACGTACCAACAGCACGAATACAGCCCAAAAAACGTTCGTGAAGACAGAGCGTTATCCGTGCAGAAGCAGGAAGTCATTCACCCCATCAACGGACGAATCATCGACACGCTGAACATCATTCAGAATGTCCAGAACATGCTCCTGCGTCTCAACGATATTGTACGAGGCGAGTACCGAGTTACGATCACTTACAAACGCAACGAAGTAATCAAAAATACCGACACCCATGAAAACCGTCTGAAAGTCCTCTACTCATGGCTTTCAAAACACATGCACCGCATAGTTGATTATTCCGAGGAATACTATGCTCAGGTAGTCCGTGTACTCGACGGTTACCTCCTTGCACCAGATCACTATGATGTCTTCAACGAACATTATGAACTGCATCAGGAAGTCTGGTCGAGATACAGTCAGATTCAACAAGCACGCAAAATTCGGGTCCTTGAAGATTTACGACATAGGCAGTATAAGGGCGAACCGGTTTCATACCATCGCATGCTTGAACTGATGACCGGTATTCTCAGCGAATTGAAATTTGAAATTGTTAACTATTTTGACAAATTGGTCATCAAGGTTCTGATTATTGGTGGAGACGTTCTTTCAGACCCGTATTTACTCCGTAAGTACGTGAATGCAAAGGAAAGCACGCTCTCTCCATACGGACTTGAGATCAGAAGAATGTATCAGCGTCTGGTCGCGCTGCTCGATGAATTCCGCTCCATCAGGAAATCACGGACATCCAGCTCCAGCAATCCTGGCGCTTTTTAGTCACAATACCCTCAGGAGGAAAATTGGACTCACTCGCAACCACGCCGCTGACTGACTGGCACCGCAAAAACGGCGCTAAAATGGCTCCTTTCGCAGGTTTTGACATGCCTGTTCAGTATAAAGGCATCATCATCGAACACAACCATACCCGTTCCAAAGCCGGCATTTTCGACATCTCCCACATGGGAGAATTCGAGTTGTCCGGCCCCGGTGCAAAAGACGCGTTGAACAAAGTCGTCAGCCACGACCTGAACACCCTCGCTCCGGGCAAATGCCGCTATGGATTTCTGCTCAACGAAACCGGCGGCATCAATGACGACCTCATTATTTACTGCCTTGCTGAAGATGAATATATGCTCGTGGTCAACGGAGCATGCAGGGAAAAAGATTTCAATCACATCAAAGACAACCTGCCCAATGACCTGACTCTCTCGGATGTCAGTGATGAGACTGCTAAAATAGATATTCAAGGCCCTGAAAGCCTTGATGTTCTGAACGCACTCATGGGTGCGGACTGGAAGCACCTCAAGTACTTCAATTTTGAAATAACCGAGACTCTCGGATTTTCCATGATCGTCAGCCGCACAGGCTACACAGGGGAACTCGGCTATGAACTGTATCTGCCATCAGACAAGGCTCTCGAAGTCTGGGAAAAACTGGTTGCCGACGAACGCGTTGAGCCCGTTGGACTGGGTGCACGTGATACTCTGCGCCTTGAAATCGGCTACCCGCTCTATGGTCAGGATCTTGATGAAGCTCACACCCCGGTCGAAGCCGGCGCTGGTTTCTTCCTGAAAAGGAATCCGACTACATCGGCAAATCGGGGCTCGGCACTGTCAATGAATCGCTTGTTTCACTGACCATCGCTGGACGTCGCACGGCCCGCCATGATGACGCGATCCTGCTGCCTTCCGGCGAAACCGTCGGAAGAGTTACCAGCGGCTCATTTGCACCCAGCATGGGCATTGCGTAGCATTGGCCTACGTCAAGGCAGAGGCTGCTGATAACGAGGAATTCCTCGTTAAAACCGCCAGGACCGAGCTTAAAGCTCAGAAAACCTCACTGCCCTTCTACAAGGAGGGTACAGCCCGCAAAAAGCTCGACTAAAAACAATTCTAAAAAAAAAGAGAAGGGCAAATCCTTATGGGATTTGCCCTTCTTTAATGTATGGTCCTGTCTTCCAGAGCCGAGATTGATAACACCTTTCACTTCGGTTCAAGCTCAAGCATCCGTCGCTCCAGCCGCTCCCTTTCGTGAGCCATGACTTCCTCGGTCAGCTTTTCCGTGGTGACCTCCATGGGTTCACCAGCATAAACCGGGCAACGGGAAAAGGGATACGGCACAACGAATTTATCCCACGACTTATCAAAAATCTTTTTCTTTTCCGGGAAACCACGCAAAGAGATAATCTTTGCTCCTGCGCGTTGAGCCAGAAAAATAACACCATCTTTGGACTTATGGCGAGGTCCCTTGGGACCATCAATCGTAAAGACAGCAATACGATTCTTCTTTTCCATTATTCGTTTGGCCTGAAGCAATGCCCTGACCCCACCTCGAGTGCTGGACCCCCGGACCGTAATATGCCCCATTCGTTCCAATACCCGAGCAATAATCTCGCCATCCTTGCTTTGACTGACAAACGTCACAAGATTGGACGTAATAAGGCTCCCGTAACCGGTAACCGGAAAGATTTCACCATGCCACAAGGCAAGCACAATCGGCTCGCCTGCTGCGTTCATATCAAGCATAGTCTGCCAGTGACCATGAGGCTCAAAACGTATGGTCCTGACCCATGTTTTATATAACCCTGTAATAAGGGGAGAAAGGCTGGCCGGATCAATAGGAATTTTCATAAATACTTCACAGTTTTTCGATGTTTTCCCTTTATTATAGACACTTTTTCATTAGGGCAAGCGCACTCAGCATAGACATCTGCTCTCAAACCGCGACACTCGATTGACTCTATCAATTTGACCTAAAGTCTTTCTCTATGGTTCTCTTTTCAAAAGGAGAAAACAGATGCCTCAAATTCATATAGATTGTCAGGGACTGCCCTGCCCTCAGCCTGTTTTGAAATGCAAAAACACGATAGAGGAACAATCACCGGATATTTTTTCCATTACGGTAGATAATGAAGCCGCAAAAGAAAACGTTTCGCGATTCGCTTCAACCCAAGGATATGAAGTTGCTACTGAAGACGTAAACAATGAATATCTCATCACCATGACCAAAAATAACGACAAAACTGCAGAATGTCAGGCCTGCGAAGTGATGAACACCGCGCAGTTGGCCCAGATCGGCGACCAGAAGACACTTGTTTTTCTTGCTTCCGACGTCATTGGCTCCGGTGATGATGAACTCGGTGCCAAACTCATGCAGAACTTTCTTCTCACGCTCAACGAACTTGGCGAAGAGCTTTGGCGCATCATTATGCTCAATGGCGCAGTAAAACTCGCTGTTCCCGGCAACCCGGCCATGGAAACACTTAAAAAACTTGAAGATGCTGGCGTGTCCATCCTTGTCTGCGGCACCTGTCTTGAACATTTCGGACTGACTGGAAAGAACGGCGTCGGTCAGGTAACCAATATGCTCGACGTGGTGACAAGTTTCCAACTTGCCAGCAAGACCATTCGCGTTTAATAACGCGCTTGATGGTCAGCGGGTACTGCACGTATGCATCCGGCTACCTCATAATAGAACAGCCATAAAGGATGCACCCAATGCCTGACAATAACAACCTGATTCGACTGAATAAATTCATTGCCCAATGCGGCATCGCGTCACGACGCGGTGCCGACGATCTCGTTTTGCCGGTCGAGTGACTGTCAATGGCAGTGTGCGGATTCCCCGGGCATCAAGGTAACTTCTTCCGACAAGGTCACGGTCGATGGCAAAACCATCCGTCTTGACCAGTCTGGCGACAGCGACATAACGATCATGCTCCACAAGCCGGTTGAGACCGTAACAACAGCCAAAGACCCACAAGGCAGAGAAACGGTTCTTGACCTGCTCCCTGCCAATATTCAGAAAATGCGTCCCTTTCCGGTCGGTCGTTTGGATTTTTTCTCGGAAGGTCTGCTGCTGCTGACCACGGATGGCGAGCTCTGTTATCGGCTGACTCACCCCAAATGGCATTTGCCCAAGGTTTACGAAGTAACTATCAGGGGTACGGTTTCCGACCACGCACTCAAGACGATGCGTAGCGGCATGACACTGAGTGACGGTGAAAAACTCGCACCGATCAAGGTTGAACGAAAAAAGGCAATCGCAGGAAATCAGACTTTGGAACTCACCCTGATTCAGGGCATCAACCGTCAGATTCGACGCATGTGCGATGATTTCGGCCTGACCATTCTGAGACTGCACCGCGTCAAACAAGGTCCTCTGTCTCTTGGAAGTCTCAAGCGCGGAAAATGGCGGGAGCTTAACGCCAAGGAGCTTTCAGCCCTGAAAAAGGCCGTCAAGCTAGCCTAGAATCCCTGAGTATTGTCCTCAACCTGCACGCCTTCCGGCGGTGTAAAGGCAAACATCCCTTGCGGAAGATCAATATCAAGCTCTACGTTGGATAAACGCAACTCGTTTCCATTCCCGTAGAAATCAACGATCATGACCTGACGCAGCAAACCGCTGTCAGGCTCAACGCCGATATAAGCCAATACCATCCCCGGTTCGGCCTCTTTCGGAACAAGCTGCATGACGCTGAAACCCTTGCCCCACTTGGCTCGGACTTCATCAGCGCCCTGCCACTCTGTCTTGACGACAAAGTCTTCCTTGAGATTGGCCTGACCAGAGATAAAACGCAGAATTGTCTTGGAATCCAGAAGGGATGCAACGCTGTACTTCAAGGCAAGCTGTTCATCCTCGATGTAATCCCATGCATAGTCAGGACCAACAATCAGCAACTCTTTTCAGGCTTCACAGTTTCCCAACGAACCTTTGACGGCTGCTTAAACCAGATGTGCCCTGTGCGCTCTTCGACTTCACCGCTTGCAACATTGGTCAATTCCTGAACAAAATCAGCCCGAAACGTCTTGAGTGTTTCATAACGCTGCTGAATCAAATCCGGAAGCTCTTCAACGGGAAGTGAATCTGCTGCCACCGCACAAAATGGGAAAAGACAAAACGCCACTAATGCAACGCTTTGGATAAAAGATCTGGTCATGAAAACTCCGATTATTCTTTGGAAAGTACTTTGCGAGGCTTACTGCCTTCCTGTGGACCGAGAATCCCGTCCATTTCCATCTGTTCAATGTATCTGGCTGCACGGTTGAACCCGATCCTGAAACGTCTCTGCAAGAGTGAAATAGACGCCTTACCCTGATCAAGCACAAACTGTACCGCTTCGTCATATACAGGGTCGTCAGATTGGCCGATACCTGCGGAACCGTTGGGACCGCTGGTTTCCTTTTTCCAGTCAGCAAAATCAAGTTCGAATTCCTGCGGCTCATGTTCCTTCCAGAAATTCACGACCTGCGCAATTTCTGTTTCATCAACGTACGCACCGTGCATACGTTTCAACTTGCCGCCGCTCGGCTTGAACAGCATATCGCCTCGTCCGAGCAGACGTTCCGACCCTACAGCGTCAAGAATTGTCCGGGAATCAAATTTCGATGTAACAAAGAAAGAAATACGTGTTGGAAAGTTGGCCTTGATGAGCCCGGTCACAACATCAACACTCGGACGCTGCGTGGCCAAAACCATATGAATGCCTGCAGCACGGGCAAGCTGTGCCAACCTGACAATACATTGTTCGACATCCTTGGCGGCAGTCATCATCAGATCTGCCAACTCATCAATAATAATGACGAGATACGGCATGGTCTTCATATGTGCGAATTCCTCGGGAATATTATCGCCCATGTCAGCCAATTTCTTGTTGTATCCCTCAATATTACGCACACCGAGCTGCGCCATCTTCTGATAACGGCAATCCATCTCGAAAACAGCCCACTCCAGAGCGCTTTTGGCAAGATTCATCTCAGTCACAACCGGATGAACCAAGTGCGGCAGTTTGGCATATGGCGCAAGCTCAATTCGCTTCGGATCGACCAAAAGCAGTTTCACCTTATCCGGTCCAGCCTTGTAAAGGAGACTGAGCAAAAAACCATTAATTCCTACAGACTTACCGGCTCCAGTGGCCCCTGCAACCAGAAGGTGCGGCATTTTCGCCAAATCCGCCACACGAGTCGTTCCATGAATGTCCTTGCCCAATGCCAATGTCAATGGAGACGGGCTATCAGTAAAGGCTTTTGATTCCAATACCTCACGTAAATATACGGTCTCGCGATCAATATTCGGAATCTCGATCCCCACACTGTCTTTGCCGGGGATGGGAGCTTCGATACGCACAGACTCAGCCTTCAAAGCCAAGGCAATGTCATCAGTCAAGTTTTCAATCTTACTGACCTTGATACCAGGAGCAGGCTTGAATTCGAACATGGTGACAACCGGACCGGGAACGACGCGCTTGATTTCACCCTGTACATTAAAATCATTCAGACATTCCTTGAGTCGGTCAGCCAAAGGCTGCAGCACTTCAGGCGTCTGCGTGGTCTTTTGCTCTGGCGGAGCCGTCAGTAATTCAGTATTTGGATATTCATCTCCTGCCGTATTTTCGACACTGAAGCCACCTTTGGCTTCTTTGGCTGCGCCTTGGGCTTCTGCTGACTTTTCGGCTTATTTTTCTTACCATCGTCAAGATCGATAAATTGAATATCCATGGATTCTTGCGGCTCTTTCTCTTCCTCTTTTGCCGCTTTTTTAGCCGCCTTGGCATCTCGCTTCTGCTGACGTATCTCAGATCGTTCAGCAGCCCCTTCACGGTACTGCATCCACTTTTCAACAATGCGACTCCAGACTGAAGCCCAGCTGAATCCTGCAACTGCCTGAAAAGATACGATGGTAACAAAGAGCCACAACAAGAACGCACCAACTGGACGAAGATACGGCAGGGTAAAACGAGTGATGATCTCCCGCCCCAGATATCCGCTGCCAATCAAACCATATGCATCAGGTGGGACATCGGCGATCCAAGGATGCATGGCCCATGCTTCAAAAACAATAAACAGCCCGACAAGGCCGGCCCAACGAGTCTTGGACATCCGAATCCGGCTGACGAACCTTCCCAATCCAATATAAAGAAAATAGAAAGGCCAGACCATGGCACCAAGGCCAAACATGGCAACAAGAAAACCTGCACAGTATGAACCGGCAACCCCGACGACATTCTGAACATTCCAATCATTGCTTACGGCCTGATTAAAACTGGGATCATTGGGATGAAATGAAAGCAAACTCAAAAAAAGAAAAGCGGAAAGAAAAAGAAAAAACAGACCGGCAAACTCTCTGCCGTATCCCTTTCGTTTAGTCTGTGCCGATTTAATCTGCTTTCGAGCCACGTAGAATCCTCACTTTGAAAAAAAGGTCATGGACAGCGAACCGCCCATGACCTTTTTACGCAATTTTCACAAAGAGTTGCAAGTACTGATTATTCACGTCCAAGGTATTCACCGCTACGGGTGTCCACCTTGATGAGGTCATCCTCATTGATGAAAAGCGGTACGTTGACCTGAAGACCGGTCTCCATCGTCGCAGGCTTGGTTGCGTTGCTCACGCGGTCACCCTGTACGCCCGGATCTGTCTGGGCAACTTTCAAAGTCACGTTTGCAGGCAGATCAACACCGATAAGCTCCCCATTATACAGGTTAACTTTAACAGTATCGCCTTCCTTGATATAGCCACCCTTTTCACCAACATTCTCACCAGCGACGTTCATCTGCTCGTACGTTTCCAAATCCATGAAAACAAAGTCCGATCCATCCTTATAGATGAACTGCATCTCGGTAAAAACCATATCCGGCTTTTTTGACCTTTTCACCGGATCGAAAAGTCTTATCCAGAACCTGCCCAGTCTTCATCTGACGCAGCTTGGTGCGAACCATAGCTCCGCCCTTGCCCGGTTTGAAATGCTGAAATTCAACAATTTCAAAAGGTTTACCATCTATTTCAATTTTCAGACCGGTCTTGAATTCCTTGGTCGAAATCATATTTACTCCCTATAATTTTGTCTCCGTCAACGCGGAGAAACACCTTTTCTCTTTAAACTAACCCTTGATGTGCTGATATAACGCTTCAACAGCAAGGGCATAACTCAGAATCCCAAAACCGGCAATCACGCCGACACACCTTTCGCCCATCAGACTCTGCTGCCGCAACGGCTGATCTGTTCGTGCCCAGATGTTACTGATATGCACTTCCACACATGGCACTTCGATCCATGCCAGACAGTCCGCCAAGGCGAGGCTCGTATGCGTGTACGCACCAGCATTGAAGACCACGCCATCAATCCCCTCTTCGCGGGCCAACTCCAGACGATCAATAAGAGCGCCTTCGGAGTTTGACTGGAAATGAGTCGTAACGACGTCGACAGCCCGGTCTCCCATTACCTGACGAATAATTTCAGGCATGTCATCCATGGTTTGCGAGCCGTAAATTTCCGGCTGCCGCTTGCCGATGTACCCCAGATTAGGTCCATTGAGAATCAATACTCTGAGTTTACCCATTTCGCCTCCACACATCCCGATTGCCGCTTTCGTGCCTTGACTAGAAGCCACAATAAAGAGAACATTAGATTTTAAACATCCAACACGAAAACGGTATTTCTTTATGAACCGATCCATCGAGTTAGTCAAAACAATATACGAAATCAAGCAACTTGAGAACTTTGATGAGGCACAAATTGCCCTTGCCGGCCGTTCCAACGTCGGAAAATCATCTCTCGTCAACCGATTGGCAGGTCGCAAAAAGCTCGCAAAATCAGTTCGAAACCGGGCAAAACCCGTAGTCTGAACTATTACAAAGTCAATCCTGATGGATTTTTTCTTGTAGATTTGCCTGGTTACGGCTACGCAAAGTGTTCCAAGACAGAGCGGGCCAAATGGGCAAAATTGATTGAGGCATACATACAAGGCAATTCACAACTCAAAGCAGTTGCCGTTCTGCTCGACTCACGTCTCAAGCCACAAAAGCTCGACCTTGAACTCACGTCCTACCTTCGAAACATCGGCATTCCGATCATCCCGGTCCTGACCAAATCGGATAAACCGAAACAGAAAGAACGCTCCATAGTACAAAACCAGTGGCAGGACATTCTGCAACAAGACAAAAAGCCGCTTCTTTTTTCCAGCAAAACCGGAATGGGCGAAGAAAAACTCTGGAATATTCTTGCGGAGTACGCCGGGGAATAATCAGGAACGAAGCAGTCGCAAACCGACCAGCCACTCACGAAGAGTTGACTGAAACCCCGGCAAGGCGACCCACGCCAACCGAAGCGACGCCACACCACCCATAATGATATTGCCGAGCCATGCAGCTAAAATGGGCGGCAGCACGCCCTTCTCGCCTGCTGTCGCCCCTACTACGTGGACGCCGTACTGAACAAAGATAATGATGAGTGAAAGCCCGATATTCGCGTAAACATTCTCCGAAAAAGTCGTCAACATCAAAGCCATCATCGCCATCACTGTGATGGAAAAGGCATACGACCATTTTCCGTGCCATGCCGTCCTGAGAATTTCCACATTCGACCCCGAAGCCTCAAGCTTCTTGATCGTCCTTGAAAGTTCCATCAAGGGCAGTTGAGCCTTGTCGCCCTTCAATTCAACGGCGGCATACGCCTTGAGATTCTGACGAACCGACAGGAACTGCGACAACCGGTTGACGGAGAGAAATGTCCTTGTGTCCAGTTCGTGAACATCCAGCAGCCCCCAACCGTTATCATCGATAAGGGCTTTTTCGTCGTCAGAATGCGAATCAACTCCTGATTGTCCGTAGCGAATTCGTACACGGTAATACCGGTAGCTCTGCTTTTGCCAGGGAACGCCTCGTCAGCAAGGACGATAAACGGTCCATCCCTGAACCACAGCTTATGGATTTTCAATTCATCCAGATGCTTTTTACGGACATCCTCTTTCCATATCCTGTTCGCCTCATATTCTCCAAAAACACCGAGAAACTGAGAAAACACAAGCTGTCCGGCACCCCATACAAGGCCATAGATCAGAAAAAAGCGAATAAGCCACGCAAATGACACCCCTCCCGCCTGCAACGCGAGAAGTTCCTTGCTTCGGGTCAAAAACACCCATCTGGATAACCATTGCCAGAAGGAAAATCGCAGGCATAAGCTGCGACACAATCACTGGAATTTTAACAAGAAAATAGAAAAGAATCGTCTCGACTCCAAGGCCGGCACGGATAAAATCATCAAGACGGTCAAAGACATCTGAAAGCAGATATATACAGGTGCCGACAGCAAGACAGATAATCATCAGAAAAAGATTCTGCCGGATAAGATAGCGACTCAGTACGCCAATTCCCAGAAAAGGTCTCATGAAGCCACCTTCAACCACTTACTGCGAAGATGGGCGATCCACTCAACAAGCGGGAACGTCCGTTCTTCATTGGCGAATTTTGCTCCAAGCACCGCCACGAAAATATACAGGAAATTAGGAGCCCATAAACCGTAAACGGGCGGAATAGAACCTGATTCACCCATACTGACACCGACGGAAAACATACTGTAATAAACCAAAAAGAGCCCCATTGAGAGCAGAAGTCCATATTGCTGTTTCAATCCTCTGAAAACATACGCGATAGGAATGGCAAACATGCCCAGAATAATACACCCCAACGGCAGAGTCAGCCGCTTGAAGTACTCGGTATCAACCTTACGGTGGAATCGCGGTGTCTGATACGGTGCTTTTGAAGGATCATCCTGATTTCGCGAAGACGGGAAAACGGCATATCCTTGGCTTTTTGCTCACTTGAAATTGAAACCGCCGAGCAGCTTCCAAGGTCCAATTTAACCGAGTACGACCCAAAGCTCAGAATATTCAACTCATCATTGTTCTGACGAAATATCTTGCCCTTATTGAAAATGAGTTTGACTTCCGCATTCTCCGGGTTGGAAACAATTTTCGCCGTCGGCGCAACAATAACGACAGAAGATCCCTTGACTGACTCATCACGGACAAAGGCGAATTTTAATTCCCCCTTCTCGTTGTCCACCTGATGAGCATAGAAGGTAAATCCTGGGAATTCCTTATTGAACACCCCCGGCTGAAGGGCAAACTTGGAATGCGTTCGTGCAAAATGATACAACTTTGTCTTGAACATATCCATTCCCCACGACAACCCCCAAAAAGAGATTCCAAAGGTGAACAGAGTGCATAGCATGCAGAAAATGACAGGCGCTGGCAGCATTTTATAGAGACTGACGCCGTTGGCCTTGAGAGCCGTCAGCTCATTGTCCGTACTCATCCGCAAGAACGTAAGGAAGACACTGAGCATGGTGGAAATCGGCGTCACCAGCAGCAGGAAAAAAGGCGTCAGAAAAAAGAACAGCTGAAGAATATTGAAAAAACCGATGTTCTGAGAAAGAAACAGCGAACGCAACTGCAACATCCGCCCAATGAGAATCAATCCCAGCAGACAGCTAACAGTCAGGCCGAACAGCTTTAGCAGTTCCTTGAATATTTCGCGATGAAGAAGTTTCACTGGGACGGACTAATCCTTTTTTCCCTGTAAAAACGCTGGAGAAACTCCACATCCTTGGGCCCCAGATTGAACCTCACAGCCGCCTCTTCAATAAGGCTCTGCAGCTCCTTTTCTTCGTCAGCAGTCTGCATCTCGCTGATCCAGGCGACGGCTTTACGGGTCAGTTCGCTTTGAGGCATAATGGTAGTCATACTTTTTTTCTCCGTGGTGTTTCTGTACAGCATAGGGAAATACACCACCTTCCAAGGGGTTGCAAGACACGGTTTCTTGAGCTAGGCCCTTTTCCAATACAGTTTCAACATTATTCAATCGGGGACATAATGGCTTCATGGTACGTGGCAATCATACTTGGCGTTATTGAGGGACTCACAGAATTTCTGCCGGTCTCCAGCACCGGGCACCTCATTCTCACAGGACACCTTCTCGGCTTCACAGGCCCTAAAGCGGATACATTTGAAATAGTAATCCAACTCGGTGCGATTCTGGCGGTCGTAGCCCTTTACTGGGACCGTTTCATCGGCCTGCTGAAAAGCGATCCTGAAAAATCCTTTTCAGGGAAAAAGGGCTCTGGCTTCTGTTTCTCACGTCACTGCCCGCATCGGTTGTAGGATTGGCCACCCATAAATACATCAAGGCCTACCTCTTCAGTCCATTCACTGTCGCCTGCGCCCTCGCCGTCGGAGCCATTCTCATATTCATTGTTGAAGGCATGGACAAAACGGAGCGTTCCACGACTCTTGACGAAATAACTCCCATGCAGGCTCTTGGTGTGGGACTGTTCCAATGCCTCGCACTTTGGCCGGGATTCTCCCGCTCTGCTGCAACCATCATGGGCGGCATGCTCCTCGGCATACGCCGCACCGTCGCCGCGGAGTACTCTTTCATTGCCGCTGTCCCGATCATGTTTGCCGCAACAGGATACGACTTCATGAAAAGCTACGCGCTATTCAAAACTGACGACCTCATCTTTCTGGCAGTCGGATTTGGTGTATCTTTCATCTCCGCATGGGTCGCGATCAAGGCTTTCATATACCTTCTGGGCAAACTGACGCTTCGTCCTTTCGCGGTCTACCGTCTCATTCTCGTCCCACTGATTTTCATGTTTTTATAAATGATTCCAAAAAAATGAAACTTTTTTTGTTTTTTCCACTTGCCAAGCTGAAAAAGTCGGTCTATACACTGTCTCCGCGTTGAGCGAAACAAATGTGGCGAGGTAGCTCAGTTGGTTAGAGCATGCGGCTCATATCCGCAGAGTCGGAGGTTCAAGTCCTCTCCTCGCTACCACGACGATTTACGGAAGTCCTTAAGATCATTACGATTTTAAGGACTTTTCTTTTGCCGTTTTTTCGGGTTTTAGGACAGCTTTCGCGAACTGGTACAAATTGGTGGTACAAAACACCAAGTTTGTACCCTGCGGAGTTCAGGAATTTTGACCCAAAATCGCACGGCAAAAAACATCCTTTTGAGAGGCTCAGTTTACTACTTTCGGCTGACCATTCCAGACGACCTCAGGACTGTTTTCAATCGACGCGAAATTCGCTACTCCCTCCGCACATGCTACCTGCGAGAAGCCAAGTCAAAGGTCCAGTTCTTGGCGGCTACTGCGTGGGATTATTTCAACCAAGTGAGGTCTGGAACTATGACTCATATACCCGATGAAAAATTACAACATCTCCTCATCCAAAGCATGAGAGAACGCCTTAATATTGAAGAGAAAATACGCGTCACCACGTCCCGTCACGACTATCCACCAGAATACCACGATGAAATCATAGGCAAGATGCAGAAAAACCTCGCACGAGGCAATTATGCAATTTCTGAGGGCAGCACGGAAGAATTCACTGATTGGGCTGGGCTGGACATTGATCCAGAGTCTTTCGACTACAAGAAGCTGTTGCGGGAAGTCTTGAAACGAGACATTGAGCTTTGGCGCATTTACCAACAGCGTGACCAAGGGAACTACCAGTACGAGAAAGATTATTTCAGCGACTTTACAACAGAGCAAGTTCCTGTCCAAAAAGCTGTTCCAACTGGCCCACGACTCTCGGAGGCTTTGGCGGCTTTTCTGGAAGGTAATACCCAGTGGAAAGCCACGTCCTACAAGGAATACAAAGCTGTTTCAGAGTTGCTCCCGGCGATCCTCGGAGACATCCCGCTGTCTCAAGTCGATCATGACGCTATGAGGATGTATGTTTCAAAAATTGAAAAAAACTCCCGAAACGCAACAAAAAAGCCCTACAATAAAAATGACTTGGAAAGAACGCCTTGCATATGACGTTCCCCCTGAAGACCTTGTAACGAATGGCACGATCCACAACTACATGACCAATACCGGGACGTTCTTTAACTGGTGTGAGGATCAGGGGTATGAGGTCGTGCCGAATGTCACCAGACGCAAATTCAAGCATACAAAGACCAAACGGGCTGCAACCGAGCCGTTCACACCGGAAGACCTCCAGACAATTTTCCATAGTCGTCAGTACATTGCCGATAACTGGACAAAGCCCTATCAATTCTGGATGCCTGTTCTAGGCCTTGCCACAGGCGCACGGATCGAAGAGCTTGCCCAGTTGAATCTGGACGATGTGCGCCAGCATGAGGGTGTTTGGTACATTATGATCACGGACGAAGGCGAAGGACAAGACGCAAAGACAGAGTCCAGCATACGCCCTATTCCACTCTGGCCGTTCCTTGTGAATGATCTGCGATTCCCTAAGTACGTCGAGAAGCTGCGTAAGAAAAGCGAAACGCGCCTTTTCCCTGATTTGTCGCCTGTTGTGATCAAAAAACCGGACGGGACCAAGCAAATCAAATACGGCAAGAAAGCTAGTGATTGGTTTTCTACCCAGAAAGGAAAATGGAAGATCAAGCCGGAAAACCCGAAACGCCGGAAGGTATTTCACAGCTTCCGAACTACCCTTGCCAGTATCTGCAAACACATGGGGATTGAAGACAGAAAGGCCGAGCAATTCCACGGACACTCTTCGGGGCAATTCTCCATGACCTATGACTATTACGCTGAACGCTACTGGGCTAAGGAACTTTACGAAGACATCGCCAGCAAACTGAAATTCCCTGTTGATCTAACCCACCTCAAAAAGTCGAAATACTGTAAGTAAATTGGTATATTAGATATCAACTCTCAACCAAAGGATTAACAATCAGAAATCTGAAACTGCACAAAATCTCTCGACTACGTCTCTAGAATTGATGCTGACCGGGATGTTTACTATCGCCTGCAACGAATGCAGTCTCTCTTTGAATGAAGATTTTCAGACCATTTCTGACATAAAACATTAGCCCATTGAAACTGATTACATATGGCCCCGACACTTTTTAAGTACCGGAGCAGTCGAGACAGCTTGGCAAAGACGTGTAGTTCAACTATGATAGCCATAAATCAAAGCCCACAAACTCAAAACGCTCTGGAGGTAGTCATGTCAAACCTATAACCAACTCATAGGAGGCATGATTATGTCCATCACCCCTTGGCCTTACCGACCACAGGCTTTTCTTTCTCCCTTCATCAATACGATACGGAGTGTATTTTACGGCATTCGCAATCTGATCTATTGGTTTCCGTTGATCTGGCAGGATCGCAATTATCACTACCAATATCTTTTCAGGATTCTTCGACACAAGCTCTTCGACATGGAACACATGCTTCGTAAAGAAGGACTGGCTGTTGACTCGGAACATAGCGCACGACAGCTTCATCTCTGCGTGGCCTTGCTGGATCGTTTGATTGCAGACAAATACGAAAGTATGTCTCTTGGCTGTTACGACAACGAGAAAGGGACGCAACCTCTTAAACGCATGAAGCGCATGTCCATGCTCAAAAAGACAAGACAGCGACTATCTGTTCACCTGCATGGCAAAGTATCACGATAGATGGTGGGATTGATCCGGTT
>LQAJ01000176.1_pt1 | contig 26791 bp, 32 predicted proteins | sample 1535811 | NCBI WGS metagenome assembly LQAJ01 (sample SAMN04331587, study PRJNA305678) | bioreactor metagenome | isolation source: bioreactor_6 inoculated with Wadden Sea sediment 2nd replicate of a... | place: Germany: Wadden Sea, Janssand Flat
GTAGGAACCTTGGGGATCAGCTATTTCCTTTTCGGCAAGAAGCTCGACGCGAGGGCACGTGTCCTTTTGTTTCGGCAAGTCGTGGCTTGTCTGGCCCTGCTGTTTTTTGCCGGACTGGCTTATTGGGCCGTGGGCAAGCCCGTCAAGGTGGAGGGGACGAACAGTTTTACGCCGCGTCATGCCTATTTGACGGCCATTCCCATGGCTATGCTGCTGGCGACCATGATGCAGTATGGAGTGCAACGGCTGGGACGGAAGATTCCGTATGGAATCATTGGTGCGGTTTTGTTGCTGTCCTTTTTCTATCAGTTTGCGGCGTATCAGCAGAAGTATGCACAACTGTATTATGAGAATGCATTGATCGTTACATTGAAAACAACGCCGCCACCAGCGCCCGGTTTTGTATACATTTCTTCTGAACGTAAGGAGACTCCGAAGTATCTACGGGATATCGCCTCAGCCTCGAATTGGCATTTCCTTGAAGCATATGGGAAGAAATTATGGGGTGCAGCGGCTTGTACTGACGGACATAATTGCGATCTTCCGTCGAGTTATAGAAATGGTACTTTGAAATACGCTGTGGACCGGGAGCTTGTTTCTGTTTCCGATTTGCGTGTGACCCGAATGAATTATTCGGTTGAAAACTTTGATCCGTTTGGGAATCCGTTGTACTACGGGTATTATTTTTTGAAGGATTACGAGCGTCTTCATCCCCAACTTGAGTTGGTTTCGGTCAGTAAGTTTTGATGTTGCGTTACGGAATAGGCGGCAACCGACGGAGATGTCATGATTAAGAATACCTCGCCGGAAAATCCAGTCATAAGCCTTGTTGTTCCCATGTTCAACGAGAGTGAAGTCCTGTCTGCCTTTTTTTGCAAGAGTGGAAGGGGTGATGAATGGGCTCGGTGAAAGTTATGAAATTATTTGCGTCAATGACGGGAGTTCGGACGACACTCTCGAGAGACTCGTTGCGGAAAGGGAGAGCGATTCACGAATCAAGATAGTGGATCTGAGCAGAAATTTCGGCAAGGAACTCGCTTTGACTGCGGGAATTGACTGTGCCTTGGGTGATGCTGTCATTCCCATTGATGCTGATTTGCAGGACCCTCCGGAAATAATACCTGACATGGTCGCCAAATGGCGTGACGGTTATGAAGTCGTCTTGGCCGTGCGCGAGGATCGAAGTGTCGACAGTTTCCTGAAGCGCAATTCCGCCAATTGGTTTTATTCCGTCATGGCCCGTCTGGGAGAGATCCCCATCCCGTCCAATGCGGGAGACTTTCGGCTTATGGACCGCAAGGTTGTTGAGTCGTTAAAATTGGTTCGGGAGCGAACCCGTTTCATGAAAGGGCTGTTTGCATGGCTTGGCTACAAGACCGCGGTCATTCATTTTACTCGTGAAAAGCGTGTTGCCGGTGAGTCTGCATGGAAGTATTGGAAGTTGTGGAATTTCGCGCTTGAAGGTGTTGTCTCCTTCAGTTCCATTCCCTTGAGAATCTGGAGTTATCTCGGGGTGTTTACTTCGTTTGCAGCCTTGGTGTACATGCTTGTCATTGTTACAAGAACACTCATTCTGGGCGTGGATGTCCCTGGCTATGCGTCGTTGTTGGTCGTCATCCTGTTTTTCAGCGGAATCAATTTGATTTGTCTTGGCGTTATTGGTGAATATCTTGGGCGCATATTTATCGAGGTCAAGCAGCGTCCCCTCTATCTGGTTCGTGAGACGTATGGCATCAAATCTGAATAAAACTCTTTCCCTTGCGGCTCAGGTGGGACGGTTCGGTATTGTCGGAGCGCTTGCCACACTAGTGCATGTCGCACTCTTTACCGGTATTGTGAAGGGTGGACTGGCATCGTCTATGGCTGCAAACTTTGTTGCCTTTGTCCCGGCGTTTCTGTTGTCCTTTTATAGTCATTTTTCGTGGACATTCCGATGTACTCACCTCACAGAGAAGAAACAAGTTCTGTTGGTTCTGTGTAAGTTTCTTGTTGCGGCCTTGCTCGGACTTGGATTGAATGCCGGTTGGGTTTATTTGGTCACGGATATCCTTCAGGCAGAGTATTATTACTCCAATTTGTTCTTTTTGTTCGTGACTCCTGCCATCCTTTTTGTTTTCAATAAATGTCTCGTTTTTAAATAGTGACGATAAGGCAACCTGAATATGAATGATTCCGAATTTATAAAGAATAACGAATTGGAGCAGCGGCATTGGTGGTTCCGGGGCCGTCGAGCCGTGCTGCGCGCCATGCTTGACAGTCTGCAACTTTCTTCGGATGCACGGATTCTCGAAGCCGGTTGCGGGACCGGTGGCAATTTACCCATGCTGGGAGAATTCGGTTCGGTGGATGCCATGGAATATAATCCGCTGGCGCTTGATTTTGCCAAAGCCAATCATTCATCACTCTCTATCCGTAAAGGGGAGTTGCCTGATGAGATTCCTTATTCTGATGAAGCATATGACCTTGTCTGTGCCTTTGATGTCCTTGAGCATGTCGAGGAAGATGGCAAGGCGGTAGCGGCTCTTGCAAGGAAGCTGAAACCGGGAGGAGTGCTGCTTTGTACTGCTCCGGCAATCAGTGGATGTGGAGTCAGCATGATGTCATCAATCAGCATTACCGTCGTTATTCACTGTCCTCTTTTTCAGCCCTGTTTTCGGGCAATGATCTGAGTGTGAAATCGGCTACCTATTTCAACACGTTTCTTTTTCCCGCTGCAGCCCTTGTTCGCCTGCTGTCTTCCGGTGGTGGGGAAAGTGATCTGAATGAGACCTCTGCGGCAGTGAATGCCATACTGACACGGATTTTCTCATTTGAGCGGTACTTGGTCCCTGCTGTGCGCCTGCCGTTCGGAGTATCCGTTTTGTGTGCCGCAATAAAAGACAGATAGCCATTTGCTTCTGTTTGTTTTTTGAACTGCATCTCGTAATGCGCTATTACTCCTCAATCGGAGGCATTTCATGATCGGATATCTGCAAGGGAAACTTCTTTCTGCTGACGAAAAGGGATTGGTCGTTCTCACTCCCGGCGGGGTCGGGTATGAGGTGGCCGCGCCTACGTCGGTTATCGCGAAACTCCCCGGCAAAGGGGGAGAGATCGAGCTTTTCGTCCATACTCAGGTGGCTGAGAAGGCCATAGACCTGTTCGGTTTTCTGGAGAGCGACGATCTGGACCTGTTTCGCACGCTGATCTCCATCGATAAGCTTGGTCCGAAAAAGGCGCTTGCCATCCTCTCCATGTATGATGCCGAGCATCTGCGCGAGATCGCGTTCCGTGAGGATGTAACCATGCTTTCCCGTGTGCCGGGCATTGGTCCGAAATCAGCCAAACAGATTTTGTGGCATCTTAAGGACAAGGTGAGCAAATTGGCTGGCGGTTCCAAAAGTACGGTCAAAGCCGGTGGGCCGCAGGGACCGCAGGGAGAATATCTTGATACCCTTGCGGGTCTCAAGGGGCTGGGGTACGCTGAGGAGGAAGTCAGATCATTGATTATTGAAACCTTTGAAGCGGAACCAGATCTTGACGCAGCCGGAGCCATTCGGGTGGTGCTCAAGAAAATAGCAGCGGCACGTTCATGAGCAAATGCACACTCCCTGAAGAAAATGTCCGGCCACGGCGGTTGGACGACTTTATCGGCCAGGATGACCTGAGAGACAATCTCGACGTTTCATCCGGGCCGCCACCGAGCGCGAGCGACCGCTCGATCACACGCTTTTTACGGCAACCCCGGTCTTGGCAAGACTACACTTGCCCGCATCATGGCCAGTGAACTCGGCGTGAACATGGTTCCACGTCCGGTCCGGTCATGGAACGATCCGGGGACCTTGCCGCTATTCTCACCAATCTTGAGCGCGGCGACATCCTGTTTATCGATGAAATTCATCGCATGCCCGCGACTGTCGAGGAAGTGTTGTATCCGGCCATGGAGGATTTCCAGATCGATCTGGTCATCGGCTCCGGCCCCGGAGCCCGTACCGTAAAGCTCGATCTCGAACCGTTTACTCTGGTCGGGGCGACCACGCGTCTGGGGCTGCTGACGTCACCTTTGCGGGATCGGTTCGGCTGCATTTTCCGTATAGAATTCTACACGCCGGAAGAACTGGGCCGTATTGTCGAGCGGGCTGCTGGTATTCTGGACGTCAAGGTTGATCCCGAAGGCGCGTTTGCCATCGGCAGTCGGGCGAGAGGGACGCCCCGTATCGCCAACCGCCTGTTGCGCCGTGTGAGAGACTATGCGCTGGTTCACGGTGACGGTGTGGTGACCAAAGAGCTTGCCGAATCGTCGCTTGAAAGGCTTGATGTGGATCAGTACGGTCTTGATAACATGGACCGCAAGATTCTTTCGCTGATGGTGGAGAATTTCAACGGAGGGCCGGTTGGGCTCAAGACCATTGCCGCTGCCTGTGCCGAAGAGGTGCGTACCATTGAGGATATTTATGAGCCATACCTTATTCAGTGCGGCTTCCTGAAACGGACTCCGCGCGGTCGTGTGGCAACGCCCAAGGCGTATCAGCATCTCAAGCTGCGCATGGAGGATGAAGATCAGCTCCGACTGATATAATCCTGTCTCTTCTCGTTATTCAGAGGTCTTCTTCATTGAGAAGTTGACCTCTTTTTCTTTGCCGTTTTCAAGAAAAACGTTTTGCTCTGCCGGACTGTACACGCCATCGGGCTGGGCCAGCGCCCGGACGATGTATTCGTCGGCCTTGAGCTTGTCGATGACATAGACGCCGTTCTCGTTGGTCATGACGGTTTACTGGTGTAGGTCGCCTCGCCGACGACCGTGACGAGCATTCCCGGGAGAGGCTGCCCATTGTGTGTGACTGCGCCGTAGAGGATGGCTGAACTGTCGGCAAATGCCTGAGATGAAAGGGCAATGAGCAGAAGGATGCAGAACAGAGTTTTCCGAAACATGGTTGTCTCCCTGATTTGATCTTCAGAATACGTTCCTTTCCCGATTATATCAAACGAGTGTACTTCTTATCTGTCTGGTTGGGATTTTTGGTGGGGCTTGAATCGGTATGCCGTTGTGGTACTATGGGCCAAACCTAATCTTTGGAGGAATCATGGATAAATGGGAATGCCCGTGCGGCTATGTTTATGATCCGGCAGAAGGTGACCCCGAAAATAACATTGCTATCGGGACTTCGTTTGAAGATCTCCCCGAGGATTGGGTGTGTCCCCAGTGCGGGGCGGAAAAGGAATACTTTGAAAAACTGTAGCAGAGATGTGCAGGTAGTCCCGTTTCAGCAAAGGCTGGGGCTTTTGTTCTATTGAGCGAGGTCTTGTAACAGGAGTGGCGCATGGGCATTATTGCGTTTTTATTGATCGGATTGGTGGCAGGGTTCTGGCGGGTAAAATTCTGAAAGGCGGTGGATTCGGGCTGGTCGGCAACATGGTTGTCGGACTTGTCGGGGCCATTGTGGGCGGGTTTGTGTTCCGATTTGTCGGCGTGCAGACCTCTTCCATGATCGGAGAGCTTGTTACCGCTACAGTCGGGGCCTTGCTTTTCCTGTTTGTTCTGGGGCTTATCAAAAAATAAATTATATGACGTTTTGAGCTTGCTTCTGCATCTCAGGGGGCGTATAGTGAATTTAGAACAAAGGAGCGTTTCAAGGTAACTTTGAACAAAACTCAGGATTCATTGAATCGGTAGTGTTCTTAGGTAACTTTCAGCAAACGTAAAAGACCTTTGGCTGAGGCATGTTACTCGGCAACCAGCTAACGCAACTTCCTGAAAAGCCCTCGATTTCGAGGGCTTTTTCTTTTTCTGGCTATTGAGTCGGCGCGAGGATCAACCGCTTGTATACGGCGTTGAAATCTGTTTCCAGGTCTTTGGGCGTGTATGGGGAAAGGATTTCCTTGAGTCGCCCGGACCGGATTATTTTTCGCAGTATTGCATTCACATGCTGTATCTTTTTTGCGCCCCATTCTGTTTTGGGAGCAACAATATAACCGGGAATGAACTCCAGCGGAGCTTCACTGATGGGAACTATGGCGATTCTGTCACCCCATGAGTTTTGCCGCTCCAAATATGTGGCGGTCATGGGGTCAGTGATGGTCCAGTCGATGCGTTTTCTGATAAGCATGTCGAGCAGGTGTGGAAGGCCTTCCGGTGTACTGATGGTGCGGTGCTGAACCTTATTCTCGGTGACGAGTCCATCTAAAGCGCCGTATCTGATGTTCGGTATGTCCCCGAATATCAAGGTTTTGTTGTCGAACAGTTCTTTGGCAGAGGCCGTCCCGTTTGGGGCCAACTCGGCCTTGTCTTCCCGGCGAATGGCTATGACTGAAACACTCGCGAGACGGCATGGGTACTTGCTGAAATACATGATCTTTTCGCGTTCAGGGGTTTTAATCAGGCCGAGTATCAATACGTTTTTTTTTCGCCTTGATGTCTTCGATCATGCGTCCCGGTGTTGCAAAAAGCATTCGGTGGTCGGTGATTTTTATTTTCGGCATTGATAATGTCGATGATTTGTTTGCCGTATCCGGTGACATTGGTGGCGTGTTTTATGTAGATGGGCGGAAAATTGAAATAGAGCCAGGTGAGGGTGTCGGATGTTCTGGCTTTGGCGGAGAGAGGCATCAGCAGAAGAGCTGTCAGAAGACAGAGTATGACCGTTGATGATAAATATTGGTGGCAATGACGCATATCTAACCGAATTAATTTAAATATATAATTATAGTTTATTGGTGTGGTATTGGAAAGTTTTGGCAACTTTACAGTGATTTGACACCAAAGCGTGCAAGGTGCGTTTCGGCAAAAGGGAGCCTGACTCAAGGGATAGTAAGGACTGGGAGCGAGTGGGATTGCTTTTTATGTATTCTTTGAGCGGAAACGGGAGAGTGTGCAGATTGTCAGTGTGCCGGTAACCAGCCAGACAATGGCGGCGATAATGCCGGTCCCGCCGCCGAGGAGTGGATCCGTGCCGGGGAAAAGCCAAGCCCAGATGCCGTAGCCCTGTGCATTGACCGCACCATGAACGAAAGCGGCCAGCAGACTGGAGCGGTAGTGCAGGGTCATTTCATTGATGAAGAAGCCGAGGGGTGGAAAGGACGCACATCATGATGATGCCCGCAATTGGATGGCCGGGGTAGTTGAATCCCGCCCATATGAGCGGCGCATGCCAGAGGCCCCAGAGAATGCCGAGCACAAGGTAAGCCGGGATTTTCCCTATCGGCATCAGGCGGGGAAGCAGGAAGCCGCGCCAGCCGAGTTCTTCGCCGAGTCCGAAGACGAAGTTGATGAATGGCCCCAGAAAGATGGAAAGTGGCAGCATGATCTGGAAGACTGTTTCCCGGGTAACAGGCTCATCGCTGCCGATGGCTGCTGTCAGAGCTGCCATGGTGAAGTCCGGTTCAGTCAGTCCAAAGGCCCAGCTCAGGCCGTACATGGCTGCGAATACCGTTGGCGCAATGAACAGGGTCAGGAAGTACGGTCCCAGAGAGCCGACTCGCAGGGACAGTGCGTTTTTCAGTCCTTTGATGCCTGATTTTTCCATGAACAGGGAGACCAGCAGTGCCGTGAGTCCGGGAATCCACATGATGGCGAGCAGCCAGAGGGCCGGTGACGACTGGACGGCAACGTCTCCGAAGCTGACGTTGTTTTGGATCAGCCAGATTTCAATGCCGAAAGTGGCGATGAAGGTGATCGCGATAAACCAGAGTATCGGTGCGGCGGCGAGTCTTTCGGCGGTGTCGGAGTTCATGGTCGGCAGGATAGCGCAGGCAGTCGGAATCGTCTACTTCCGTTCTAGCCGCCAAGGGCGGATATCTGCTCGAAATAGAGTTCGCGGCAACGGTTTTCCGTTTCCAGAAGACGTTTGAATGCTTCGGTGAAGTCGGTTTGACCCGAGGTGAAAACACCGTGGCCGTGGACAATGGCTGCGCCGGATGAAGCGACCGCCGGAGGGAGTGTGTTGCACAGTCCCGTGGGGCCGGTGCCGACTTCGCCGGGGACGATGGGCACGCCGTCAACCGTTCTGCATTCCGTGCATTTGATATGGCATTGTCCTCGATTTGGACAATCCTTCTTGTCGCAATCCATGGACATGATGACTGAAAACTTCGGGTGGCCGTGCAGCATGCACAGGGCATCTGCGTTGCGATAGACGCCTTCATGCGCTGAAAGTTCCGAGGAAGCGGTCAGTCCTGCTGTTGTTGATCCGTCCATCGGGCAGGGATCGATGCAGCCTCGAGTTCATCAAGGGAGCTGCCGGTCTGGCTGATGTAGATGGTGTCATCGAGGCGGTACGAGATATTCCCGAAAAAGGAGTCGACCAGCCCGTATTCGACTACGGCGCGTCCTGCTTCAGCCATGGCCGCGAGTACGGTTTCTTCATCTGCGAGTGGCGCTGGAGCGAGGTCCGGAATATCGGTGCGCGGAGACGGAAGCGCAGTCACGACGCGGGTGAAGGTGGAGCGGAATTCGTCGTCAATATCGTTACGGCGGGCGGCAGCCAGATATTCCGAGAAGAAGAGTACCGTGCAGGCGAAGATGGTGGACGAATAGAATACGAAGCCCTGTTCCGGGCTGACCGTTCCGAAAGACGCAATGCCTTCTTCGGGGATGATGACGGCTTTGCGGAGTTTGAGGGCCGCGCTGATGGCCTCAGTGGTGAATTCAGGACAGACAGGGATGTCGTGCAGAAAGGTACGGGTTTCAGTGTCTTCCGGACGGATTGTGTCAGGATGCCTGCGGGCGAGAAAATCAATGATGGTCGCGTATGGCTCGGCCGGTTTTGCGAAAACGAGCGAGTTGATTGACATGGCATCGAAAACCCCGGCGAGATGTTCGATGCGCGGGTCGTGCCGGTTCCAGACCAGTTCGGCGTCCAGACCGCCGATGATCGGGGCACCGGGTGCGGCAAGTCCCTGATTCGAGAGTTTGGCGGCGTATTTCTCGCAGAGTCGCTTCATGACAGCACCTCGCTGTCCAGACCGAGTCGTTGAATGGTTTCTTCCTTTGGATGACCTGATTCGTCCAGTCCGCGCACTGCATAATAATTGCTTCGTGCCTCAAGGAATTCTTCACGATCAAGCGGGCGTATCCTGATGCCGCTTCCGGACGAACCTTCATCAGAGAAGAAGCGGGGCGGCAGGTCGTCGTCACAGGCTTCGAAACCGTTGGCCGCGTTCATGATGCGTTCATTGTAATAGATGCGTTCGCCGATCAGCAGGAGTTCGTCGCCGGATGATGGTGTGCCGGTGACGGCCGTGTATGCCTTGGCATATTCTTCAAGGCTGGCAGCGAAAAAGGTAAATTTGCATGCGGTGAGCGAATCTACTGCCGCGTTCATGTCTTCGGCAATCTTGATGATGCGCGCTTTGCCGCTGAAGCTGAAACGATCCGTGGCAACGGGTTTGCGCAGCACCTCGTGGCTGACGGGATAGGCACGTAGATGACAGCCTCCGCGGGTGCTCAGGGCGTAGGCCAGCGACATGCCGTATGCGCCGCGCGGGTCGTAGGCGGAGAGCTCCATGCCTTTAACCGACATGGAGAGTTCCGGCTTTTCGCATGACTGGGCGAAATCGAGTGACCCCTGTCCGAGATAGCCGCCATCCGCCATATTATACAGTGCTTTCAGCAGGGTGCGCGGTGTGAAATCTTCGCCTGTGATTTCCCGGTAGCAGGCCAGCGTGCCTCCTGCCGAGATGGTGTCCAGTCCGAGGCGGTTGCACAGGGCGGCAGCCTGCATGACAAGTTCCATGTCCGTGTTGCCGATGAGCGCCGAGAAATGCGACATGCTTTCGAATTCCGGCATGGCGCGACCGTCTCTGGCGACTTTTTTACAGCGGATATGGCAGCCTGCGCAGCCGTGCTTCGTAGGGGAATATGTTTTCCTGAATGCGGCGGCATTCAGTCGTTTTGCGCTGTCGAACCGGGTCTTCTGGAAATTGTCCGTGGGCATCATGCGCCGGGAATCAATGAGATCGAAAAGAGCACCTGTGCCCCATTCGGAGATGCCGTGCTGCCCCAGCAGGGCCGGAGAGGCTGCCGTGAGCCGGAAGATTCCTCGCGGGCCTCCTTGAGCGTTTCGGGGTCATGGACGCGGACTTTTCCGGTTCCCTTGATGGTTATGTATTTGAGATTCTTTTCCGCCCAGACCAGCCCGAGGCCGCCGCGCCCTGCCGCATGGTGACGATCCACCATGATCGAGGCGATGTGCGCTCCGTTTTCCGCAGCCGGTCCGATGGTTGCGACAGATGCTCCGTTTTTGTCGAGTTTGTCGAATACGGTGTCAACGGTTTTGCCCCAGAGAGGAGTTTCCTTGATCTGAATGTCGTCATCGTGAATTTCGATTCCGCATGGGGTGTCGCTTTTCCCGGTGATGATGAGGCCGTCCCAGCCCGCTTTTTTTAGCTGGGTGGCGAGTCGTCCGCCGACAGAGCAGTCGCAGATTGTCCCCGTGAGAGGGGAACGGGACATGATGGTCCCCCGGCCCGATGTCGGGGCAATGGTGCCGGTCAGCGGGCCTGCAAGACGAGTACCGGAAGCTCCGGGTCGGTATATTCCAGCGTGCAATAGGGGCGCAGGAAATAACCGGCCAGTCCCTTGCCTCCGAGGTAGGTCTCGTAGAGCGTGCGTGCGGGATGCTGTGCTGCCATTTCGCGCGTGGAAAGATCGATATGCAGGACCCTGCCGGTCCATCCGCAGATAGTGGAATTCATGGAACAAGAATTTCATGAAGTTTCTGAAAAGGCAACCGATTCCCGGTTTGGTTGACCGGTTTTGAAAAATCGGTATTCTGTCGCACCGGAGGAGTAAATGGCCGAGAAGAAGATAGACAAGTCGCGAAGAAATTTTTTGTTTGGTGCGGTGCGCCGTATCAAGAACGAAAAGGCTGATGGGCCTGCGGCATCTACCGCCGAAGGCATCGAGGTCATCAAGGATGCCAACAGTCTGTATGTTGACGGCAGTTGGGAGGACGCATGCCTCAAGTACAAGGAATGTCTGGAGACAGATAAGAATGATGCTGATGTCCGGTATCGTCTCGGTGTCTGTCTGTATCGTGTCGGAAAATACAGGCAGGCCAAACTTGAATTCGAGCGGACGCTGCGTATTCAGAGAGAATACAAGGACGCGTTTTTATATCTCGGTTTGACCATGGTGCGTCTGGAAAAACCGGAAAAGGCTGTTGCCTTGTGGAAGCAGTATTTCAATCCGTTGGCCGTGGCGGTGCAGCGGGAGCTGAACTTGCAGATGGGCATGCTGGAGGAAGGCATGGCCGATCCTCCGGACGCCATTGCCGAAGCCGTGGAAAAGGCTATTGCCGAAGCCGGTGATGGTGTCGGCTGATCTATCTGATTGCATGAAAAAAGCCCGCTTTTCCAAAAGGGAAAGCGGGCTTTTTTGTTGAATGCAAAGTTCCTTTAGGCGTTGCCTTTGGGTTCCTTGTCGCCGGCCTGTTCCGCAACTTTGGACATCTGAGTCCTGATATAATTTGCGGCGAGATCCCCGAGGTCTTCATTGCCTGAGGCTTTGAGGCCGTGTTCAGCGAGGTCTTTGGGAATTTGCTCTTCCATGCGGGCTGATTCGAGGAACATGATGTAGGCGAGCACCAGGGCTGCGTTGTTATCTGACGTTCCGTCACAGAGCAGTTCGAGATTTTTGGCATCTACTGTTTCCAGAAGCCGGTCGATGAACATGGATATCCATTTTTCATACAGGTCATGCATGATGGGGGGGATCATTTCTGCAATCTGATCCGGGGCATTGCCCGCGGTGCCGGTAACGGACATGAATTCGGTCAGGGCTTCCTGCCGTTTGTCTTCGTCCTGTTCTTCGACCTTGTTGATGATGACCGTGAAAATGTGTGTGCGTATCTGTTTGGGATTCATTGCCATGAAGTGGTGTCTCCAGAAAAATGGGTGTCGTTTTTTTGTCCGCAACAATATAGCGCAATGCGTGTCTGTGGGCAAGGTGGGGTGAATCGAGTGTGTCCTTCGAGACAATATCTCTTTCTTTGTTCCAAATTTTCGTTCGTGCAAATCGTGAGAAGGTTTCAATCGGTTTTCTCATTTCCCATTTGGCGTGAAAAGGCGTAATGCTCCCGAATATTGCACCTGTCTTGAAGGAAATAATTGTCATGGAAGCCCTATTTCTCAAGTCTGTTCCGTTTATCAAGGTCCTTTCCTCGTTTTGTCTCATGCTTGTCGGCATCCGTTTCCGGCTTGGCATTGGCCTGTCCATTTTGATAGGCGGTTTTGCCATGGGGCTCATGTTCGGCATGGGATCGGCAGTCTTTGTCCAGACCGGAGCCGTGGCTTTGATGCAGGAGAAATTTCTTTTTCTGGCCGCCATCGTCGGGCTGATTCTTGTTTTGTCCGATGCTATGGAGCGATCAGGGCAGTCGCGGCGGTTGATGGATGCGTTATCCGGCTACCTGACCAGCCCACGGCTTCGGCTTGTGTTTTTCCCCGCGCTTATCGGTTTGCTTCCCATGCCAGGAGGAGCGATTTTTTCTGCCCCCATGGTCAAAACCGTGTCTGAGGATATGCAGATCAGGAACAGTGATCGCGCCGTGGTCAACTATTGGTTCCGTCATGTTTGGGAACTGTGCTGGCCGTTGTATCCGGGGTTGATTCTGACCGTTGGTCTGGCGGATATACCGATCATTGATTTCATTTCAAAAAGCTGGCCCGGTACGCCGGTCATGCTGCTGGCCGGATGGTTCTTCTTTTTGCGGCCGGGAGTGATCGATGCGAGAAATCTGATGCTTCAGCCTGTAACGGCAACCCGGAATTCCAGAGTGGTACTCAGGGAAGGGCTTCCGCTGCTTATTGCCATTGTCGGTGCCATCGGATTGGAAGCTGTGATTTCCGCCTTTGCTCCGGGAGTGCCTTTTGAATGGGGCGTTGTGATCGCGCTTGCAGGTGGTGTGATCTGTGTAATGACACAGAATTCCCAGCTCGGTCTTCATTTTTTGTGGACAGTGCTTGTCGGTAAAAGTGTGCGCTCCATGCTGTTCGTCATTGTTTCCGTCTTTGTATTCAAAGAGGTCATGCAGGTCGCAGAGGTTGTTGAAGAAATGGCTCGGGTGGCGGGCGGCGATGCCGCATTGTTCGCATCGGCGATGTTCCTGCCGTTTCTTGTCGGCATGGTGTCGGGCATCAGTATCGCCTTTGTGGGGGCAACGTTTCCGCTGTTGCTCGGAGTGCTGAATATGCTTGGCATGCAGGATCAGACGGTGCCGTATCTGATCCTTGCATTGTTTTCCGGGTTTACGGGAATTATGATTTCTCCCATTCATATTTGTCTCATTCTTACCTGCCAGTATTTTGAGTGCGATCTTGCCCGGACGTGGCGGAAGTTGGTCGCGCCGTGCGTCATATTGCTTCTGTCGGGCATTGGATTGTTTTTCTTCCTTCGATAGCGTGAGATTTTCTTGCCGTCTTGCCATATGCCGAAACGTCTTGAAGCGCGGGCTGTTTTTTTGTAAAGCATACCGACTGACGAGGATATACCGTTCATTTATCACACCCCGGGGGATAGTTCATGGCCCAGTATGGCGATATTTTTACCGAGGATCGGCTCGCGTCCATTTTTCCGGCTGAGCGTACCGATGATTTCTTTGAAGCTTTGTTCGGTGATGCCGAAGAAGGCAGTTATGACATCGAGCTTGGTTTTGCAGGCAGCGACGGCAATGCCCTGAATTTTGAGTTGAAACTCAATCAGCGTCCGGGGAAGTGTCTGGCCTGTAATTTGACGTACGGTCTTCCGCAGGTTTTTTCACGCCATCCGATTATCAACGTGCAGGGTATCGCGGACGCTGTGGCCGAGGCCGCTGGCGAATCCGCTGCCACATGGGAACTCGGTGTCACTCGCGAAGTGAGTCGGGAACTGCATGTTATCCCTTTGAAGATTGAATTGGGATAAAACAGGGCAAGTAAGTTTTCAGAAATCCATTTGGATAAATGAAAAACCCGGCAGTACGTTACTGCCGGGTTTTTTTGTCGTTTATCGAAAGCATTTTTTATATGCGTTGCGAGGCCTTTTAAAGGTCTTCAACAATCAGAGGTGCACCTTTTTCCGGTGCGAGCCGGAGTGACAGGGCATCCTTGGCACAGGCTTGCACGCAGACTCCACAGCCCATGCAGCGGTCTTCCCTGATATAGGCATGCCCCTTGCGGAATCCAATGGCCTTGAATTGCATTTTTCTGCACAGACACCGCAGATGACGCATTTTTCTTCATCGATCTCGGCGAGGTATCCCGAGGAACAGAGCATTTCCGTGCCTGATTTGGTGGCCTTCATGGCCCCGCAGCAGCAGGAGCAGCAGTTGCAGATTGCGTAGAATCGTCCGAGCATGATGTCCTTGAAAAAAGCGTGGGCCACATGTCCCCGGGCGTTTCAGCCTTGAGAATACGTACGGCCTCATCCGCGTCTATCTGGCGGGTCTTGTCCGGGTGGTGTTCCAGCATGAAGGAAGCAAACGGGTCGCCGACGAGCAGGCAGACATCAAGCGGCAGGCAGGGATCTTCCATGCCGGATCGGCAGGGACAGTCGAGGACCACGATCTTTTCAGGGTTCCTGAGGACGATCTCGCGGGCGCGTGTGTAAGGAAGCACCTGTTCTGACACGGCGGTATTCACCGGCCGGTCAAGCTTGATGAGTTTGGTGGCTTCGTCCAGCGTCATGGGTTTGCCGTGGTATGTGTCGCCCCAAAGCGGTTTTTTCTGGTTAGGATCGCCGACCTTGTTGTCTGTTGTCGGCTTGAAGGGCGAGTGATGGTTGATGATGAGGATGAGCGGTGCCCACAACCAGCGCCACCACGGTTCTTTGTCTCCGGCGAGACCTATGTATTGGTAGCACCAGCGTCCATAAACATAGCCGTGGATGAAGTCGAAAATGGATAACCCCTGCTTTTTGCAGGCGTGATAATACTCAATAGTGGATTGTTTGATGAATGGTAGTTTCATGCGTCCGGTTCCGGTTGAAATAGTGTATGTTTTTAGGGCAAGTCTACTCGGCTGCCATATGATGTCAATGGACTTCGGTGGTGGAAAGTGGCATTGACTGGCGATATCCAAACCCGTGGAGTCCCATGCTGCGAATCATTTTTGTCGGTGTTCTTGCCAGTCTGTTTTTCAGTTCCACCTTTGTTCTCAACCGGGTCATGAGCCTTGAGGGCGGGCATTGGGTCTGGTCTGCCAGTCTTCGTTATTTCTGGATGCTCGGTTTTCTCGGTGTCTGGCTTGCGGTGACCGGAAGGGGAAGGCTCGGGATACAGGCTCTCGGAGTATTCCGCAGGCATTTTCTGTTCTGGATACTGGCGGGCAGCGTGGGATTCGGTGTGTTTTACGCACTGATTACATTCAGTTCGGTCTACAGTCCGGGCTGGGTGGTGGCGGCAACATGGCAGACCACTATTCTGGCGACGCCGTTTGTCCTTCTCGGATTCGGGCGGAAGGTGCCGCTCAAGGCCGTTACCCTGACATTGGTGATATTCGTCGGTGTCGTGCTGGTCAATATCGAGCAGGCGTCAGCAGCGAATCTGACGGATACCCTGTTGGGTGCATTGCCCGTGCTGGTCGCCGCATTTGCCTATCCATTCGGCAACCAGCTTGTGTGGGAGGCTCGCCACGCCCGGAAGCGATTCATTCCTTCCATTACACATCCGGTCATGGACGACGCCGTATGTCGTGTTTTGCTTTTGACGCTTGGTTCGTTGCCCCTGTGGGGCATCTTGATTCTGGTGACAACGCCTCCGCCGCCTTCCGGCGGACAGATTCTGCAAACGGCTATTGTCGCTGTCTGTTCCGGGGTGATCGCCACCAGCCTGTTTTTGTATGCGCGTCATTCCGCTCAGTCCACAGCGGAACTTGCAGCGGCTGATTGCACACAGTCCATGGAGGTTGTGTTTTCTCTGGCTGGCGAGGCTGTCCTGCTGGGGCATGTGGCTCCCGGAGCTTTGGGGTGGAGTGGTATTGCCCTGACGATGCTGGGGTTGATTCTGTATATGAAAGTGCAGAGTGCTAAATAATCAAACCGCTTGATAATGAAGACAAAAAAAAGGCTGTGAAACAATCACAGCCTTTTTTTTTATTCTGATGTCTGATGCTATTTCATATCAGCTTTTTTCTTTTTGCCTTCGGTACGGTGACGGACCAGAGCGGAAAGCTCGATCTTGCGCAGGCGGATGGATTCGGGAGTGACTTCGACCTGCTCATCATCCTTGATGAAGTTCAAGGCATATTCCAGAGTCATGGGCTTGACCGGGGTCAGGATAACGGCCTCGTCCTTACCGGATGCGCGCATGTTGGTCAGTTTCTTTTCCTTGGAACCGTTGACGTTGATATCGTTGTCACGGTTGTGTTCGCCGATGATCATTCCTTCGTAGATGGGGTCGCCGGGAACGATGAAGATGCGGCCGCGGGGTTCCAGGTTGAACAGGCCGTAGGCGACGCCTTTACCTGCGCGGTCAGCGACGAGGGAGCCGGTGTAACGAGAGGCGAATTCACCTCGGTGTTCGTCATAGCCCTCAAGATAGGAGTTCATGAGACCGGTGCCTTTGGTGTCGGTCAGGAATTCGTCGCGGTAACCGATGAGTGAGCGGGACGGCACGGAGAATTCAAGACGGACGCGGCCAGTGCCATTGTTGACCATGTTGGACATGCGGCCTTTGCGGGTCTGAATTTTTTCAGTGACGATACCCATGAATTCTTCATCACAGTCAATGAAGAGATGCTCAATGGGTTCAAGTTTTTTGCCGTTCTCTTCCTTGATGATGACCTCGGGGCGGCCAACGGAGAGTTCGAATCCTTCGCGGCGCATCTGTTCGACGAGAATGGCCATCTGGAATTCGCCGCGTCCTTTGACGAGGAAGGCATCGCGGTTCTCGGTGTCTTCCACCTGAATGGCGACGTTGAGCAGCGTTTCCTTGTGGAGGCGTTCCTTGATTTTATTGGTCTGGACGTGCTTGCCTTCTTTACCGGCCAGCGGCGAGGTGTTGATGCCAAAGCGCATGGAAACAGTCGGCTCGTCAACGGTGATGCGAGGCAGTGCTTTCGGAGATTCCTTCGTGCAGATCGTGTCGCCGATTTTGACATCTTCAATGCCTGCAACGACCACGATATCGCCGGGATCACACTGGTCTGTGGGGACAACTTTCAAACCGTCGTAGGTCTGGAGCTTGGTGACCTTGAGCGGGACGGTCTTGCCTTCGTCTGCCAGACAGATGAGCTGGTCATTGGACTGGGCTTTGCCGTGATGGACTTTACCGATGGCCAGACGACCAACGTAGTCCGAGTAGGAAAGATCAGAGACGAGCATCTGGAACGGTTCGTCTTCGTTGTAGCTCGGACCGGGAACCTTATCGAGAACCATGTCCAGGAGGATGTGCAGGTTTTTACCGCGTTCTTCCGGGGTTTCCATGGCAATGCCGTCTCGGCCGATTGCGTAGAGCAGCGGAAAGTCGAGTTGTTCTTCGCTGGCTTCGAGGTCGATGAACAGATCGTAGACTTCGTCCAGAACTTCTGCCGGACGCGCGTCCTGACGATCAACTTTGTTGATGACGACCATGAGGGAGAGGCCCTGCTCCAGTGCTTTTTTCAGCACGAAACGAGTCTGGGGCAGCGGTCCTTCAGAGGCATCGACAAGCAGGATTGCGCCGTCGGCCATGGAGATGGAACGTTCTACCTCGCCGCCGAAGTCGGCGTGACCGGGGGTGTCGATGATATTGATCTTTACGCCCTTCCAGTTGACCGAGCAGTTTTTGGCGGAAATGGTGATACCGCGTTCGCGCTCAAGGTCTTGGGAATCCATGATGCGGTCGTCCACGTCTTGACCTTCACGGAACAGGCCCGATTGTTTGAACATAGCGTCCACCAAGGTGGTCTTGCCATGGTCGACGTGGGCGATGATGGCGATGTTGCGAAGCTTTTCGTTGATGACTGTATTACTCATGATGACTCCAATAATATGTAATGGGCGCAGATGCGCAGTGGAAGCGGTTAACCGAAAGTGCTCCGGTACGCAAGCATATATTTGGTTACAGGTCTTATTATCTCGTTCAAATTCTCCGATTTTTGAGTTAGGTTGACCATAATTTCACGTCAATTCACTTGTTTGGAGGCTGCATGACCCGTTCCGGACCGAAGTTCTTCACGATATTCACCACAGCCATCATCATCACCGGAAACATGATCGGAGCAGGGATTCTCGCTCTCCCCATCAATCTCGGGCCAGCCGGGTTGCTGCCGTCTGTCATCGGCGCGGTTGCGGTTTGGGCAGTCATGACCTTTTGTGCGCTCATCATCGCACGCCAGCCGTATCTGGCTGAGAATCCTCATGCGGATTTGCCGACGTTCTTTGAACAGGTGCTGGGAAAAACGGGTAAATACATCAGTGTCGGGGCCAATTTGATTATCTTTTACGGATTGCTCACGGCGTATCTGGCCGGCGTGATGTCCGTGGTGACAAGCTGGCTGCATCCCGCGTTGCCGGAATGGGTACTGCTGTGCATTTATTTTGGCATAGTCACCGGGCTGGCGTCCATGGGGGAAGTGTTTCTGCGAAAAGGGAATACTTACTTCATTCTGACCATGTGGACCTTGTTTCTTCTGATGCTTGGCATGGTTATTCCGCACATGCACAAGGGTGACGTCATGGCTGCGGACTGGCACTTTTTCATGGGTGGCCTGCCGATTCTGGTGGTTGCTTTCAATTTTCATAACATCGTGCCCACTGTCTGTCGATTTTTGAACAATGATCGCAGGGCAGTGACCAAGGCCATTTGGCTCGGGTCGGGACTCGGTATGGTCATGACCGTTGTCTGGACCGTGGCTGTCATGGCGGCACTCCCCATGGAAGGCAACAACGGGGCCAACATCATTTCCGCTTTCAATCTCAACCAGCCTGCCACCATTCCCTTGGGAAAGATGATTACCTCATCATTTTTCAACGAGGTTGCCTTTGGATTCGCCATCGTGGCAATGTCCACGGCGTACATTGCCACGGCCATTGCGCTCATCAGCTTCATCAGGGATCTTGTCAGTGGCCGCAAGGTCAACAGGTGGTTCGTGGCCGCAGTCGCTTTCATGCCGCCGCTGCTTGTCAGTATTTTTTACCCGGATGTGTTTTTGGAGGCACTCAACATAGTGGGGGGAGTCGGTGTTGGGACACTGTTCGGAATACTGCCCGGTCTGCTTCTTATCAAGCAGGGTGGGGCTGGCTCCTCGACCAGATGGATCGGATACGGAATCGTTGCTTTTTTCTTATTGTTCTGGTGTCGAGGTCTTGCAGGAGATGGGCATGCTGCACATCTCGCCTGACGTCGAATACTGGACTGCACATACTATCAGGAGATAATCATGAATAATACCTGTCGCATAGAGCATGACAGTCTTGGGGAGATAGAGGTTCCCAATGATGTTTATTACGGTGTACAGACCTTGCGTGCCAAAGAGAATTTTCACATCTCCGGCATTACCATGGCACATTATCCGAGGCTGATCAGCGCGCTGGCTTACGTCAAGACGGCGGCGGCTGAAGCCAATGTCTCACTTGGACTGTTGGAAGAGGAAAAGTGTCGGGCAATTTCCCGTGCCTGCGAGGAACTGCTTGAGGGGAAACTGCATGACCAGTTTGTCGTTGATATCGTTCAGGGTGGTGCCGGAACATCGGCCAACATGAATGCCAACGAGGTTATATGCAATCGCGCTCTGGAATTGATGGGGCATGAGAAAGGACAGTACGAGTATCTGCATCCGCTCAATGACGTGAACATGTCCCAGTCGACTAATGATGTGTTTCCTTCCGCTCTCAATATCGCGCTGATTCTGGAAATTCGTGAGCTGATGGAGGCCATGAAGCACTTGCGAAAGAACTTCGCAGCCAAGGGCGAGGAGTTTGCCGACGTACTCAAGATGGGCCGTACCCAGTTGCAGGATGCGGTACCCATGACTCTTGGACAGGAGTTTACTGCGTGGGCCGTGACTGTTGGTGAAGACCTCCAGCGTGTTGATGAGGCTGAGAACCTTATTTACGAAATCAACATGGGAGCCACCGCCATCGGAACAGGGCTGAATACACATCCAGACTACACCCGGACGGTTACGGAAAAACTTGTGGAAGTCACCACCTTGAATCTGAAGTCCTCGCCCGACCTCGTGGAGGCGACGCAGGATACCGGAGCCTATGTACAGCTTTCCGGTGTGCTCAAGCGTGTTGCAGTAAAGCTTTCCAAAGTTTGTAATGATTTACGGTTGCTCTCGAGCGGTCCCCGCTGCGGCTTGAATGAGATCAACCTGCCGCCCATGCAGCCCGGATCCACGATCATGCCCGGCAAGGTCAATCCTGTTATTCCCGAGGTGGTCAATCAGGTTGCGTATGCGGTTGTCGGCAATGACGTTACCGTGTCCATGGCCAGCGAGGCCGGACAGCTGGAACTGAACGTCATGGAGCCGGTCATCGGCTTTTCTTTGTTCCAGTCTATCAATATGCTGCGGCGCGCCTGTGTTACTCTGGCTGATAAATGCGTCTGCGGCATCACTGCCAACCGTGAACGGTGCCGGGAACTGGTGGAAAATTCCATCGGTCTGGTCACGGCTTTGAATCCGCATATCGGATATGAAAAGTCGGCTGAAATCGCCAAAGAGGCCATGAAGACAGGCGGTTCCGTGTATGACATTGTTTTAGAGCGAGGCTATCTGAGCAAGGATGAGCTTGAGGATATCCTCAGGCCGGAAAATATGGTCAAGCCACGGTACGTTCACCGCAAGTAACTGATAAGCCCCACAGGAGAATTCCGGTGGGGCTTATTTTTGACGTGGAGTCTATCTGTATTTTGACAGGATTTTTTCAAGCTCGCCGTTTTTTTCATAGTGGCGAGCCGTTGATTGAATGTCTTGATAAAAACCTTCCACTTGTCGGATTTGGTGAACACGTATCGGTATCCGGCCGTGTCCACATTGTTTTTGTCGAGGCGGAATCGTTTTGCCTTGAGCTTGGGATTATTTCGGAAGGTCCAGAGGGTTTCGACTCGGTTGACGAGGGCGGCATCCGCACGGCCTTTGCGAAGCAGGTTGAACATGTCGTAGGGAGTCAGGACGTCGATGCGTTTGATGTTTCCGGCAGCAAAGTCATTCTCAAGCTTGGGGTAGGCAAAATCCTTTATTCCGGCAACGCGTTTGCCATAAAGCGATTTCGGACCAGTGTATTTCAATGTGCTGGAAGCCGGAAGCAGCAATACGTCTTCACTTTGCATAAACGGATCGGTCCAGAGAAAATCATCCGGATTACTGACCCATTCTTTTGCCTTGGCGTGGGCATCGACCTCGCCGTTTTCGAGCATGAACCAACCGCGTTTGTTGGGCAGTGTCTTGGTCTGGATTGTATATCCCATGGGTTCGGCTACCGCCTTGAGAACCTCGATCAGTATGGAGCCGCCTGAATCCGAGCTTTCATCGACATAGTAGGGAGGCCACTGCGTGTCGGGCACGAACATGACAATGGGCTTTTCTCCTGCCATGACTGGGCATGTCATGCATGACATGACCAGAATGAGGGTGGCGAGGAAGGGGATATGCGTATATTTCATGATATTTTTTTATTTTTAAAAGCCGTATAATGCTATGTGCCGTTTATGTCTGAGTCCATTATTAAATGAATGGCAACAGTCTGTTAGACAGTATCTCAGCGGTATCGAGACATGATTTTTTCAAATTCCCCATTTCTTTTCATTGACGCCAATTCACGGTTGAAACTCTTGATGAAAGGAGTCCAATTGCGATTTTTTGAAAAGGCGAATCGATAGGGGGCAGAACCGATGGGGGTGGTGCTGTATGCGAAATCCGCTGTGGATAGTTCACTGTTGTTTTTATTATCCATTCCGCGACATGCCGATTGGTTGCCGCAGCATGGATATGTCCTCTCTGTACCATGAGCAGAAGGTTTTAGTGCATTTTGACGTATGGCATTTGATGATTGCCTTATCAAACAGCGGGTCGAGGGTTGGGTAGGAGAAACCGTATACGATACCTATATTCAAGCCGCTCAAGTCTTTTGGGGTCTGGAATTGTATCGGGCTTTTTTTGAGAAAGACGAGAACATCCGTTGTGGTGACAATCGGGTCGGTCCATGAATAGAGGCTGGGATTTTTCACCCATTCTTTTGCCTTGGCGTATGCGTCCACTCTTCCTTCGGCCAACAGCATCTGGCTCCTTTTTTCCGGGAAATGAACCGTGTTCATGTGATAGCCGATCCGGTTGGTGATTGTATCCATGATTTCCATCATTATTCCGGTATCATTCTCCTTATTCTTGGGGGGAATGATGAACGGCGGCCAGCCCGTGGGTGGGGTAGATACAACAATCGTCTCCATTACAGGGGCGTTTTCATGGCTGCTGGCATGGACGGGCATGGCCAATATTGCGATGAAACAAAAGGTCAGAAAGGTGGTGAGTATGGGGAAAAATCTGTGCATGATGTCTGTCTTTTGCTGTAAAAAAATGAATTTCTCCCCAATTATATGATGAAAACTATGCACATGGTCAATTTTTATCTTCATTTTGTCGAGAATGCACCGCTTGCCTTTTGTTTTGGCATGAATTAGCTTCTCTAGAGAAAATCATGAACTTTTCGGGGAAGGCTTTTCTCCGATGATACCGGAGACGACCATGCGTTATATAACAACCCTGCTTGCCATTTCGGTCATCATCTTTATGAGCGGATGTGCTTCGCTCAATCCGTTTCCAAAACATATTCACTCGACCCCGCCAAGTAAAAAAACTGTCGGAACGGTCAGCACTTACGATCAGAAAACCCGTCCTTATACTGTCATGGGCCGGACATACTATCCGCTCAAGAACGCCGCCGGATATGACGAAGTCGGCAGGGCTTCATGGTATGGCCGTGATTTCCATGGCAAAAAGACGGCCAATGGCCAGATTTATGACATGTATGGTCTGTCCGCCGCCCACAAGACCCTGCCGCTTGGAACGCAGGTTCGCGTGACCAATCTGGAAAACCGGCGAAGCATTGTGCTGGTTATCAATGACCGCGGGCCTTTCGTAAGTGGCAGAATACTGGATCTTTCTTACGGTGCCGCCAAGAAACTCGACACGGTGGAGCGGGGCGTTGCAAGGGTTCGCATCGAGGCTGTCGGAACAGTGCCGTATGCCCGGTCCGTCAACATGGCTCCTCCTTCCGCCGTGAAGCACTACCATGTCCGCGTTGGGGCTTTTTCCGAACGTGCCAATGCCGAGCGCACACACCGGCGTCTTGTAAAGGCCGGGTACACGGGGGCGAAAATCAAGGTCGTGAACCGTGACGGGCTGACCCTGCATATTGTTCAGGCAGGCAGTTTTGCCAGCCGGGACAAAGCCGAGCAGGCCATGGAGCGACTCAAACGCCAATTCCCGACATGCTATATTGTCAGCTAGCCTGACGCATATGGCGGGACGCTTGTGTCGTTGCCGAAAATAAAATTGATGGTAGCGTAGCCTTTTTATCCAGATTTTCCCCTGATTCAACTGCTTCCAGTTGAGCCTTTCGATGATAGAGAGGGCGGCTGTTTTGGGCTTTTCAAGGAAAGAGCATCCTGCCGGATGTGGAGGCGTTGACCGTAAGGCACAAATAAGGCGCGTCAGCCGTGTATTGTCTACGCAGCAGCGCGCCCTGTTTATAGCCGTATGGAATGAACGCTTTGATTACTGCTTCAGGTGCCAGACTCCCTTGTCATCGCGCCAGGCCTTGGCCATGACTTCGTGGCCGTCCTTGGCATCTCTGATGACGACGTCCCGGTAGACCTTGTTTTCGGCCATGTAAGGACGACTGGGAGTGGCGGTGTAGGACGCGCCAGTATCCGGATTCTTCCATGAGGAGGCCTGCCCGGATTGTTTGTCTCAAGTGTTTTCTGTAATTTGGCTTCGTCGTGCTTGTCCCACTCGTTGCCGACGATGTACCCCATCAGGACACCGACACCAGCGCCGACTGCGGCTCCGAGCAGTTTGTCCTTGAAGGTGAGTGCTCCGATGGTTGCACCGGCCAGACCGCCGACGGTGGCCCCTTGCTGGGCTTTGTTGGCGCAACCGTAGCCTGCCGCGAGAAAGCAGGTCAGTACTGCGGCGATGACAAGATGTTTCATGATATGCCTTCCTTTTTGTGGTTGATGACCTAATGGTAGTGCATCGTATCGTTTTTTGTGTAGAATGTGAAAGGCTAGTCTGAAAAAAATAATACTCAGCCCTCCTTTTGTGTGGGTGGGATTTCCTATGAAAAGTTTACGATTTGCTTTTATCTTCGGGTTGTTGGTCTTCCTGTTGCCCTGCATGGCGCATGCGGAAGGCGCAAAGAAGAACGTCCTGTATCTGAATTCATACCATCATGCTATCGGTGGTCTGATTCCATTTTGGAGGGCGTGCGTTCCGTACTTGATGAGAGTGAGTTCAAGATAGATCTCCAGATTGAGTACATGGATGCCAAGAAGTTCAATTATGAAGATGTGACGGGCATGCTGCTTCGGCTGTATCGTGAAAAATTCATGGGTGAGCGTTTTGACGTGGTAATGGTATCGGATAACGATGCCTTCACCTTTGCCCGTCAGTACAGGGATGTCCTTTTCCCGGGCGTCCATTGATTTTTTGCGGAGTGAATGCGTTGCCCAAGGACGCGCTTCTGGGGGGCAACACTACCGGGGTTGTCGAAAGTTTCGATATGAGATTGACTTTGGATGTGGCTTTGAAATTTCATCCCAACCTGAAACGAATGGTTGTGGTGGGTGACGAATCCACTGCCGGACTTGCCATCAGACAACAAGTTGAAGCCGGGGTCGCCTTGTATGAGAAACCACTTCAGGTTGAATACTGGACACAGGCATCTCTGGAGACTGTGTTGAAACGGGTCGAAAACCTTCCTCGGGACACCTTTCTCTTTTTTATTCCGTATTATCAGACCATCGGCGGAAAATTCTACACCGCCGAGGAGGTTATGGAAGCAATTTATCTCCATTCCAGAGTACCTATTTACACGGCTTGGGAGTTTCTGCTTGGTCATGGGGCAGTGGGGGGATGGCTGTTGTCAGGATTTCGTCATGGGCAGACTGCTGCTTCTATGGCATTGCGCGTGCTTGATGGAGAAATGATTGCCGATATTCCCATATACCGTGAACCGACAGGCGGTTATTCCTTTGACTACAAGGTGATGCAGCGACTCGGTCTCAAGGAGCAAAAAGTTCCGGAAGGCAGTCGGATCATTAATGCTCCCAAGGCATTTTATGAACTCCCGAAAGAGGTTTTCTGGACGATCATGATTGCGCTTTTTGTCTTGCTCGTGGTCATGATATTTCTGGTTGTGGCCATGCTTGAGCGGCGCAAGGTGGAACACAAGATCAAGGATCAGCTTGCGTTTCAGGAGACGCTTATGGACGCGGTTCCCCATCTGGTTTCGTGGAAGGATGTGAGCGGGCGTTTTCTCGGTACCAACCGTTCATTTGCCAGATTTTTCGGTTACAGGGACAGTGGGGCCATTGTTTCCAAGACAAACGATGAAATAATGAAGGATACCAACTACGCGGAGTGGTCTTCGGCAGCCGATAGATCTGTTGTGGACAATCAAAGTGCGTACAGGAAGGTACATCGAAAGCTCGCCGACGCGCAGGGCAATGATGCGTGGATCGAGGTCAACAAGGTACCCATCAGAGACCAGTCCGGCCTGATTGTCGGTGTTTTGACCACTGGCGAGAATATTACAAAGGAGCGTAATCTTGAAAAACAGCTCCTTCAGTCCCAAAAAATGGAGGCGATTGGTACTCTGGCTGGCGGAATTGCACATGATTTCAATAATATTTTGACATCAATCATCAATTCGACCGAGTTGGCGGTGGGAGACGTAGACCCGGATTCGGTGACCAGCAAGGACTTGAAGCGCGTACTCAAGGCTGCCCGGCGTGGAGGCCGTGTGGTCAAGCAGATTCTGGCGTTCAGCCGTCCGTCAACAGAAGGTTTCCGGCCGACGGATGTTGGCGGGGTGGTCTCGGAAGTGATCGGCCTGATGGAGCTTCCATGCCCGGTAACATCGAGGTGCGATCAGCTGTGGATTCTCCTCTTGCGTGTGTGCACGCCGATCCCACGCAGATCCATCAGGTGGCCATGAATCTGTGTACCAATGCTTTTCATGCCTTGCGTGAAACCGGCGGTCTTATTGAGGCACGGGTGGAGATGGCGGAGCTTGGAGAAGATGACGCCGGTATGCTGGGGCTTTCGCCGGGGGAATATGTTCGCATGGTTGTCGAGGACAACGGGCCGGGTATTCCTCCGGGGATTGTGGACAAGATTTTTGATCCGTTTTTTTCAACCAAGGATAAAACCGAGGGAACCGGTCTCGGGCTGGCCGTTGTTCATGGAATCATCAGAAGCCACAAGGGTGGGTTGCAGGTGTATCCCCGTCCCGGAGGCGGTACCGTGTTCGAAATATATCTGCCGAAAGGGGATAAGTCCGGGAACGATTTTACATGCGTGGGTACCGGAAAGGTTTCGGGGGGGAGCGCATATCCTTTTTGTCGAAGACGACGAAGACCAGTTGCTGACCACTCCTCGACTTTTGGAGGTTATGGGGTATGAAGTGACGGCAGAACGCGATCCCGAAAGGGCGTCACGGTTTGTGGCGGGACATCCCGGTTTGTTTGATCTTATTATTACGGATTATGATATGCCCGGAATGAGCGGGACCGAATTTGCCCGATTGGTGGCAGGCGTGGCTCCAAGCTGCCAGTGGTGCTTGTTTCCGGCCGTGAGGATGCGGCCATGGCAGCTGCGAGCTTGCCCAATATCCGTCAGGTCGTTATCAACT
>LQAJ01000177.1_pt1 | contig 26485 bp, 32 predicted proteins | sample 1535811 | NCBI WGS metagenome assembly LQAJ01 (sample SAMN04331587, study PRJNA305678) | bioreactor metagenome | isolation source: bioreactor_6 inoculated with Wadden Sea sediment 2nd replicate of a... | place: Germany: Wadden Sea, Janssand Flat
GCCCTGCGGGCCGGCGGCCAGGATGGCGGAGATGTCCAGAGTTTGGGTCTTTGCATACATCAGCATCATGCCGATAACGAAAGCCAAACCGCCCAGAGAGTTCATCCACAATGCGCGGACGGAATTCTTGGTGGCGATTTCAGTGGCATCGTGACCGATGAGCATGAAAGAGCACAGTGTTGTGACTTCAAAGAAGAAATAGAGCCAGAGAACGTTGTTGGCGAGAACCAGACCGTTCATGGCGCCGAGGAAGAGGAGCATGAAGAAGAAGAAACGCGGCTGGCGAGACTTGTTCAGATGCAGATGCTCTTCGTGTTCCTTCATATAAGGAATGGCAAAGATACAGATCAGGGAGCCGATAATGGAAATAATCAGCACCATGATGAGAGCGAGCTGATCGCCGACCAACGCGGGAACGTCCACGTGTTCGACAACAACCAATTCAAACCAAGCGAGTAACGCTGCCTGGGCCAAGGTGAAGCCCTGGATAAGCAGATTCTTGTGTTTGAGACCGTAGAAGAAAATGACACCCAGCAAAGCGAAATCCAGTACCGTAACCAGAAAATCGCTGCTGATGCCAAGAAATGACCCGACCGCAATCGGATCAAATGCCCCCTGCAAGAGCAATCCCAGCGACGCAGCCGCCAGAATGGCTCCCGTGGCGAGAACGGTCAGCGAACGAACGGCACTTGACCGAACGAAATAGCAGACCAGAGCTGCAGCCACAGGCAGGAGAATGAGAAGCAGAAGCAGATTCGACATGATGACCTCGTTTCAGAAGATTGAATACGAGTACAACTGACACCGGATCCCAGGTTCACCTCCAACCGGAAATCCGCGTGCGAATGCACCTTACCCTTAGCCTAGTAACCAAGGGCTATTAGGTGATGTCTGCCCTTAGGTCAAGACCCCTACGATTAAACTTGCCACCAAATTGACACCATCTAACCGCCTCTACTTTTTGTAAAAAAGACTTGCCATCCGGGAACCCCCGTAATTCCGGCACAAAAAGGATAGAATTATGTGAAAAGATTCCCAACCGAAAAACAGGTTGCGAACCTCAATTGAAAAAAAATAATTTTCTGAAAATGGACTAAAAATATCCGAGACTGGTGAGCGATTCGAGCACACTTTCCTTGGACTGGTCACGGCCACTTCGCTCTCCGTTTCCGACTCCGGATTTGGAAGTGCACGGCACGCAGCCCAACGAACGGTATCCCTGATCGTAGAGTTCACAGTGAGGCAGGTTGAAACGGGCATGAAAGGCCCAGATATCGGTTTCGGTCCAGTCGAGGAGCGGATTGAGCAAAATATGCGGCGGATTATCGCGTTGTTCACGCACTTCCCTACCGGCTCTGTCCGGGTGCTCGTCACGCCGAATGCCGGTCAGCAGGTGGGTTGCCCCTGTCTGCCGGATGGCCGTCTTGAGCGGTTTCACCTTGAGATCGTGGCAACAGGTCATGACATCCTTTGCCACGGGATAGTCGGCCAGTACGACGCCGGGGTGCGCCACGTGCAGGTCCACACCCCATTCCCGCTTCAGCCTGTCACGAAAGGCAAGCACCTCGGGAAACTTGCATCCCGTGTCCAGATTGATAGCCCGGACCGGTCCGAGGCCGTGATGGTCAAGCAAAGCCTTCCAGATAAACAGGACGACAGTGGAATCCTTGCCTCCGGTCCATGCCACTCGAACAGTATCCGGTGCCGCGGTATCCAGCAGTCCGGCCAGTTCGGTTTCCGTGCAATTTATTTTTTCATCCAGAGAAGCCGACGGCATGACGCACCTATATACTGTTATAATTGAGGACGACGTAATTCTGAGCTAAGAAGTCTCATGAGCGAAAACAAATTGCAACTTATCGACGACCTCGTCCTTGGCAAGGATATCTGCGTTCTCGGCACATCCGACGGCAGAAACCCGCATGTCTCACTCATGGCATTTCTGGTGGATCATGCAACTATGAAATTTTATTTCCTGTCACGAAAAAATTCACACAAAAGCCAGAATATCAAAAAATGTCCGCATGTAAGCATCCTCATCGACACCCGCGAAGAGCACTTGCCTGACAATCGTGACAAGGCCATGGCCCTGACCATTCAGGGAGTATACGCGCCCATCAACAAGCCGCAGACCATCAAGGGATCACCAAGCATTTCCTCGCCAAATACCCTGATATGGAGAAATTCGCGTCCCATCCCGACACGGAGCTCATTCGAATCAAGGCCAAAACCGGTCAACTCGTATGCGGATTGGAAGATGAATTTTCAACAAAAATTTAAAAAATTCATAAAAAAAGTGCTTGACGGAAAATCGGCTTCGACATAGACACTCTTTCAACGCGCCCGTGGCTCAGCTGGATAGAGCATTCGGCTACGAACCGAAAGGTCGCACGTTCGAATCGTGCCGGGCGCACCATTAAGAAAGTACAGGGACTTGAAGTAAATTCAGGTCCCTTTTTCTTTGCCCTCAAAACATTCCTGACACCAAAATCATCATATCACTTGACGGGAAGGCTCGTTCCCTTTAAACACTCTTTCAACGCGCCCGTGGCTCAGCTGGATAGAGCATTCGGCTACGAACCGAAAGGTCGCACGTTCGAATCGTGCCGGGCGCACCATTAAGAAATACGGCCCATGCAAGCAATGCCTGCATGGGCCTTTTTCGTATCCACAAAACATCCCCGTTTACTCTGACGTTCCAACAGGCCGCGCCCATCTGTCCCCGATCATACAGCTGCATCGCAGCAATGTTTTCCTGACCGCGAATCGATCTTCAAGCTGGTTCCAATGGAACGAAATTCACTTCATGGCAACATGGCACCTCACAAAAACAGACAACTGAGTCCCCTCTTCAAACAACAAAAAAAATAACGCATCTTCATTATATATTGCATTTTCAGGCTACCCCCTCATCTTTTTTTTTGGTAACTTGTGTAATCATGAAATGTCCAAACTGTGGAAAAACAATCAAGGCGACACGGCATTCCTGCAAATACTGCGGAACGAAACTGGTTCGCAAAAGTGACAAGATGGCAAGCAAGATGACCATGAACGCCGGCGTGTCACTCGTTGCCGGCGGGCTGCTGGCCTTTCTTGGGCTCATCATGCTCCTCTATGGCATGTACGTCATGGGAGGCATTTCATTCGGTCTCGGTGTGCTGTTGGTCCTCGTCGGCAAAAAAATGAGTTGATTGGCATGAACGGGCTCATGAACCGGACCCTGCTGAAAACAGCCGCAGCCGCCACTGTAACCGCCCTGCTCATCATGGCGTCTTATCTTTTACTGGACCGCCCGTTATCAGAAGCGGCACTCACTCTGAAACCGACCATATGGCACGCGCTGGCAAAATACATGTCCCTGGCCGCCAACGGCATGTTCATCAAGTCTCTTGTCGTAACGGGACTCATAGTCAGTGCATGCGATGCCCTCAAGAACGGCCTGAGCCACCGCTCCAAATGCATTCTGTACATGTGCGTCACCGTTGCCGTGACAATGACCGCTGGAGATGTCCTCAAGGAACTCTTCGGACGGGCCAGACCGGTGCTGCTGTTTGAAAAGGAAATATACGGCTTCTTTCCGCTGGCCAGCGACTATCTTCACCATTCCTTCCCTTCAGGACACACGCTCCGCATCTTTTCAACCATGACCGCCATCGGACTGGTTCTGCCGCGCCTGCGCATTCCTGCGCTGACAATCGCCTTGATGGTAGGCGTATCCCGCGTCATCGCCCTCAAACACTATCCCTCGGACGTGCTGTTCGGGGCGTTCATAGGCATCACCGTCGCGGTCTGGGGCTGGCGGATCGTCTATCCCTATGGCCGACGCTGACAGCTACTTAAACCCAAGCTTTTTCAAAACCGTGATCGCCGGACACCACCCCGTGATGGCAGACTGAAACAGGTTCAACCCGACAAACGCGGTGAACCACAGCCAGTTTTGTGAATGGAAATGCGCCAGTAACAGACTCACAAGGACGAAAAATCCTGCCATGCCTCGCAATATGCGTTCTATAGTCATGCTGCCTCCTTTCATTTTCACGACAGATGATAGCACACCCTATGGCAATAAAAAAAGGCGATGGGTTCACCCCATCGCCTTAAAAACACAGCTTGTTGATGTCGTCTATTTCTCTGCCAGTCCTCCAGCAGAGAACGTCATGGACCCGATACCTGCGAAAGTGGTCGCCTGCCTCACGGTCAATTCAACAGGCTTGGCATAATTCACAGTAAAATGCTCACCCAGATCAAGCGGCTGGTTTCCGGCTGTAGCAACGAGTTTGCTGCCCGGACCGTTGCTCCATGCCGCCTCAAGCATGTATTCACCTTCAGGAAGCCGGTAATTGCCACCGGAAGTCCACGGAATAAGCAATGACTGTCCACGCTTGTCAGCCAGCCGCAGGGCAAGCACGGTTCGGGGTTCGATATCAACGTAAAATTTGGCAGCAGGTGCCCCCGGCGTTTCCCGCACCACACGGAAGCGGGTGACTCCCGGCCGCTTGGAAGGCATGCTGTACTTGCCCATGAAGTTGCCGGGATCAAGGATAATCTCCCACCCGAGATCCTGCCCGTTGTTGGCCCATGGTATGGCAACAAACCCCTTGAGGTTCACCACTTCCTGCCGATCACTTCCCCACATCCCCTCAAGGATGAGCTGATCGCCTTCCACTGCGCTAAGCGCTTCGCCATCCCGCACAAACACGGGGTTGCCGTTCAGCCAGCACACGAACACGGCTTTGTCATCACCGGAAGAAGCAGGCATCTTGCCGGACCAGTTCACACGGGCACGAGCCACGCGTTTTCCGTCGCTTCGCAGTTCAAGCGAAGAGAACGGCTCAAGCGCCATGCGCCGTGCCTGCATCAGATTGACGCCGGGACGGTCCGAGGCGAACAGTGCCAGTTCAGGTGCGAACTCACGGGGACCGGATGCAAGCGATTTGACCGACAGCGTCGTACCGGGGACGAGATTGATGGTGGAATTATTGTGCATGACACGCCCGTTCACGCTGATCTGCACGCCCTTGCGCGCATACGCCCGAACGTCCGCATCGCTGAAATCAGGTATTTCGACATGCACGCCGAACTGCTGCAAAAGCATGACAGTGGCAGCAAGCTGTTGCCGGACTTTCCAGTCGATCTGACGAATATCCTTGCTCACCTCGACAGCCATGGCGGGAATGCCATGTTCGGCCAGAGCATAGCATGTCAGTGACTTGCGCATTTCAGGATAATTGGTGCCCTTGTCAAACGTCTTGGTGTTGAACAGCTTGAACTGATAGTCACTTGAACCGATGCGACTGTTGATTTCGTTCAGCACCGTGTTGACGGTATGGGCAAGGTCAATCTTGTCATACACAAGGGTATCGACAATGATGGACTGACCATAGCGCTTGGGATTGCGCAGATTGTCCACATAGGTGGGATTATAGAAACCGCTTCCTTCATGCAAATGAATGAAGGCATCGCTTTGAGCGAGCAGAAACCGAATGACACGGGCCACGCGGTCTTCGTAAAAACGATTGTAGTCCTGATCGAACCGACGGTTCATGTCCACGTTGATCTGCCGTTTACGCAGATTGATGGAGGGAACGTTGGCCCGCGGAAGGACAATGAGATTGCCGCGGCTGACCTTGGCCTGCGTCAGAAGCTGTGCCGTAACGAAACCGGCAGTCTCATCACCCTGAATACCGCCCTGAACCATGATGGTCGGGCCGGGCATGCTGCCTTCAATGTAAACAACGCGGAGCGGATACTGGGTTCCGGAAAAGAAGGAATGCTCCCACGTGGCGGCGCGGGCATGAGACACCGCGAGCATCATGAGAGTCAGACCGAGCAAACATGTTGTGGAAAAATGCGTCTCAACACCATCGGCTCCTTCAGACTGCCCGTGACGGCATCCCGCTACTACGCAAGTATGTGATAAAATGGATACGTTTCTGCGAAAATGACATCCCCGCCCTTGCCCTTGATCTCAAGGCGCAGGCCGAACAGGTCTTTCTGTTCCAGCCCGTCGGGCAGGAGAAATGTCGTCTGGATACGTTTGAAGCGCTGAATCTGAAAGCTCAGGTCGCTCCTGTTGGTCTTGGCCGAAACCGACTCCCCGCCCTTCTTGACGAAGGAAAGGGCTGCCTGACCGACCACGGCTTTGGATGCCTGCAGATTATTCAGTTCAAAACTGACACTGACCTTCCGTCCGGCAATCCGGGCCTGAAGGTTTTCCACGCCGACCTGCTGCGTGTCCACGCGGGTGAAAATCTTGTTGAGATCGACAGTGATCTGCTCTTTTTCCTCTTCCAGTTCACTGGTGGCGGAGGAAAGCAGGGACTGGAGTTCGGCGGGATCATAGGATTGGAGAATCTTCTCCATGTTGCCAAGGCGTTCAAGACGAACTTCGGCATCGACAAGACGCTGTTCAAGCCCCTTGTTTTCAGACTGAAGGTCAGCGTTGACCTTGAAACCGCGCACGCCCATGTAGATGCCGCCTGCTGCACACAGAAAGAGAAACACCTGCGTGAAAATGAACATCTTGAGCCAGAACGGACTCACGCGATACCGGGTCACGTCCCGGTCATCCCGCATGAATAGCACGCTGTATTTGGAATCGTTCATCTACCCCGTCTCCACTGCTCGCTTTCAATCTTCCATGAACCGCCGTCGGGGGTCAGGATCATTGTCTTCAGGCCGGTATCAGAATAACCGCCTGCATCCTCAAACGTTTGCAAGAATGCGACCTGAAGTCCTCTCGGGTGAGACGAAACCTTCAGATCGTCAATGGTGACCTTAACAGGAGCCGTCTTTGCCCACAACGTCTTTTTGTAATCAGCTATGCGACTTGCGCCCCTGCGATTTCCCTGCACCGCACTGGCAGAATATAACCGACCATAAGCATCAATGTCCATGGCGAGCCATGCGTTTTTCCAGGCTTCAATGACAGTCTGCACTTCTGCCGATTTCGCGGCCAGATACTTACTGCCCAGATCTTCGGTAGCCGGAACATACTCCGCCAACGATACGCCAATTCCCTTCAGGTCCTGTTTCCAATAAAACCGTTTGCCCGTATTCGAAACAATGCCGGGAGCCCGATAATACTGGTCAAACCACGTCACCCAGTAATCAGGGCCGGGAATGGCGCGAATATTGTCGACCATGACATGAATCCACGGCTTTGCCGCGAATATCCCTTTCTTGTGCCGGATAAAACTGTCGAAACTACGCCCCTCGGATAAGTTCATGAGGGCTTTATCGTAATGAGAGAAAAAGTCGTCACCGCGCTTTTCCCAGTCAGACGCCCATGCCTGCAACTCATCGGCAAGCAGTTTGGCAGTGGGATCGCTTTCTCCCGGCTCCTGCGTCCACGCAAGCTCACTGGCTATCACCACAGGCGTGCCGTAGGCGATCTCCTGAGCAACGTCACGCATGTCCGGGACCTTGAGAGCCACACATCCAAGCGTGTCGCGAGGCACGAATTCCTTGCCCCGGCCATGAATCCAGATACCGCCGCCGGTTTTTCCGTTGATACGGTCTATGGGATTGGGATAATTGAGTGAATAAGCGAGATTTCCGTAAAGGCCCCAGTCGAGCTTGCGCTTGATCTTCGGACCGACGAAATACACGCCTTCAGGGGTACGCAGATCACCTTCGACCAGTTTATCGCCCACGGACTGACCAGTGGTACAGGGGAAACGGCGGACTTCGTGCAGGGGACTCTTGCGCTCAAGCATGATGAGCGTCTGAGAGGACTTGTCTACCGCCACAATCCGCTCGGGACCGTAGGCATGTGAAGACAACATGGGCTCCCAGCCACTGGCAAAGGCCGTGGCAGAGCAAATAAGGAATGTCAGAACAACGGCAAGTAAACGCATGAGGTCCTTCAACAACTCCTTGTCCTCGATTCCAACCCGAATTTCCCGCCGTCCCCCGGCGAGCTATTTCCTGCCTGCAGCCAGAAGCTCCTGACGGGTGAAAATGGAACTGAGTTCCAATCCCGCCTTTTTCAGGTTCTCCCGTCCGCCTTCTTCACGATCCAGAACAGCCAGAACACCGACGATTTCGAGGCCTGCGTCCCGCACGCGTTCAGCCGCCGTAATCAGCGTTCCACCGGTGGTGCAAACATCTTCCAGCAGCACGACCTTGTCGCCCTCGCTGAATTCGCCAGTCCTTCAAGGTACTGGTTGGTGCCATGCCCCTTGGATTTCTTCCTGATGATGAAACCGGGCATGGGCCGTCCCTCCAAATGAGAGACGACAGTCGTGCTCGAAACCAGCGGATCTGCTCCAAGAGTCATTCCACCCACGCCTTTGGCGTCGAAATCCTTAAGCATTTCGACAAACAGGCGGCCGATGAGATAGCTCCCTTCGGCGTGCAGGGCAGTCTGCTTGCAATCAAAGTAATACTCGCTCTTCTTGCCCGAGGTCAGGGTGAAGTCACCCTCACGGTAAGAGAGTTCGAGAAGCAGTTTAGCAAGTTTGATTTTCAATTCGTTCATTTATTTTCCCTCAAAGACGCGACCAAAAACAACGTCTTCATATCGTTTGTAATACGAGGGGTCGAAGGCTTCGTCAAGGTCGTTAGCCGCAAGATGTTTATTTACTTCTTCATCTTTGCGAATTTCGTCCTCGAACTGCACTCGCCCTTCCCAGCAGCGCATGGCTACTTTCTGTACCATTTCGTATGCAGCCTGCCTCTTGAGGCCGGTTGCAATCAGCTTGTTGAGTATCCGCTGTGAATAGAACAACCCGAAGGAACCCATCAGATTTCGCTGAATATTGTCTTCCTTGACCACGAGACGCTCAAGCACACCGGACATGCGGTGCAGCATGTAATCGATCAGCGCGGTGGTGTCGGGCATGATGACGCGTTCCACAGAGGAGTGGCTGATGTCACGCTCGTGCCAGAGGGCCTGATTTTCCATGGCGGCCAGAGAATTGGAGCGGATGACACGGGCAAGGCCGCAGAGATTTTCAGCGGAAATGGGGTTCTTCTTATGCGGCATGGCCGAGGAACCTTTCTGCCCCTTGGTGAAGCCTTCTTCCACTTCCAGCACTTCGGTGCGCTGCAGATGGCGAAGTTCCAGACCAAGACGTTCGATGCCGCCTGCCAGCATGGCAAGAGCAGTGAAGAACTGGGCATAGCGGTCACGCTGCACGATCTGGGTGGAATGCGGATCAGCCTTGAGGCCGAGAATGGCACAGGCACGTTCCTCAAGCTCAGGGCTGAGGTGTGCAAACGTCCCGACTGCGCCGGAGAGCTTGCCGACACGGATATTCTCGCGGGCAGCTTCAAAACGTTCCTTGTGGCGCATGAACTCGGCGTAAAACCGGCGAACTTGAGTCCGTAGGTAGTGGGCTCGGCATGGATGCCATGAGTGCGGCCATGCAGATCACCCTTATGGTGAAGCCTTGTCCTTGAGCACAGCAAGAATACGGTCGATGCCCTCGGCAACGATGGCTCCTGCACGAGTGAGCAGGACGCCGTTTGCGGTATCCACGATGTCAGAAGAAGTACAGCCGAGGTGAATGTATCGGGAATTCGGTCCGACCTTCTCCTCTACGGCAGTAAGAAAAGCGATGACGTCATGTTTGGTGGTTTCTTCGATCTCAAGAATGCGATCGAGCTCGAAGTCTGCCTTTTCATGGATTTCATCACAGGCTTCCCGGGGTACTTCACCCATTTCAGTCCAGCCCTTGGTAACGGCCAGTTCGACTTCCAACCAGACCCGAAATTTGTTTTCCAAGGTCCATAACTCTCTCATCTCTGGTCGGGAATATCTCTCAAGCATGTTCTCTCTCTCGGTAAAGATTGGATGTGTGAATCACTACCATAAAAAAAGGCAGCCGTGGCTGCCTTTTTCCGCTTCACTTAGGATGCGGAACCTGCGGACGTGAGTCCGAAGATCCTGACTTTGCGGCAGGAGCCGCTTCCGTACTGCCTGATTCCGCTTTTGCGGGACAGACGCTTTCTGGCTTGGCGGGCGATGCAGCCTCACCCGGAGCGCTGCCGGATTTCTTTCCGCCGTACCCATCGGCATACCAGCCGCCCCCTTTCAGATGAAAGGAAGAATGAGAAATGAGTCGCTTGGAGTTGCCGCCGCATTCGGGGCATTCCATTTCGCGATCCTCAAACCCGGACTGCCAGTCTTCGAAAACGGTCTGACAATCCTGACATTGATACTCATAGATGGGCATAACGAAAATCTCTAAAAATGTTTTACTTTCCCCGCGCCCCGTTTTTTACAGAAAAAACGACACACGGTGCAGACAATTCAGAACACGCCAACCGCCGACACGAAACGATTCAGCTTCAACGCGAATTCAAATACGCGAGAACCTGAACGCCTCAAGTCAACAATGCGGACAGCGTATAGGAACTATTTGCTGGCTTTGGCTTCCTTGATCGCGGCCTTGATGGCTTTTTTGCGACGATGACGTTTGCGATCGAGTTCTTTCTTGCGTTCGTGCTTCTTGTGACGTGCCATAATGGTCTCCTTGATATTTCGGCCCTGTGGGGCTTTTCTTTCTTGCGAGCCGCACTTCATATACCAACTCCATCGGCTTTGTCCAGCCCTGCGCCTGTGTATTTTTCACTTGACTCCCCTTCACAGGATGACCATATTCCCTGTCCAACGACAATCAAGAGAAAGGACAGTTATAATGATACGCAGCGTCAGCATCAAAAAACGCGGTCAAGGATGCCCTTGAAATATTTCAATTCGACCAATGGCTCCGATTCTACTTCGTCGTCGAGAAAAATGACGGACTGATGATCGAGATCCCGGAAGATGTTCTGAACCAGATTCATGAGGATCACCCCGAGCTGCACAGGCTCGCCGATCTCGTGAACAATGCCGTGACCGATTACAAACGTTCACAGGAAAACGTCTGCGCCTACGTCGGCGCCCGCCTTGACGGCCAGAAATACGAATCCACTGTTTTGCCGCAGGTCTTTGACAACTCCACATTCAAGGTTGAAATGTACATCTTCAACGTCTGGCTCAAAATGCATGAACAGCATCTGGACGAGGAATACATGAATTTCAACGGATGGCTGGAAATGTACGACGGATGGAATTCCCTCGACGAAGTCAAGGAATACCGCGCCAAACTCGTTGAGAGCGGCACCGATCCGGGCTCCCCGGTCTGCAACACGCCCCAATAGTTCATATCACAAAAAAAGCCCCCGAAACTGCATGGTTTCGGGGGCCTTTTCGTATCTTGCAACTATTTCGTTTTTCTATCCTTCTTTTTTCTGCCGTCCGGCTGCTGAACCACTCCGGTCACCTTCCCGCCCTTGCCGCGGATGACCACCTTGCCGGACGAAGGCTTCTTTTTCGATTGCCCCCCCTGAGCCGAGGCAATCTGAACGAACCCACCGGAATCAGGAAAGAAGCCGGCCGATGCGGGGAGTATGCCTAAAGCGAATACAAGAAAAAAGACTAGTATCTTCACGATGAACCTCTGCCAGTCATGTAGCAAATGCCATGCCCGGTTGCAACGCACGCCATGCGGTCCCATATACCCGCTCCGCCTTTCACAGACGGACGAAATATGCACAGCCAACCCCGAATTTTCCCACTCCATCAAAAGGACCGCGCCAGAGAAACCCCTTTAGGTTCGCACTCCTGACGCAAACCGTAATCCAGATACAACGTAGCCACGGCCGCATCAATGGCTCGGACTGCGCCTGTGTCCCCCTGCGATGCAAGACCGGAGAACTTGAGCATGCCGGTACTGGTGTAGACAATGTAAACAACCGAAGTCACGGCTTCTCCGCCGCACATGGTCGAGTCCATTTCCAGACGCAGAAAGTTCCTTTGCGAATCAAAACGGGCACTACGCAAACGGGCACACCCTTCACGCCCTGCTTTCCGGGATGCCTTTTCCAGTTCCCGGACAACAAAACGATTGAAATTGGCAATACCCTGCTTGGAGATTACGCGCCCGTGCAATTCCGACACAAGCAGTTCCGCCTGCGTCTCTCCGGCCATCACGTACCCGGCTTCCCACCCTGTCATGTAGGCAGACACACCGTCTCGAAACCCGTCAAAACGTGAAAGGTCGGCATTCGGGACCTCAGTCCACCCCTCGGCAAGCCAGATAGTGTAGCAAGATCGGCATGTAATAGGGCAGAGCGGCCTGCGCGGGAAGAGCGCACAACACCATCAATAAAAATGAATACAGAAAACGACGCATGGGAATATACCTGCTTCAAGATCATGAAGCAGTCAGAGCAGAACCACCGTATACAGTGGACACGGAAGAATCTCAACTAAAAACCACAGAGCTTCAATTCCACCGAATGACCCAATTTTTTCGACATCCCCCTTTTCACATCGACTTTTTTACGTATGGTTGAGTTAATAGTTGACATTCTTACTCATACGGAGGTGGCATATGAAGAGTTATACCTGTATTATCGAAGGGAAGGTCACCGGTGGCAAGTTCCAGTCATGGGTTCTGAGCACCGCCCAGCAACTCGGCCTGAAAGGCTGGGTCCGCAACATCGCCGATCAAAAAGCCGAAATCCTGATTCAGGGAAGTGTGGAAGCCTACAGCGCGTTCCGCGAAAAGCTGAAAACAGAATCCCCGGTTCCCGATCTCAAAAGCGTTAGCTGCAACGCCATGGACTACGACAAGGTACATGAACACTTCGAGGTCCGCGGCTAGCAGGCTCTCCGCCAAAACGACGAACAGGACCGCTTCCTGTCACGATTTACCATTGTGGCAGACAAGCGGTCTTTGCCGTTTACAACGAAAGAGGCTAAACAATACTCATGCCCTTGATCCGCAAACTGAATATCGCCGCCAAGCTGCTCATCTGGACAGGCATGCTCACAGCGATCTTCTTTGCCACGACAGCATACCTCTTCCATCAGGTTCAGCGCGACGCCGAAGTCTCAAACCGCATAGCCACGGTCAACCATGACATAGACTCGGCCATCCAGCGCATGCTGGAACGACTCTACAGCATTCAGGACAACATCCGCCGCTACCGCATCATGGGCAACGAAGAGGCCGTCACCTTCATTATCGAAGACCTGACCCGTTTCGGTGAAATTCTCAATGAAACACTGGAAAAGCATCCGGGGTACACGGAAGAGTGGGAAGAGCTGAACAGGGAATTCGAAATAACGCTCGACCCGGACAAAAGCGGAAGCGACCGCCTGAGTCCGGACCTGACCATTCTCGAATGGACCAACATCCTCGAACAAAGCCTGCTCGACAATCAGGCTGACATGGAAATCGATCTGACCGCGCTCCACAACGACGGACAGCGGGCGGCAGACATCGGTCTGTATGGTCTTATCGCCTGTCTTGCGCTCGGAATCGGCGGCAGCCTCACACTCGCCTTTCTGCTCAACCGATCACTGGGCGAAGTGCGCCGCGGCATCCGCGAGCTCGGCACCGGCGCACCGCCTCGCGATGTACGCGTCCTGTCCGGGGACGAACTCGGGGAACTCGCCCTCGCCTTCAACGCCATGGCCGCACGACTGCGAAGGGAAGAAGCCATGCGCTCCGACTTCGTGGCCATGCTCAGCCATGAAATCCGCACCCCTTTGACCAGCATCCGCGAAGCCGTGGACCTCATCGGTTCCGGCGCGTTCGGGGAAGTAAACGAAAAGCAGCAGCACTTTCTGTCCATTGCGGAAAAGGAAACCGTACGCCTGTCCGAACTGCTTTCCCGACTCATGACCGTTTCCCGCATGGATTCGGAGGAACTGCAACTGTCGCCACAGCAGATAGACGCCTCCACACTCGTTTCCGCAACCATGGAACGGTTGCAACCTGCTGCCGAGGCCAAACGGATAACCCTGCATTACAGACCGGCCCCGACTCCGCTGCCGCTGACCTGCGATCCGGGACATATTCAACAGGTGCTGCTGAATCTCATCGGCAATGCCATCAAGTTTTCTCCTGATGACACCACGGTCGAAGTGTCTGTCTCGGCCGATGAAACCGTTGTCACGTTTTGTGTTCACGACAACGGCCCCGGCATCCCCGAAGAAGAACACGACCGCATCTTTCACAAATACTACCGGGAACCCGGTGTGCGTGAAAGCGTGGACGGTGCCGGACTGGGTCTGTCCATTGCCCGACGCATCGTGGACTGCCATAATGGACGGCTGTGGATCGAGAGCACTCCGGACCACGGCTCAACTTTCTGCTTTTCCCTGCCCGCGAACAACGCTATGAGATGATAATGAGCAAGACGATATCCATCCCCACCGTCCTTGTCGTGGACGACGACGACAACATACTTCAGGTACTTGAAGCGCGGCTGCTTTCCTCCGGACTGAACCCGCTACTCGCAGACCGGGCGGAAACCGCGCTCGAAATGCTCGCGGACGAGGCCGTTGACTGCATTGTCTCGGACGTAAAAATGCCCGGTATGGGCGGACAGGGTTTGCTTCGGGAAGTACTCGAAAACTGGCCGCATATCCCGATCATCATGCTCACGGCCCACGGCACCATCCCTGACGCAGTCGATTCCATCCAGTCAGGCGCGGCAGGCTATCTGACCAAGCCCTTTGACGGCAAGGAACTGGTGCGACGCATCCGGACCGTTCTGGAGGCCTCCAAAGAACAACCGGCCATCACCCCGAAACCGACTTCCACAAAAGATGAAATATGGGCGGCGAAGCCCGGCCATGCGGACATTTCTGGACCGCCTTGAACGGGCGGCCCGCTCCTCGGCAGGCATCCTGCTGCTGGGCGAGTCCGGCACAGGCAAGGAAAAAGCCGCCCGCCTGCTGCACGACAACAGCCCGCGTGCCGATGGACCTTTCATGGTCGTGGACTGCGGTTCGACTCAGCCCACTTTGCTTGAAAGCGAACTTTTCGGCCATGTCAAAGGATCGTTCACCCACGCGGTGAAAGACAAGAAAGGCCTCATAGAGGAGGCTGACGGCGGCACCCTGTTTCTTGATGAAATAGGCAATGTTTCCGCAGAAATGCAGACCCGGCTGCTGCGGTTTCTACAGGAAGGCACCATCCGCCGGGTAGGCGACACCAAGGAACGCACCGTATCCTGCCGCGTGATAGCCGCCACCAACGCGAATCTGGCCGATAAGGTGCGTGACGGCCAGTTTCGGGAAGACCTGTATTACCGTCTCAAATCGTGACCCTGACCATTCCGCCGCTGCGCAACCGGGTCGAGGATATCCCGCTCCTGGCCGAAAAATTCACCGCCCAGATGTGCCGGGAACAGGGACGAACCATCGCGTCGATCAGCCCGGAAGCCATGGCCCGGTTCACAGCACACCCGTGGCCCGGTAATGTCAGGGAACTGAAACACGCCATAGAGGCGGCGCTCGTCTTCTGCGACAACGACATCATCCGGGCAGAAGACCTGCAACTCGACCCGCCTTCAGCGGATTCACCTGCCGCCACGGCCCTCCCGCTGTCGCTTGAGGAAAACGAAAAAAATACCATTATCGCCGCCCTCGCCCACTGCAACGGCATCAAGAAAGATGCGGCGGACGAACTCGGAATCAGCCGCAGAGCCATCCACTACAAAATCAAAAAATACGGTATCGGGGAAAACGAGAACTGATAGCCGTTATTATTTTCGCATTATACCCCTCATCAGGCTTGCAAGGGGCAAAGTCATTGGTATATATATAAAGATCGTGACTAGCCGCTGATTGACGAGAACCGTACTGGAGAGACTCCCCATGGAAACCAATATACTGCTGGAATCCGGCACCAACGAACTCGAAATCGTTGAATTCTATCTTGATGAAGACCGGGTAGACGCAGACTACAGAGGGTACTTCGGCATCAATGTCGCCAAGGTGCTCGAAATCATCCAGATGCCCGAACTGACGGACATGCCCGAGGCATCGCATCCGGCAGTGCTTGGCGCGTTCAACCTCCGGGACGAAATCATCCCGCTGGTCGATCTGGCCGGATGGCTCGGAAAAAACAGAAAAGAGAATGAAGTACCCAAGGTCATTGTAACGGAATTCAACCGCACAAAAAGCGCATTTCTCGTCTCAGGCGTCACACGCATCCACCGAATCAACTGGAGTGAAGTAGAGGCTCCCACCGGGTATGTCTCATCCCTCACGGTCAACTCCATCACAGGCGTGATCAAGTTCGCCAACCGCATTGTCTTTGTTCTGGACATGGAAAAAATCTGCCGGGATCTCAACCCGGATGAAGTTCCAGTTCAGGAAGCGCCGGAAGAAATCAAGCAGGAAATCAAGCAGCGTGAAGTCAAGGCGCTTGTAGCCGACGACTCCACCATGGCCCGCAAAATGATCACCGGGGTCCTGACCAAGGCGGGCATCAACGTCCACTCCGTCGACAATGGCGAGCAGGCGTGGATTCAACTCAAGAAACTCAGGCAACTATCATTGGAGCAGGACCGCCCCATCAGTGATTTTATCGATGTCATCATATCCGACATCGAAATGCCCATCATGGATGGACACACCCTGACCCGGCACATCAAGGAAGACCCGGTACTCAAATCGGTTCCCGTGGTGCTCTGTTCATCCATCATTACGGAAACCCTTCACCACAAGGGCATCGCGGTGGAGCCGACGATCAGGTTCCAAAGCCGAATTGAATGAACTTGTCCCCAGAGCTTCAAGCTGTTGACCAGAACATACCCGCCTAAGACAACACAGATATCGCATCCTCATGAAATCAAGCTCACGTCCAGATACTTCGCTTACATGGGGAAACATTTCCCCGTCATGTGCTCCTCCGGAGCATTCCCGCTCCTGCCGCCAGTGGCCGACGCCGCAAACAGGCTGGACCGATTTGACGATCTGTCGAAAAAAGGTATTTCCCGCCATGTAGCCAAACTGACCAAGTTCAAGCGGGACTTCAACGCAGCCGAATCAAAAGCCAAGACCCCGGAAGATCGCGCCGTGGCCAACGCGCTCGCACTCAGCGCCAGCGGAGCCATAGCAGAACTCGACGGAATCAGGTCATGGCAGAAGAGTCCGGAGGTGTATCTTCAGGTAGCCTTTACCGGGCTTGTGCAAGCTTCTGAAATGCCGAGCAAGACAGAAAAGGAAAGAGAAAAGCGTTTCATCAAACGCCTCAAGGCTCTCCCTTCACTGCTTGCCATTGCTCCGCACAACATCGAGGCCATCAGCACGACCAGCCGCGGCATTGCACAAACCATGGTTCGCGACTGTGCCCGCTACCTTACCGAACTGGGTGAAAGCGACCTTGGAAAAAACGGCAAGGCCCCGCGATTTTCTACAGGAATCGCCGATCCGCATCAGAGATTTCGACAAGTTCATCCTCGCCCGCCCGGAGTTGCCGGAAGACGAAGGACCGGCCTTTGAGGACATGCTTGTCAACGTTGCCGGGACACACCGGCCAGCCAATGAAATTTATGCCATCGCCGAAAAGGAATACCATTCCCGCCTTGAATCCCTGAGCTGGCTCGAATCCGAAATCGGTTCGAACTGGCGTGAGGCATTCACCCAGTATGCAGGATCGGCCGAAGAAGATATCGAGGCAATGGATCTCGTCATCAGGGAGATGCATCTGCTGCGCGCATTCATCTCGATACCGCCCTCCCCGCGTGTTCAATGACAGCCCGCTGCGCATCGAACCCAGCCGCAGCACCTTGCATCGACACAGCGCCCCATCCACTATGAACCGGCACTGGGTGCCTGGGATGACGAACCGTCCCGCTGTCACATCAGCCCGCAGATTTTCACCGGCCGGGGATTCCGGGACGATCCGACCCATCTTGCGCGCATGCGAAGGGAATACGTTTTCATGGCTGCCCGCCAAAGTTATCCGGGACGGCATCTGCTTGATTCCCAGCGCCGTGCATTGAAGGATTCTCCCATGTCGCAGGTGACCAACCCGCTGTTCACGGCAGGATGGCTCTCGTTTGCGGAAAATCTGCTCGATGAACTCGGCTATCTGACCCGACCGCTTGACCGACTCGTACACCACCAACGCGGGCTGAGCCGTGCCGCCCTCGCCATGATCGACGCAGGACTGGCCGCAGGCACACTCGATCAGGACAAATGCCTCGAAATTCTTGATGGCGCAGGCTTCTCCAAAAGGAATCCCTCACACGCGTCAGAGCCATCCGGCTGGCCCCCGCCAGTCGCGTCATGCCGGTGCTCGGCCTGCACGAACTGAAAAAGTTGCGCGCCGACTCCAATCTGGAAATATCAGAATTCTGCAAACGGATTTTCGCCCACGGCCAGATACCGCTCGGACGTCTGACCGGACTCATGCAGGGCTGATTCACCCGAATGTAAGAAAAACTACCTACAGATTGACGAAATTGCCGATCTCGGAAAGGTGGGTGATACGTGTAGATTTGACCCGCTCGGACAGGCTCTCGATCTTCTCGATATTCTCAAGAAAGAAATTGACCAGCCTTTCGTCCAGTTTGCCTTCCGCAGATTCCTTTTGCAGGATCTTCATGGCTTCACTGCGCGTGAATGCAGGTTTGTAATGACGTTCCTGTGTCACGGCGTCATAAATATCCACAATGGACATGAGTCGGCTCTGAATAAGAATTTCATCGCCTGAAAGATGGTCCGGATACCCTGAACCATCCATACGCTCATGATGCTGGCGGATAATGGTCAGCATGTCACCGTACCCTTCAGGCATCGGGATATGCTGGAGAATACGTTCGCTTTCCGCCGGATGGCGCTGAATCTCTTCACGCTCTTCCTGCGTCAGGTTGCCGTATTCAAGCAAAAGGACATCAAGCTCATCGTCGTACAGCAGAGGGAGGCGTTCTTCCCCGATGCCCCAGCTCATCTTGCCAAGGCTTCGTACATAGTCCAAATCTTCAGCAGCCGGGGACATGGCCTTGTTGATGGAGCGCAAGTGTTCATATGCCTCCACCCAATCAAATTCAGAAAGCTGTCCGTGAAGCTGCAAACGTGCCCGCACCACTTCCATACGGCGATCAGGAAGACGGGTATTCTTCGTCAGCACATCTTCCTTGATGCCGATCTTGCCGACATCGTGCAGCACACCCGCATAATAGATCTCGCGCAGTTCCTGATCGGAAAAGCTGAGGCCTTTGATCTCTGACGAATCGCCAAGAGCAAAGGCAAAGGCCACGGCAAGATGGGCCACCCGCTCGGAATGACCAGCAGTAAACGGATCCCGCGAATCAATGGCCTCGGCAAGAGCTTGCAGGATGGCATTCATGAGTCGCTGAATACTCTCGAAATTGAAAGCGTTGCTTACGGAAATACCTGCCACCGAAGCCAGTGTGGAAAGGCTTTTATGATGTGCCGCCTCGTAGAGGCCCGTGTTCTCGGAGGCGAGAAGAAGCATTCCTCACATCGATTGGGCGAAACAATGGGAATCAGGGCCATGCAACCAAGACCGGGCAGTTCGTTCTGCCAACGCGAATCTTTTGAGAGATCGTTGACAATCTCCCCCTTGCAGCTTTCGACGACCTTGATGAAAAGGTCACTGTCCGCCACATTCTGCGCCTGAACGCCGAAAGGAAGACCGAACTGCACAGCAAGACGATAATGACTGCTCCCCGGTTCAGAAAGGAAAACCATGGCCATTTCACCGGGGTAATTTTCCCGGCGGCATTCATTGATCAGCGCACCGACGACATCCCGCAACCGCAAGGACATGTTGATGGCGGGAACCGACCTGTGCAGCAAGGCAAGCTCACGATATTTGGCAAGGGCTTCTTCGGCGATGGAACGTCGGGCACGCTCCATGTCGATCACTTCCTGAATGGAATACGTCGTAAAATTCAACTGGCGTTCATACTGTGCGCATTCGTCTTTCGTGGCATCCGCAGGCACCCGCATATGAATGCGCCCACCATGGATGTCGCTGAATACGAGCCTGGAACACAGTACGTTCGGCTTGTCGTCGTCAAACCCGCTCATGGAATCAGTTCCCTCAGCGAGAACGACCTCTCCCTCATAGCTGATGGCATACACGCATTTACCTGCGGAAAGCTCGAAAGCCTTACGCAAGAAATTGCGGAGCACACCTGGACGTATATATTTTTTGAGAGGGGTCATAAAAACGGGTTGTCCTGTCTACAGTTCCAAGAGTTCCTTGGACACTTTCAGAATCTCATCCGGATCAAAGGGCTTGGTCATGTACATCTTGGCACCGAGATCAAGTCCCTGCTTGCGATCGACTTCCTGCCCCTTGGCTGTCAGCAGAATAATCTTGGTATCGCACAGTTCCTTGTCTTCGTTGACGATACGGCAGACCTCATACCCATTCATCTTGGGCATCATGATATCAAGAAAACAAGATCAGGACGCTCACTGCGAATGAATTCAAGACCTTCCTCACCGTCTGAGGCCGTGAACAGCTCCACATCGAACTCGTCTTCAAGCTCTTCAAGAGTCTGCTCAAGGAGCATTTTTGATATGGACCTCGTCATCGACTATGAGGATTTTCTTGGGCATTATAAAACTCCTTCAAATACAAATATAAATCCGATTTCATGCAAACGCATGCATCTCTTGCCATACTATAGGCGGTCTCTGCAAACCGCACAACCCCGTTAGAATGGCTTTTCCCTGAACGAAGGTTCCGGCAGCACCACCACGGAAACGTTTCTGAGACTGGCCAGCACTTCCGGGTCGAGGACCTCGCTCAGCACCGCAGGAATGAACACGGTTCCCCTGAATCCCGACTCCATGTGCTGCCAGATATCCTCCGGCGAACAAAAAGTCACCTTTCAGGATTGAAAATCATCATTTCACCAAACGGTTTGTCTTCCGCTTCGCCAAGCACCACGCAGGACCGCCGGAGATTCTTTTCCAGCAGCAGGGATCGCATCACTTCAAGCAGACGGACTTCATCCACCGGCTTAACCATCGTGACGTCACTGCCGACACAGACATCATCCGTCAAGGCAGACAGGACCAGTATGGGAGTATGCCGTGTAAAAGGATTGCTGCGAAGACATCGAATGGCGGTCCTTCCGTCCATCCCCGGCATAAGGATATCCATGATGATCATGTTGGGCACGACTTCACTGGCAAGCTGCACCGCATCCTCGCCGTTCACGGCTACCCGCACACGGAACCCTTCAGCTTCGAGCACCTGCCTCAGATAATCACCAAGATTCGGGTCATCATCCACCACAAGCACAAGCGGACCGGCATCGGGGTCGTCCCCTTCAGGAACGAGCATGGCGGATTCTGGACTCGGCAAAATATCACGGCACTCATCAGTCGACTCCACGTCATCCACCTGCAGTTTCGCTATTGGCAGATTGAACAGGAATATCGCGCCCTCGCCGGCCTCACTCTCCACCCAGATCTGCCCACCGTGATGTTCCACGATCTGCTGGCATATGGGCAGTCCAAGCCCGGTGCCCTCCGGTTTTTCCGTCAGGGTATCACCAGCCTGCTTGAACTTGCCGAATATTTCGCCTTTCAGGTCGTCAGAAATACCCGGCCCCTGATCAGCCACTGAGATAAGTATGGAATCACCGTCCATATGAGCACGGCAGATCACCGGGCTTTTCCGGGTAAATTTGACGGCATTAGAAATGAGATTGACCATCACCTGAACAAGTCGGGCATGGTCCCCCGGACAGGCGGCAGGTTCTCCTGCACTTCGATCTGGACCTCGACACCCTTCTCCTTCCACAGCCCCCGAGTGGAATCAACCGACTGCTGCAGGACGTTCCCCATGTAAAGAAGCTGGTCATGCCACTGAACTTCGCCGGATTCCATCTTGGCAATATCCAGCACGTCATTAATGAGATCAGTCAACCGCTCGGCCTCGTAGACGATAATATCCACGTTCTCGCGGACTTGCGATGTCGTTCGTCCGACTGCCTCGGATTCCCTTACGGCCGGAAGCACAACCTGCTCCAGTTTCTTGCGAATGATCTTGGCGAAGCCAAGCACCGACGTCATGGGCGTACGCAGTTCATGAGACACCGTGGATATGAAATCGACCTTGAGCTGATCAAGTTCCTTTTCCCGTGTGATGTCCCGGATCAGAAGAACACCGCCAAGAGACTGGCTGGCCTCGTCTTCCGTATGAACAGCCGTTCCCACTCCTTTGCCGATTCGGCTGCGAGACAGCGGCAGTTCTTCAACATGCACTCCCGCATTGTACTGGGACACCTCGGCCGCAAGATTGGCAACCTCCTCGGGAAAGACATCAGAGGCGGGTAACCCGACATAATCCTTGTCATCAAGATCAAAAAAATCACGCATGGCGGGGTTGATGACGGTAATCTCTCCCGCCGGACTGACCACAAGCAACCCGTCAGCCAGATTGTTGATGATCGAAGAAAGATACGTCATGTGCTCACGCAGGTTTCCTGCAACTTTGGCGACCTCTGATTCCATTTCGGAAAACAGAACGGCGAGTTCACCCCCCAGCGACTGCATGGCGCGCCCCAGCACTCCTATTTCATCACGGGAACTCACTTCGATTTCAGCAGCGAAATCATGCGCCGCGAGTCGTTGTGCATAATCTGTCAACTGGGTCAGAGGACGGGAAATATGCCGCGTGACAGCATACAACACCCCGACACACAAAAGCAGAGCGGCAAACATGAGAGCCTGCATCTCCATCACGGCACTCCAGAAGTAATCCATGATGAGTTCCTTATCCATGCCCACATGAACATATCCGGCTGCCCCTGCAAGGACAGGCACGCTGACATCGATAACCCGGCCATAATTCTCCACGGTCAGTTCCTCGACACGAACAGCTTTTCCGGAAATGGTCAGTTCGGTCAGCCGATGCGGCATCTGCGGAACGAAAGTATGGGAGATCACGACTCTTTGTGCGTCCAGAACAAAGACATACGCGACTCCTTCAATATCCAGATACTGATCAATGGAGGCCTGCACCGTGGCTGCATCCCGGTTGAGAAGGATTTCCTGGCTGGAACTGGCCACGGCCTGGGCGATGGCAGTGCCCTTGCTGGTAAATTCGGCTGTCATGCGGGTATAGAGCGTATAGGCGGTCAGTGTTGTCGCCAACACGGAAATAACCCCGAACAGACACACGGCGAGCAACCCGGTCTTGGCAAAGATGGACATGCCTTTTATTTTCGCCATGATTCCCACTGCTCCTCGGTCATGGGAACGCTCTTTCCGTCCCGAACCGTTGTAAAATACACGCATTTGAGCCCCTGATGGTCATTACGGGCAAAACTCACAGGCGTACCGATACCGATGTCCACACCAGTCAGGGACTCGGCAGCTCCCATCAGACCAAGTGACGGTTCAGCCTCCAACTTCCGCAGGATAGCGGTCATGACCTTGGCGTTGAGAAACCCTTCGAATCCAGCGAAACTATACCGCAGGGAGTGATAATCGCCGTCCAGCCCAAGCGGCAATGGCACCGGGATGGTATCCATCAAATGCCGATATTCGCGCACAGCGGACAAATCCATATCCTCATAACTGGGTACCACCTGCGAGTTGACCAGATCGCGGGTGTAATCCTGCCCAAACTTTTTCCCTTCCCGCAACAGGAGAGAAATCATGTTCTCACTGCCTACGAATGAAACATTCGCAATGGGCACATCAAAATTCATGTTCCTGGCATCACGGATAAAGGCTGCACATGCGGCATAGGAACCGATGCAAACCACCGCGTCAGGCCTGGCACGCTGAAGAATGGCAACCTGTTCTTCCATGCAATTGTCAATTCCGGAATCGCGCCGGTATGTAGCCTCTCCGACCATGAAAAGACCATGCGCGGACAAAGCGTGCGTACGCCACTCCAGCCGCTTCGCCATACGCATCCGCCTGATAGAAACCGCTACCCGCTGAGGCCGAGTCCACAAATGATTGACCAGTCCGGTCAATTCCTGCTGATAGGAAGCCTGAGATTGAAAACATGACGCTTGTACGGCCCCTGACGCTGCGCCTCAGCACCGGTAAAAGGGAAAAACAGAATTTCCTTCTCGCCTTCGTAACCATTCAGCAATGGGAGTACACGCGTCACAGTGGGAGTGCCCACATAATTGAAGAGACATTTCACATCGGAACGATGCATGAAATCTATGGTGTTCTGAATAGCCGGATCAGGATGATACTTATCATCCCGCGTAATGATGAGTACGGGCTTTCCGTTGATGCCATCATTCTGGTTAAGATGAGTAAAATATGCCATGGAGCCACGATACAGCTCAACCCCAAGCCCACCGCTCGGCCCGGTAAAGGCAGCAGACATGCCGAGCTGAATTTCCCGGCAGCCACGGCACTGCCCCCCATGAACAAGACAGCGAAGACCAATACGGAAAAGAATACCGCCAGCTCAGCCTCGAAAAGTTCGAAGAATATTTTAGCTCCGTTCCCCTTCATTCGTATCTCCATACGATAAATACGAATGAACGCTAACACCATCCTCGGTCAATGAGAAGTGTTTTAGCGGGTAAAAACAGGTAGCTACGCGTCAGGATATCGGAGGGACAGTTTCTACGGCTTCACTGGAGTCGTCAGGCAGCAAAAGCACCTGCACATTCGCGCTCCGGCTGATACGTGCCATATCAATGGAATCGACCAGAAACTCCGGAACCACGACGGTCCCCTTGAAGCCCTGCTCCAGCTGTTCCCACATTTCCGGCTCGGAACATCGTGTAACGGAATCATCCAGCGAAAAAGCGGCACTGGCGGAAGTGGAAATTGGCGCATCACCAAGTGCCAGCACAGAACAGGACTGTGCTTCGCCGCCAAGCAGCATATGAACAGCCTGTGCAAACGACTTACCGTGAACCGGCTTGAGCAAAGTGGCATCACCGCCCGCAGTCCGGCAATCGGCTGCGACGGAAATGACCAGTACGGGAATGTCGGCATACGCATCATCTTCACGCAATATGCGAATGGCCTCACGTCCGCCCATACCCGGCATATTGAGATCCATCGTGATGAGTGAGGGGCGTTGCTGTGACATCATCTGAAGGGCCTGCTCACCGTCACATGCCGCTCGAACACCATACCCTTCCCGCCTGAGGGCCAGGGTAAGATATTCACGAGCGGTAACATCATCGTCAACCACCAATATCTGCGGAATATCTCCAGCATTTGCTACCGGCAGCAGCACATGTATGGATGTCCCCTTCCCCAGCGTGGATTCAGCCCAGATCCTTCCCCCGTAATGCTCGACAATCTCCCGGCAGATGGCAAGGCCCAGCCCTGTTCCACCGGGTTTCTGTGTCAAGGTATCCCCTTGATAGGCCTGATGGAATTTATCAAAAATATGTCCAAGGAAACATTCCTTGATTCCAGGCCCCGAATCCTCCACACAGATGTGCACCTTGTCGTCCACATCGAGGTAGAGATCGACACCGACCTCACCTGAATCCGTAAATTTGGCGGCATTGCCGAGCAGATTGAAAAGCACCTGATGAATGCGGTCCGCATCACCAAGCACAGTCGGTACCATGTCGAACCGACGAACAGTCAACTCCACCCCGGGCTTGGCCGCAAACAATCCGCTCGCCGCGTTCACGGCCCGATTGACGGCAGCGGCCATATCCACTTCACGAATAACCCATTCTTCCTGTCCGGACTCAATACGGCTCAGGTCAAGCACATCGTTTATCAGCCGGGTCAGGCGCTCTCCTTCGCTGCCGATGATATCAAGGTTGTCCTGAATCCGTTTTCCCAGACGTTCTCGCTTGGCACTGTCAGCCAGACTGATAAAATTCTTATTGAAATCACGCTTGATGATTTCGAAAAACCGAGAAGGGAAGTCAACGGGGTCCGCAACTCATGAGACACGGACGAAAGAAACGAAGATTTGAGTTCGTCCAGCTCCCGGAGCCGCTGGTTGGCCTGCTTGAGTTCGGAGGCTTTCTGCACCAACACCCGTGTCCGGTCCCGAACAAGCTCCTCCAGATCGGAATTCATGGACTTCATGTCCATGGCGCGCTTCTTGTCATCGGTTATGTCGCTCGAAATAATCACGACCTCGCCGTTGCCGAAATGGTGCACCTGAAAAAGGAGCCAGCGCCCGTCACTCAAGAGTTCTTCCCTATGGGCTTTGGGAGAACGAAAATGGAGCACCGCTCCTTCACCCAGTCGTCCTCGCGCCGACGGCATTGGCAAAAGTCCACTTGCGGCATTGTTGCGGGCAATACTCTCGAAAGTGAGTCCCGACATGAACCATTCCGCGTTCTCTCCGGCCATTTCCCGAATATTCCGGTTTGCGAGGATCAACTGCTCCCTGCTGTCAAAAGCAGAAACCCTTCGGTAACAGCGTCGATGGCCTCCAACAAGCGATCACTGGCCACAGATGCCTGCCCTTCAAGATCTCCGACGAGCGTTGTAATACGCTCCGCCATGGAATTGATCGATTTCGCAAGCTGCCCGAACTCATCCTCACTCTTGATGTCGGCACGGGCCTCAAGATTGCCCAGACTGAGTTCTCCGGCTGCATCACTAAGGCGGACCGCACTTTCCGCAACCGTGCGCTTCAGGACGAAGATGATACTGGCAGCCAGCAGCAATGCGAAAAAGACGGAAAGGACAAGCAGAACCTTGACCACTCCACTGGCCCGCGTAATCCCT
>LQAJ01000178.1_pt1 | contig 25592 bp, 39 predicted proteins | sample 1535811 | NCBI WGS metagenome assembly LQAJ01 (sample SAMN04331587, study PRJNA305678) | bioreactor metagenome | isolation source: bioreactor_6 inoculated with Wadden Sea sediment 2nd replicate of a... | place: Germany: Wadden Sea, Janssand Flat
TCTAGTCTTCGCTCTTGACTCTTCAGCTTTGGTCTCTTCCTTCTCAGGAGCAACTTCAGCTTTCTTGGTCAGCTCAATGATGACCATGGGAGCACAATCGCCCTTACGGGGCTGAGCCAGCTTGACGATGCGGGTGTAACCGCCTTTACCAGCCTCGAAACGAGGACCGATTTCGTCAAACAGACGCTGCACCATCTGGTGGCTGCCAAGAACCTTGTAGGCCTGGCGGCGTGTATGCAGATCGTTACGAAGTGCCAGAGTGATGAGCTTGTCGACAACGCGACGGAGCTCTTTGGCCTTGGCTTCGGTTGTGCGGATCTGCTCGTAGGTCAGGAGCGCGCGGGCCATATTCTTGAACATGGCGGCACGGTGAGTATTGGACCGATTCAGTTTGCGACCGGACTTTCTATGCCTCATTTTTCTCTTTCCTCTTCAACCATTCCTGGTATTTCTTGTCAAAATCCTCAACGGTCATACCGAATTTCAGAGCCATGCCGTCAAGCACCCGGCGAATCTCATCAAGAGATTTACGACCGAAGTTCTTGGTCTTGAGCATGGCCTGCTCGGTACGCTGAACCAGTTCACCGACAAGCTGAATGTTGGCGGCCTTCAGGCAGTTGGTGGCACGAACAGAAAGTTCGAGCTCATCAATGCTCTTGAAGAGATTCGGGTTCAGATCGATCGGATCGTCCTCTTCCTCAGCGGTTTCGGAGGAAAGTTCATCAAAGTTGATGAACACGGACAGTTGATCCTTCAGGATTTGGCACTGTATGCGCAGGCATCCTCGGGGACACGGAACCGTCTGTCCACACTTCAAGGATGAGTTTGTCGTAGTTAGTCATCTGGCCAACACGAGCCTGCTCGACGGAGTACGCGACCTTCTTGACGGGTGAGTAGCTGGCATCCAAAATAATGGAACCAATCTCATCGTCCAGGCCTTCGTGCATGTCGGCAGGAACGTAGCCCTTGCCCATGCGTACTTCAATCTCCATCTTCAGGGGGCGATCCTCAGTCAGAGTGGCAATCAGCTGATCAGTATTCAGAACCTTGACGTTCTGATTTTCCTGAATCATGCCTGCAGTGACCTGGCCTTTCTTGTTGGCCTCAACGACGAGCCTCTGCGGCTCATCAGTGGTCATTGCAATGCGCACCTGCTTGAGGTTCAGCACGACCTCAGTCATGTCTTCGAGACACCCGGCATGGTCGTGAACTCGTGCTGCACGCCCTCAATGGAGGCGGCAACAATGGCACAGCCCTGCATGGAGGACAAAAGCACCCGACGCATGGCATTGCCGATGGTGGTGGCGTAGCCGCGCTCAAGGGGTTCACAGATGAACTTGCCGTAGTTCTCGGAGGACTTGGCGTCGCGCACGAGTTTCTCGGGCTTGACCAGTTCGCTCCAGTTGCGGGTGTTGATGAGTTTGTCGCCGTTCTCAATAAGCATGAAGTCCCCTATTTACTTGGAGTACAATTCGACAATGAGCTGCTCGTTGATCGGGAACTGGATGTCTTCCCGGCTCGGCATGGCCTTAACCGTGCCCTTGAAGTTGGCACCGTCGGATTCGAGCCACTCGGGGCAACCGCGACGAGCGATAACTTCCTGAGCTTCGTTGATCACGGGAATCTTGCGGGCTTCCTCGCGAACGGTGATGACGTCTTCAGGCTTGACCTGCATGGACGGAATGTTCACGCGGCGGCCATTCATCATGAAAATGCCGTGACGTACCAACTGGCGAGCTTGATCGCGAGAGTTGGCAAAACCAAGGCGGTAGATGACGTTGTCAAGTCGGCGTTCGAGGAGCATCAGCAGGTTGTGACCGGTGACGCCCTTCATGCCGTCAGCACGATGGTAGTAATCACGGAACTGGCCTTCCAGAACGCCGTACATACGACGAACTTTCTGCTTCTCACGAAGCTGGATGGCGTAGTCGCTCATCTTGTGACGCATGCGACCGGAATGTCCCGGGGGGGTACGGACGCTTTTCGTAAGCGCACTTATCAGTGTAGCAGCGATCGCCTTTGAGGAACAGCTTGGTTCCTTCGCGGCGGCACAGCTTGCATTTTGCTTGAGTATATCTTGCCACGATAGATCTCCTTAATTAAACCCTGCGGCGTTTCGGCGGACGGCAGCCATTGTGGGGAATCGGTGTGATATCCCTGATGAAGGTCACCTTGAAACCAGCGTTGTTGATAGCACGCATAGCGGCTTCACGTCCGGAACCAGGTCCCTTGACGTAGATGCCGACAGTACGCATACCGGAATCCTGAGCGCGCTTGGCGGCGGATTCGGCAGCCATCTGTGCCGCAAAAGGAGTGGACTTGCGGGAACCCTTGAAATGGGCGCCGGCGGAAGCCCAGCTGACAACATTACCCTTGACATCAGTGAAGGTCACGATCGTGTTATTGAACGTGGCCTTGACGTGAGCGATGCCTACGGGAATGTTCTTTTTCTCTTTTTTCTTCCCAGCTCGACGAGGTCTAGCCATTACCTTAATCTCCGTTGAATAAAAGTCTGTAAAAACGCGCCCATCCATTCACTGGAACGACGGGTGCGATATTCTCTCAGGCCCAACGCTACTTCTTCTTGCGACCCATCACAGAACGACGGGGACCCTTGCGGGTGCGAGCATTGGTCTTGGATTTCTGCCCGCGAACGGGAAGACCGCGACGATGGCGCAGACCGCGATAGCAGCCAATATCCATCAGACGCTTAATATTGGTGGTGATTTCACGACGGAGATCACCCTCAACCTTGTAGTTGTTTTCAATCTCGGTACGAATAACGTTGACTTCGTCGGCAGTGAGGTTGTCACTGTTCGTCTTCCAGTCAACATTCGTGGCATCGAGAATCTGCAGGGCCATGGTCCGGCCGATGCCGTAAATGTAGGTCAGCGCAATGTCCATGCGCTTGTTTCTCGGCAGATCTACACCAGCTATACGTGCCATAGTTTTTTACCCTTTATCCTTGACGCTGTTTGTGACGCGGATTCTCACAGATCACCCGCAGCACACCGTTGCGCCTGATTACTTTGCACTTGGAACACATTTTCTTAACAGAAGGTCTGACTTTCATGACCATCTCCAATGTCTAAATAACAATAATGCCCAAAACCCCCTAACGGGGCTGGCCTTTTAAACGAAGCTGCGATTTATACAGCGTTTCATGACAATAAGCAAGTCCTATTTTGCCCATCTCCATAGGCTAGTCGGACAGACTTAATATCCTCGGTCCGTCGCTTGTGACTGCAATGGTGTGCTCAAAGTGAGCGGACAAGCCTCTGTCCTTTGTCACCGCAGTCCATTTGTCGTCCAGAATCTCAACTTCGTAACTCCCAACCGTGACCATCGGCTCAATGGCAAGCACCATTCCGGCTTTGAGAGGAACGCCGGTCATGCCCTTGGGGACGAAGTTGGGGATCTCAGGCTTCTCATGGAGATGACTTCCGATCCCATGTCCGACAAATCGACGAACTATACCGAAGCCGAACCCTTCAACGTATGACTGGATTGCCGCGGAGATGTCATACAAGTTGTTGCCGGGGACGGCCTGTTCGATACCAATGTGAAGAGATTCGCGGGTCACGTCCATGAGTTTCTGTGCCTCAGGGGAAACCTGCCCCACCGCGAAGGTGCGAGCAGAATCGCCATAGAACCCGTTATACACGACACCCATGTCAAAACTGACGATGTCGCCTTCTTCAAGGATACGATCCTTGGAAGGAAAGCCGTGCACAATCTCTTCATTCACAGAACAACACAGGGCATAGGGAAAACCGCCATACCCCATGAATGCCGGACGAACGTTCAATTCCTTGCAACGTGCCTGGCATATATCCTCGAAAAACATGGTTGAAACGCCAGGTTTGACGTTTTCTCCCAGTTCGTCAAGGATTCGGGAAACAATACGATTGGCCTCACGAATGAGGCCAATCTCTTTATCATTCTTAAGGAAGACTCCCCTGAATTTCTTCAAGGCTATCTACCCTTTCCGGCCTTGCCCATCAAGCCCTCATACTGACGCGAAATCAGATAGGACTCAATGCGACCCATGAAGTCCATGGCCACGCCGACCACGATCAGGAGCGAGGTGCCACCGAAATAAAACGGAACACCGAAGTTCGAGATCAGGAACATGGGAACGACACACACCAACGATACGTAGAATGCGCCCCACAAGGTGATTCGAGACAACACACGATCAATGTATTCACGTGTACGTACTCCCGGACGAATGCCCGGAATGAAGCCACCCTGCTTCTGAATATTCTCTGCAATTCCCTTCGGATCAAACATGATCGCTGTGTAGAAGTAGCAGAAAAAGATGATGATTCCAATAAACAAGATGTTATAAATAATGGAATCAGGGCTCATGAAGGATGAAATATCCTTCAACCACTGCACGTTGGAGAACTGTGCAACCGTTGCCGGAAACATCAGAATGGACGATGCGAAGATCGGCGGAATAACACCTGCGGTGTTAATCTTGAGCGGCAGATGCGTGGTCTGCCCACCGAACATGCGACGTCCCTGCTGACGCTTTGCATAGTGAATCGGAATTCTGCGCTGACCGCGTTCCATGAAGACAATGAACGCCAGAGTGGCGACCATGAACACCATGATGAACAACAGTATGAACAGAGAGATTTCGCCCACTGTCATCAGCTGCACGGTATTGATAACCGCAGCCGGGAGGCCCGCGATAATACCGGCGTAGATGATGAGGGAGATACCGTTTCCGATTCCCTTTTCTGTCATTTGTTCACCCAACCACATCAGAAACACGGTACCGGCTGTGAGCGTCAGGATGGTCATCAACTTGAAGCCCATTCCTGGAATCAACACCATGGGAGCACCCGTGGGACTGGCCGCACTCTCAAGACCGGTGGCAATGGCAAAGCCCTGCACGATGGTAATGAGAACGGTACCGTATCTGGTGTACTGGGTTATTTTTTTTACGCCCGGCCTCTCCTTCTTCCTTCTGCAGACGCTTCAGCTCGGGTGAAACCACGGTGAGCAGCTGCAGAATAATGGAAGCGGAGATGTAGGGCATGATTCCCAGGGCAAAGATGGACATATTTTTCAGTCCACCGCCCGAGAACATATCGAATATCCCAAAGAGGGTGTTTTGCGCTTGTGCGAAAAACTCCGCAAGCGCAGCACTGTCGACGCCGGGAATAGGGATATGAATGCCCATCCGGTAGACAGCAAGCAGTGCGAACGTCCAGAGCAGTTTTTTCTTCAGCTCTGGCAATCGGGCAAGATTCTCAACTCCTGACATCGCCACAATAACAACCCTTCCGATATTCTATGGGTTAGCCTTCGATGGCCTTGGCGTTTCCGCCGGCTTGGCAATCTTTTCGGCAGCAGACGCACTGAAACGATGAGCTTCAATGGTGACGGCCTTCTCAACCTCGCCGGTACCGAGCACCTTCACAGGTGCGCCGTTCTTCACGACGCCACGCTCGTACATGTCGACCAGGGTGATCTCGTCCTTGCCTTCAAACAGGGCAATCAGACGGCCCACGTTGATGGCTTCATATTCCTCGCGGAAGGGATTCTTGAATCCGCGCTTGGGAAGGCGGCGAGCCAGAGGCATCTGGCCACCTTCGAAACCGGGGCGGACACCGCCACCGGAACGCGATTTCTGGCCATTATGACCACGAGCAGCAGTCTTGCCCCAGCCGGAGCCGGAGCCACGGCCTATGCGGCGACGCTGCTTGTATTCTTCCGGGAATGCATACAGTTCATGAAGTCTCATGACTCAGTTACCTCCACCAGATGACGGACCTTATAGATCATGCCACGAATGACAGCGTTGTCCTCGTGTTCTTTGACCTGACGGATCTTGCGCAGGCCCAGTGCTTCCAGAGTCTTGACCTGGTCGGGCTTGCACGCAATCTTGCTTTTGATCTGTTTTACTTTCAACACGGCGATCTCCTATTACTTTCTCGGCGTAGAAACCGGGACACCGCGAAGAGCGGAAACTTCCTCGGCACTACGCAGGGACTCGAGACCGGCAATGGTGGCACGCAGCACGTTGTGCGGATTATTGGTGCCAATTGCCTTGGTCAGGATGTCATGAACGCCAACGGCTTCCATGATCGCGCGAACGGGACCACCGGCAATAATACCGGTACCACGGCTGGCAGGCTTCAGCATAACGCGGCCTGCACCGTAACGTCCCAGAACCTCATAGGGCAGAGTGCCGTCCAGAAGAGGAACCTGAATCATGTTCTTCTTGGCGCGCTCGCTAGCCTTGCGGATAGCTTCGGGCACTTCGTTGGCCTTACCCAGGCCGTAACCCACTCCACCTTCACCGTCGCCGACGACCACCAGGCAGCTAAAGCTGAAACGGCGGCCACCCTTGACAACCTTGGCGACGCGATTGAGGTAGACGATTTTTTCAATCAATCCACTATCATTCTGTTCCATTGTACTTTCCTAGCTACCTAGAATTTAAGCCCGGCTTCGCGGGCGCCATCGGCAAGGGCTTTGATCTTGCGTGATAGATGTATCCATTCCGGTCGAAGACCACGGACTCGATTTTCTTTTCGAGAGCCTTGGCGGCAATATCCTTGCCCACCTTGGCAGCAGAGTCCTTGTTGGCCTTGAGAGTCTCGCCGTCCTTGTTCAGCATCTGAGTGCTGGTCGCTGCGAGAGTCACACCGTTCACGTCATCCACCAACTGTGCATAAAGATGCTGGTTGGAGCGGAAGACGACCAGACGGGGCCGGGCTTCGGTACCGGAGATCTTCTTTCTGATGCGGGGCTTACGGAGAAGCCTCTGTGCATTCTTGCTTTTACTCATGGCTATACCCCTACTTAGCGCCGGACTTACCAGCCTTGCGGCGGATGATTTCGTCAGCGTACTTGATGCCCTTGCCCTTGTAGGGTTCCGGCGGACGTACACGACGGATCTGAGCTGCGACTTCACCGACAAGTTGCTTGTCGACGCCTTCGATGGTCAGCTTACTGCCTTCGGCCTTAGCTTCAATGCCGGCGGGCAGATCGAACTCTACCGGGTGGGAGTATCCCACGTTGAGCACAATCTTTTTGCCCTGAACGGACACTTTGTAACCAACACCGATGACTTCCAGGCCCTTTGCATAGCCTTTGGAAACGCCTTCGACGCAGTTGGCAAGCAAAGTCCTGCGAAGACCATGCTGACCACGCGCGATGCGGGAATCATCAGTACGGGTGACAAACACCTTGCCATCCTCGATCTTGTACTCCACGGTCGGATGGACCGCGGTTTTCAAGGAACCCTTGGGTCCCTTGATCTGGATCTCGGAGGCTCCAACAGTCACCTCAACACCCGAAGGAATTGCGATGGGATTCTTTCCTATACGAGACATTTTGGAACCTCTCTACCAGATTTCGCACAGCAACTCGCCGCCGACCTTGGCTTCTTGAGCCTTGGCGCCTTCGAGCAACCCTTTCGAGGTGGACACGATACAAATACCGATACCGTTCTGCACGCGGGGGATATCAGAAGCACCTACATATACGCGGCGACCGGGCTTACTGACCTTTTTCAGGCCAGTAACGAGCGGTTTGCCTTCGGCGTACTTGAGGGTAATACTGATGTCCCTGTCCTCGACAGCGTAGTCGGTGATATAACCTTCTTCCTTCAGGATACCCGCGATGGAAGTTTTCATCTTGGAAACGGGAATAGCGACATCAGTATGATAGGCGCCATACGCATTCCGAATGCGGGTCAACATGTCGGCTACAGGATCAACAACAGCCATTTTAATTCTCCTTACTTACCAGCTCGCCTTGCGGACGCCGGGCAATTCACCGGCGAGAGCCTTGTTACGGAAGCAAATACGGCAGATGCCGTAACGCCTCAGAAAAGCCCGAGGGCGACCACAAATCGGACAACGATTGTATGCGCGCACCTTGAACTTGGGTTTGCGGCGAGCCTTAACGCGAATGCTTGTCTTGGCCACTTTCCAAACTCCTACTTTTTAAAGGGCATGCCAAGGAGGTCAAGAAGCATCTTGCCTTCCTTGTCGGTCTTGGCAGACGTACAAACAGTAACGTTCATACCCTTCACCATCTCAACCTTGTCAATGTCAAGCTCGGGGAAAATGGTGTGTTCCTTGATACCCAGAGTGAAGTTACCACGACCGTCAAAACCACGATCGGGGATACCGCGAAAGTCGCGGACACGGGGCAGAGCGAAGCTCACGAGCCTGTCATAAAAGTCCCACATAGCCTCACCACGCAGGGTGACACGGGTACCGATCGGCATACCTTCGCGCAGTTTGAACTGCGCGATGGATTTCTTTGCCTTGGTAACCACGGCCTTCTGGCCTGCGATAGCGGTCAATTCCGCAGCGGCGGGTTCGATGAGCTTGCTGTTCTGCGAAGCAGCACCGAGGCCGATGTTCAGGGAGATCTTCGTAAGATTCGGAATCTCCATGGAGGAACTGTAGCCAAACTCTTTGAGGAGCTCGGGGACGACCTTTTCATTATATACTTTTTCGAGACGAGTCATACTGGCACCTATTTGAAGGTCTCGTTGCACTTCTTGCAGAAGCGGACCTTCTTGCCGTCTTCAGTCTTCTTGTACCCGATCCGCGTGGGCTTGGTGCAGGCATCGCACACAACAGCCACATTGGATACATGGATCGGGGCTTCCTTCTCGATAATCCCGCCAGGTTGCTGGGCATAGGGATTGGCTTTGGTGTGGCGCTGGACCATGTTGATTTTCTCAACAAGGACTTTGTCCTTCTTGGGCAGCAGCTTGAGCACCTTGCCGATCTTTCCCTTGTCCTTCCCGGCGATGACCATGACTTTGTCGTCTTTACGGATCTTAGTCTTCATCTTTATATCCTTTTACAGGACCTCGGGAGCGAGGGAAACGATCTTCATGAAACCGGCTGCACGCAGTTCACGGGCGACGGGTCCGAAAATACGGGTACCGACGGGGTCCATGTTAGCGTTAAGCAGCACGGCGGAATTGTTGTCGAACTTGATGTAGGAACCATCGGGGCGACCGATTTCCTTCTTCGTACGAACGACAACCGCCTTCATGACCGAGCCCTTCTTCACCTTGGAATGGGGCATGGCCTCTTTGACGGACACAACAATAATGTCACCGACGCTGGCGTAGCGGCGCTTGGAACCACCAAGCACCTTGATGCACAGGACCTGTTTGGCCCCGGAGTTGTCAGCCACGTCGAGTCTGGATTCAACCTGTATCATGGTATTTCCTCCTAACCCTAGACGGCCTTTTCGAGGATCTGAACCAGGTGCCAGCGCTTACGCCGGGACATGGGCCTCGATTCGACAATCTGCACCTTATCACCAACACCGCAGTCATTAGCCGGATCATGGGCCATGAACTTCTTGCGGCGACGGATGTACTTCTTCAGCAGGGGGTGCTTCACCAGGGTCTCGACGCGGACGACAATTGTCTTGTCAGCCTTATCGGAGACGACCAGGCCGGTGAGCACGCGCCTGTTGCCTTTGTATTTGAACTCAGCCATTTCTCTACGCTCCCTGTCGTTCCTGCTGGATAGTCAGGATACGGGCGATGGTCTTTTTGACGATACCCAGCTCGCGGGTGTTTTCAAGCTGCGCGGTGGCGTGCTTGAAACGCAGGCTGAAGAGTTCCTGGCGGGACTCGGTCAGCTTTTCGACGAGCTTTGCGTCATCCAGTTCACGAAGTTCTTTGGAAGTCAGCATTTACATACCCTCCTTCACAACAATAGCAGTCTTGATCGGCAGCTTGTAGGAAGCACGCTTGAGGCTTCCTTGGCAAGCTCGATGTCGACGCCTTTCACTTCGTACATGATACGACCCGGTTTCACCGCGCAACCAACCTTCAGGTGCGCCTTTACCTTACCCATGCGGACTTCCGCGGGCTTGGAGGTGACGGGGAAATCAGGGAAGATGCGGATCCAGACCTTACCTCCGCGCTTGATGTGACGCATGATAGCGACACGAGCGGATTCAATCTGCTGGCTGGAAGTTTCCCGTGCTCCAATGCCTTCAGGCCAATATCGCCGAAGGACACACTGTTACCCCGTTGGGCCTTGCCTCTGAGGCGGCCTTTCTGCCGCTTTCTGAATTTAACTCTTTTTGGAGCAAGCATTACTGTTCTACCTCTTTGTCCAGAATCTCACCTTTGAAGATCCAGACCTTGACACCGATCACACCGTAAGTGGTGGCAGCTTCGGCGAAACCGTAGTCGATGTCGGCACGGAGGGTGTGCAGGGGCACACGACCATCACGGTACCATTCGCCGCGAGCGATTTCAGCACCGGCAAGCCGGCCTGCACACGCAACTTTGATACCCTCGGCGCCGAATTTCCTGGCAAGGCCCACCGTACGCTTCATGGCACGGCGGAAGGCAATTCGACGTTCGAGCTGCTGGGCGATGTTCTCAGCTACGAGCTGAGCTTCAACCTCCGGTCGACGGATCTCGTTGACCTCAATGGTGAATTCAGTTTGAAACTTGTTGCGGAGTTCTTCGCGCAACTTTTCTATCTCTACACCCTTGCGACCGATAACGATACCGGGACGCGCGGTGTGGATGATCAGGCGAACCTTCCCGCCTGCACGCTCGATTTCGAGACGAGCAATACCGGCCTGGAAGAGTTTCTTCTTAACGAACTTGCGGATCTGGTCGTCCTGGAGGACAAACGCAGGATAATCCTTTTTGCTGTACCAGCGGGACAGCCAGTTCTTGTTATACCCCAGACGAAAACCGTAAGGATGTACTTTCTGTCCCATACTACTGTTCCTTCACTACAATGGTAATGTGGCTGGTACGCTTCCGAATGCGATAGGCGCGGCCCATGGCACGCGGCTGGATGCGTTTCCAGGTCGGACCTTCGTTGACCATGACCGTATCGACGATCAGGGCATCAACGTCCACTCCGGGCATCTGCTCTGCATTGGAAATGGCAGAGTACAGAACCTTGCTAAGAATCTTTGCAGGCTTCTTCGGGGTGAACCGAAGGATGTTCAGAGCGTCTTCGACGCCCTTGCCTTTGATGTTCTCAGCGACCAGGCGGGTCTTGCGCGGAGATACACGAATGTATTTTGCGACTGCTTTAGCTTCCATGATGTCCTCCCCTACTTCTTCTTGTCGGCAGCGTGGCCGAAGTAGGTACGGGTGGGCGAGAACTCACCGAGTTTGTGTCCGACCATATTTTCGGTCACGAACACGGGGATGAACTTGCGGCCGTTATGGACAGCGAAAGTCACACCGACCATCTCGGGGATGATCGTGGAACGGCGGGACCAAGTCTTGATCACACGACGATCCTGATTTTCAGCAGCCACTTCGACTTTCTTGATCAGGTGGCCGTCCAGGAACGGGCCCTTCTTAAGAGATCTAGGCATTACTTATACTCCTACTTCTGGCCGCGGCGTTGACGATAAGCTTCGAGGAAGCTTTCTTCTTGTTGCGGGTCTTGTAGCCCTTGGCAGGTACGCCCCACGGGGAAACCGGGTGACGACCACCGGAGCTACGGCCCTCACCACCACCCAGCGGGTGATCGATCGGGTTCATTGCAACACCACGGACCTTCGGACGACGACCGAGCCAGCGGTTACGGCCGGCTTTACCGATCTTGATGTTCTCGTGATGAATGTTACCAACCTGTCCGACAGTGGCGCAGCAGGTGGCGAGCACCTTGCGAACTTCACCGGAGGGCATACGCAACAGGGCGTACTTGCCTTCCTTGGCGATCAACTGTGCGTAAGTACCTGCTGCACGACAGAACTGTCCACCCTTTCCGGGATGCAGTTCAATGTTGTGAACGACGGTACCAGTCGGGATCTTGGCCAGATCCATGGCGTTACCGGGCTTGATATCAGCGCCCTCTCCCGCCAGGATGGTGTCGCCCTGATTCAGGCCGACAGGAGCCAGGATGTAGCGCTTCTCACCGTCTGCGTAATGCAGAAGGGCGATACGGGCGCTGCGGTTGGGATCGTACTCGATCTCGGCAACCTTGGCCGGGATACCCAGCTTGTTACGCTTGAAATCGATGATACGGTACAGGGTCTTGTGACCACCGCCACGACGGCGCATGGTGACACGACCATTATTATTACGACCGGCCTTTTTGGTCAGGCCCTTGGTCAGCGACTTCTCGGGAGTGGTCCGGGTGATCTCTGCAAAATCGGAGATCGTCTGGAACCGGCGGCCCGGAGAAGTAGGCTTCAACTTACGGGTTGCCATGGTTACACTCCTTCGAAGATTTCGATCTTGTCGCCGGCTGCGAGCTTGACGTAGGCCTTCTTGTAACCGGGGATACGCCCGGTGACACGACCAAACTTCTTACGCGGCATGGCGGGTTTCCTGACAATGTTCACGGACTCGACTTTGACGTCGAAGGCTGCCTCAACGGCCTTCTTCACCTCGATCTTATTGGAATCGGGGTGGACGTAAAAAGAGACGTGATTGGATGCTTCTTTAGCGTCATTGGCCTTTTCAGACACAACGGGCTTGAGCAGGACTTTGGAATAATCCATTACTTCAACCTCTCTTGAACGTCTTGAGCAGCGGACTCGAGCATAACCAGCTCGGGGTACAGCAGCACGTCGTAAACATTCAGCTTGTCAGCTTCGATGACCTTGATGTGGGGCATGTTGCGGGCGGAAAGCAGAAGCTTTTCGTCAGCGTCCTTTGCCACGATCAGGGTTTTGCCGAAACCGAGCTTGTCAGCGACAGCAGCGAAGGCCTTGGTCTTGGCTTCTGCGAGATCGATGGAATTGACCACGGTCAGCTTATCTTCAGCGACGCGGGAGGACAAAGCCATCTGCAGGGCCAGCTTGCGGACCTTCTTGTTAACCTTGAAGGAGTAATCGCGGGGCTGCGGACCAAAAGTGGTTGCACCTCCACGCCACAGCGGAGAGCGGTTGGAGCCAGCACGAGCACGACCGGTGCCCTTCTGACGCCAAGGCTTGCGTCCGCCGCCATTCTTCAAAGCGCGGTTCTTAGTAGCGTGGGTACCCTGGCGCACAGCTGCACGCTGGTAACGAACGACCAGGTTGAGGACTTCAGGCTGAATTTCAACCTCGAAACCTCGGGAGCCAGTTCGATATCGCCCACTTTCTTATTATTCTGATCGACAACTTGTAATTTTGCCATGATGTATACCTCGCTCGGGCTAACCGTTCTTGCGGATCATGACGAGGCCGCCGTTGGCTCCGGGAATCTGTCCCTTCACCACGAGGACATTGTCCTCAGGCCTGACATCGACGATCTCGACGTTGGATACGGTCACACGGGCGTTACCCATCTGTCCGGGCATCTTCTTGCCCTTCCAGACGCGGCCGGGGAAGGTGGCGTTACCGACAGAACCGGGAACGCGGTGAACCTTCTCGGCACCGTGGGATGCGCGGGAGCCAGCGAAGTTGTGACGCTTCATGACACCCTGGAAACCTTTACCCTTGCTGGTACCGGTAACCTTGACCTTGTCACCGGCGGCAAAGATGTCGACAGTGATTTCCTGACCAAGTTCGTACTCTTCGACGGTATCAAGGGGAAATTCCTTGAGGTGACGATAGAGTTCCTTACCGGCCTTGGCCATGTGGCCCTTCATGGGCTTGTTCACCTTGCGCTCGGCAATGGCGTCATAGCCGACCTGCAGGGCGTTGTAGCCTTCCTTGTCCTGTGTCTTGATCTGCATGACCGGACAGGGTCCGGCTTCGATCACAGTCACGGGCAGACAGTACCGTCATCCTGAAGATGCGGGTCATACCCAGTTTTTTTCCGAGAATTCCAAGAGTTTTCATAATGGTAACTCCTAGAGTTTGATCTCGACATCAACACCGGCGGGAAGCGAGAGCTTGCCCAGAGCGTCAACGGTCTGCTGAGTGGGTTCAAGGATGTCCAGAAGACGCTTGTGAATGCGCATTTCAAACTGCTCACGGGACTTCTTGTCAACGTGAACAGACTTCTGGATGGTGGTACGATGGATATCGGTGGGCAGCGGAACAGGGCCCGCAATTGCAGCACCGGTATTCCGGGCGGTGTCGACAATCTCGGTCACCGCTTTGTCCAGAATACGATAATCGTATGCTTTCAGTTTGATTCTGATGCGATCGCTCGCCATCGAAGCAGCCATAGTGCTTTCTCCTCAAAGGATTTATCTTTGCACGTCGTCTTTTTTACTCAAACGACGTAAATTGTCGAAGCGGTCGGGTTGAGTACACTCATCCCGACCCTTCTGTCAAGCAAAGGGAAAATCCCGGCTCGTCGTTAGTCTTTCTTTGTCATCAACTCTTCAGCCAAGCTGTTCGGCACTTTCTCGTAGTGATCGAACTGCATGGTGAAGGTAGCGCGGCCCTGGGTCTTCGAACGAAGATCCGTGGCGTATCCGAACATTTCGGACAGCGGCACAAAGGAACGCACAACCTGAACACCGGGGCGGGCTTCCATTTCACCCACACGACCACGGCGTCCGTTCAGGTCACCCATGACGTCACCGAGGTAATCCTCGGGGGTGACAACTTCAACCGACATGATCGGCTCAAGCAGCACCGGCTTGGCGGCACGGCAGGCTTCCTTGATTGCCAGAGAACCGGCAATGTAGAAGGCCTGTTCGCTGGAGTCGACTTCGTGATAGGAGCCGAAAACCAGCTTGACCTTGACATCGACAACCGGGAACCCGGCCACGATGCCGTTTTTCATGGCATCTTTGATGCCCTTGTCAACAGCGGGGATGTATTCCTTCGGAATCACGCCGCCCTTGATCTCGTCCGCGAACTCGTAGCCCTTCTCAGGATTGGGCTCGACTTCGAGAACAACATGGCCGTACTGACCACGTCCACCCGACTGCTTGGCATGTTTGACATCGACCTTTTTCGGCGCGGAGATGGTTTCTCTGTACGCAACGCGGGGTGCACCCACATTTGCGTTCACGTTGAACTCCCTGAGAAGGCGGTCAACGATGATTTCGAGATGCAACTCTCCCATTCCGGCGATCAGGCACTGTCCGGTTTCTTCATCAGTGTGCACGCGGAAAGAGGGGTCCTCTTTAGCGAGCTTGACGAGTCCGTTGGACAGGTTGTCACGGTCTGCCTTACTTTTGGGCTCAATGGCAACTTCGATAACCGGATCCGGGATATCCAGGGATTCCAGAACCACGGCATTCTTGAGGCCACACAGAGTGTCGCCAGTTGCCAGGTTTTTGAGGCCGACAGCAGCGACGATGTCGCCAGCGTATGCCTCTTTTATTTCTTCACGCTTGTTAGCGTGCATTTTCAACAAACGACCGATGCGCTCCTTCTTGCCGGTAGCACCATTCATGAAGGTGGCACCGCTTTCGATCTTACCGGAGTAAAGTCGAAGGAAGGTCAAGTGACCGACAAAGGGGTCAGTCATCAGCTTGAAGGAAAGTGCTGCGAGCGGGATATCGTCATCGCAGGGCACTCAACTTCGTCACCGGTGTGCGGATCAAGACCTTTCATGGTCTCAATGTCGAGCGGGGAAGGCATGTAGTCAATAATAGCGTCCAACAGCGGCTGTACGCCCTTATTGCGGAATGCGGTACCGCAAAGCACGGGGCAGATGGCCAGACTGTTGGTAGCCTTACGCACGCCCTCGCGCAGCTCTTCGGGAGTCAGAACTTCATCAGCCATGTACCTTTCGAGAAGAGCTTCGTCTTCCTCGGCAATGGCTTCGATCATCTCGGAGCGCATTTCCTCGTACTGGTCCTGAAGTTCAGCCGGGACTTCAACGGTAGAGAAGCTGGCACCATGATCTTTATGATCATAGATGTAAGCTTTGCCTTCAATGAGATCGACAACGCCTTCGAACTCATCCTCAGCGCCGATGGGCAGCTGAAGAGGAACGGCCTTTGCGCCGAGACGGGTCTTCATCATGTCAACGCAACGGAAGAAATCCGCACCGATGCGGTCCATCTTGTTGACAAACGCCATACGAGGAACGTCGTAACGGTCCGCCTGACGCCAGACAGTCTCAGACTGAGGTTCGACACCGGCGACGGAGTCAAAAACGGCTACAGCGCCGTCCAGAACGCGCAGAGCGCGCTCGACTTCCATGGTGAAGTCAACGTGACCGGGGGTGTCAATGATGTTGACACGGTGGTCACGCCAGAAACAGGTGGTTGCAGCAGAAGTAATGGTAATACCACGTTCCTGCTCCTGGACCATCCAGTCCATGGTAGCCTCGCCGTCGTGAACCTCACCGATCTTATGGGATACACCGGTGTAGAACAGAATGCGCTCAGTAGTGGTAGTCTTGCCCGCATCGATGTGGGCCATGATACCAATATTGCGCTGTTTTTCTCTGGGAACCTTTCTTGGCACGGTACTACTCCGGGACTACCAACGGTAGTGAGCGAAAGCTTTGTTAGCTTCAGCCATCTTGTGGGTGTCTTCGCGCTTCTTGACAGCGCCACCACGGTTGTTGAAGGCATCGAGAAGCTCACCGGACAGGCGTGCAACCATACCCTTTTCACCACGACTACGCGCGTAGGAGATCATCCAGCGAATGGCCAGAGCGGTCTGGCGATCAGGACGAACTTCCATGGGCACCTGGTAGGTAGCACCACCGACACGTCTGGATTTAACTTCCAGAGCCGGACGTACATTTTCCAGGCACTTTTCGAAAGCGCGCAGAGCGTCTTCGTTGGTCTTGTTAGCCAGGGTTTCGATAGCCTGGTAGAAAATTCTTTCTGCGGTGCTTTTCTTACCGTCAAGCATGAGACGGTTGATAAAGCGAGTGATGAGCTTGCTGCCGTATACTGGATCCGGCAGGATCTGTCTCTTTTGGACAGGACCTTTGCGAGGCATTTTTTTCTCCTAGAATTTCGGCCGGGGGGACATTATTTCGGGCAGCCTCTGCCCTACTTTGTCATCCCTCCCCGGGCATTACGAATAAAGCTATAACCTTATTTCGGGCGTTTGGTGCCGTACTTGGAACGACCACGGCGACGATCATCAACACCGGAAGTGTCGAGAGAACCGCGAACGATGTGGTAACGGACACCGGGAAGGTCTTTTACACGACCGCCACGGATCAGAACCACAGAGTGTTCCTGCAGGTTATGGCCTTCACCACCGATATAAGCGGTGACTTCGATGCCGTTGGTCAGGCGCACACGAGCAACCTTACGAAGCGCGGAGTTCGGCTTCTTCGGGGTCGTGGTGTAAACCCTTGTACACACACCTCGACGCTGCGGGCATTCGAGCAGAGCCGGGGTCTTCTTCCGCTTGGGCTGCGCTTTGCGGCTTTTGCGGATCAGCTGGTTAATGGTAGGCATTCATCCTCCAATCAATAGTTAATACATTACCCTTGCGCATTTCTACGCGAAGAGGACCGCAAGTAATCCAAAAGAGACGGCCTTGTCAAGCGATTCGGCTGTCACTTTTGGGTTACAAAAAAACTTATTTTTCAAAAAAAAACTGGAGAGGTCAAGCCTCTCCAGTCTTTTCAGTCTGTTACGACGATTTCAATCGACGTTATAATTATTTCTCCACTTCGACCAGAAGCGGGCTTTCTTCGAGTTGCTCGAGGAATTTGTCCTCACGCTCGGGCTGGTCAGGAACGCTGATACCGGAGTCGGTGTACTTGCGGAAACCGGTACCTGCAGGCACCAGTCGACCAACAATAACGTTCTCCTTAAGTCCGCGCAGATGATCAGATTTACCCTTGAGCGAAGCCTCTGTGAGCACCTTGGTAGTTTCCTGGAAGGAAGCTGCCGAGATAAAGGAATCCGTGGACAGTGATGCCTGAGTAATACCCAGAACCAGAGTCTCGGCCACTGCGGGCTTGCCGCCTTCGGCCATGGTCTTGGCATTCTCATTCATGAACCGCAGCTTATCAACCTGCTCCCCGATGAGGAAGCTGGTAGAGCCCGGATCAAGGATGGACACCTTCTTCAACATCTGACGCACAATGATTTCAATGTGCTTATCGTTGATGTTGACGCCCTGGAAGCGGTACACGTCCTGAATTTCCTCAACGAGGTAGCGGGCAAGGAACTTCTCGCCCTTGATGCGCAGGATATCGTGCAATTCGGGATTGCCTTCGGTGAGCAGATCGCCCGCCTCGACAAAGTCGGCTTCCTGAACCGTGATGTGCTTACCCTTGGGAATAAGGAATTCCTTGGTATCACCGGTCTCGGGAGTGACGATAACCTTGCGTTTACCCTTGGTCTCGGGACCGAAGGTAACAATACCGTCAATGGAGGACGTAACGCCCATGTCCTTGGGTTTGCGAACTTCGAACAGCTCTGCAACTCGCGGCAGACCACCAACGATATCCTTGGTCTTGGAGACTCACGCGGCTTACGCGCGATGACGTCACCGGCCTTGACCGTGTCGCCGTCCTTGACCATCAGAATTGCGCGAGATGGCGAAGTTGGCATCGATGTCGGTGCCCGGACGCTGAACGGCTGTGCCGTCATCGTTGAGCAGGGAAACCGAAGGACGGAAGTTGGTGGTACGGTATTCCATGATGGTGAAGGATGCCTTGGAAGTACGGTCTTCCTGAACGGTCTTGCCTTCAATGATGTCACGGAACTTGATAACACCGGAAGCATCGACGATGAACGGTTCCATGTACGGATCCCATTCGGCCAGTGCGGTGCCCTTCTTGACGTCCTGCCCTTCTTCGACCAGCAGACGAGAGCCGGACGGAAGGACATATTTTTCACGCTCACGGCCCTGCTCATCCACAATGCCCACCTGACAGCTCTTACCAAGCACCATCTTGTGCCCTTCGGAGTTGACGACGGTACGCATACGAGTGCAGACGACACGACCAACGTGCTGAGCCTCGATATTCGAGGATTCAATTTCCTTGGATGCGGTACCACCGATGTGGAAGGTACGCATGGTCAGCTGGGTGCCGGGTTCACCGATGGACTGTGCCGCGATGATACCGACGGTTTCGCCGACGTTGACCAGATGTCCGCGAGCCAGATCCCGTCCGTAGCACATGGCGCAAACGCCCTGCTTGGACTTACAGGTCAGACCGGAACGAATGGTGATGGAGTTGACGCCGGACTTTTCAAGCTTGGCGGCATACACTTCATCAATCACGGTGCTGGCCGGAATGACAAGTTCGCCGGTGTCTTCGTCGTAGACGTCAAACATGGTGACACGGCCCTGCACACGTTCGTGCAGCTGCTGCTTGATTTCACCACTCTTCATCAGATGGCCGATCTCCAGTCCGTCCACAGTGCCGCAATCCAGCTCGGAAATGGTCACGTCCTGAACAACGTCGACCAAACGGCGGGTAAGGTAACCGGAGTTAGCGGTCTTGAGCGCGGTATCCGCGAGACCCTTACGAGCACCGTGAGTGGAGATGAAGTACTGGAGGACCGACAGTCCTTCACGGAAGGAAGCGGTAATCGGCGTCTCGATGATTTCACCGGACGGCTTTGCCATCAGACCACGCATACCGGCGAGCTGACGCATCTGGTCCTGGTTACCTCGAGCGCCTGAGGTGGCCATCATGTAAATCGGGTTGAAGCTGGAGTTGACCTCGGTTTCACCGGTCTTGGGATCGGTGAGAACGTCAGTGGACATCTCCTGCATCATCTCGTTGGATATGTCGTTGGTGACTTTGGTCCAGACGTCAACGACCTTATTGTATTTCTCAGTACGGGTAATAATACCGTCCTGGAACTGGTTCTCGATCTCGTCAACTTCAGTGTTGGCGGTTTGGAGCATTGTTGCCTTGGCATCGGGAATCTTAAGGTCCTTCACGCCAATGGTCACACCGGCGCGAGTAGCGAACTCGTATCCGAGGTCCTTGATGCGGTCACACAGAATAACGGACGCCTTGGTTCCGGCCATACGGTAGGCACCGGTGACCAGAGCGGCGATGTTCTTCTTGTTGAGTACGCAGTTGACCATGGAGAAAGGCACCTTGGCCGGAATCAGTTCGGCAACGATGATACGACCGGTGGTGGTTTCCTCCAACTTGCCATTGATACGAACCTTGATGCGGGCGTGAATGCCGATAGCACCATGGTCATATGCTGCGATGACTTCTGCGGGATCCGAGAAGATCATGCCCTCACCCAGTTCGAAGGAGCGCGGCGTGGTCAGGTAGTACAGACCGAGGACGATATCCTGCGAAGGGTTAATGATGGGCGAACCGTTGGACGGGCTCAGGATGTTGTTGGTGGACATCATGAGCACGCGGCATTCGATCTGCGCCTCAATGGAAAGCGGTACGTGGACAGCCATCTGGTCACCATCAAAGTCCGCGTTGTAGGCGGAGCAGACGAGCGGGTGCAGTTGGATGGCCTTACCTTCGACGAGCAGCGGCTCGAAAGCCTGAATACCCAGTCGGTGAAGGGTCGGTGCGCGGTTGAGCATGATCGGGTATTCGCGAACAACGTCTTCGAGGATATCCCAGACGACGAGGTCTTCGCGCTCGACCATTTTCTTGGCGGACTTGATTGTCGTGGCGATTTCACGCTTTTCCAGCTCGGCGTAAATGAACGGCTTGAACAGCTCCAGAGCCATCTTCTTGGGAAGACCGCACTGATGCAGTTTCAGCTTCGGACCGACAACGATGACCGAACGGCCGGAGTAGTCGACACGTTTACCGAGCAGGTTCTGACGGAAACGGCCCTGCTTACCCTTGATCATGTCAGACAGGGACTTGAGCGGGCGACCGTTAGTACCGGTGATGGCACGGCCACGACGACCGTTGTCGAACAATGCGTCAACGGCTTCCTGCAACATACGCTTTTCGTTGCGGATGATGATCTCGGGAGCACCGAGTTCCAACAGACGCTTCAGGCGGTTGTTACGGTTGATGACACGACGGTACAGATCATTGAGGTCCGATGTGGCAAAACGGCCACCGTCCAGAGGGACGAGGGGACGCAGTTCGGGCGGAATGATGGGAATCACTTCCATGATCATCCACTCGGGCTTGTTGCCGGACTCGAGGAAAGCCTCGACGATCTTCAGTCGCTTGGTGATTTTCTTTTTCTTGGTCTGGGACCGGGTGGTCTGGGACTCTTCACGCAACTCGGTGCGCAGAGTCGGCAGATCCAGTGCTTCGAGCATGGTACGGACGGTTTCCGCGCCCATGCCGACCTTCAATGCATCTTCGCCGAAGTGATCGATGACCTGAAAATACTGGTCCTCGGACACGACCTGATGCGTCTTGAGCGGGGTTTCACCCGGATCAAGAACGATGAAGGAATCGAAGTACAGCACCTTCTCCAGATCGGCCATGGTGATGTCCAGCAGGGTACCGATCTTGGAAGGCAGGGTTTTCAGAAACCAGATGTGTGCAACAGGAGCGGCCAGTTCGATATGGCCCATGCGCTCACGACGTACTTTCGAGGCAATAACCTCGACGCCGCACTTTTCGCAGACAATGCCGCGATGCTTCATGCGCTTGTACTTTCCGCAGTTGCACTCGTAGTCCTTCACGGGACCGAAGATCTTGGCACAGAAAAGGCCGTCACGTTCGGGCTTGAAGGTACGATAGTTGATGGTTTCCGGTTTTTCACCTCGCCGAAAGACCACTCGCGAATGGTCTCGGGCGCGGCGATGGATATCTGGATAGCCTTCAAGTTGCGGCCTTGTGCGGCCTGATTAGGCGCTCCACGCAGGGTGAACAGATCGTCCAACGTCATGGATATCCCCTATTGTAATAAAGTTATATGATGCCCGGCCGAGTCATTTCGACCGGCCGGGCTGATCACCTTGATTCAACGAACAGCTAGTCAACCAGCGGCTTGGGTGCTGCGGGGGCAGCAGGAGCAGCCGGAGCGCCGGGGCGCTTGCGGTCCTCATAATGCAGGGTCACATCCAGACCCAGCGACATGAGTTCCTTGACCAGAACGTTGAAGGATTCCGGCAGACCGGCTTCCAGGAAGTTGTCGCCCTTGACGATCTTCTCGTACATCTTCACGCGGCCCTGCACATCGTCAGACTTGACGGTGAGGAATTCCTGCAGAAGATAGGCGGCGCCGTAGGCCTCAAGGGCCCAGACTCCATTTCACCCAGACGCTGGCCACCGAACTGGGCCTTACCGCCCAGAGGCTGCTGCGTGACGAGGGAGTACGGTCCGGTTGAACGGGCGTGAATCTTCTCGTCAACGAGATGGTGCAGCTTGAGGATGTACATGACACCCACGGTAACACGGCTGTGGAAGGGTTCACCGGTTCGTCCATCGTAAAGGATGAACTTGCCGTCATCAGCGAGTCCGGCCTGAGTCAGCCAGCCCCAGATTTCCTCTTCGCTCGCACCGTCGAAGACCGGAGTCTTGGCGACGATACCGCGGGAAACCTTCTTGACGGCCGTGACGAACTCGTCGTCGTCCATGGAATCGATAAGCTCTTCCATGGCCTTGGTGCCGAGCATTTCCTTGGCTGTGGAGCGGAGATTCGCAACGGAACCTTCCATCTGCTCAGCCAACTGCTCGCCAAGTTTGCGTCCGGCCATACCCAGGTGGGTTTCCATGATCTGCCCGATATTCATACGGGAGGGAACGCCCAGCGGGTTCAGTACGATGTCCATGGGGGTACCGTCGTCGAAGAACGGCATGTCTTCTTGCGGCAGGATGCAGGAAACAACACCCTTGTTACCATGACGCCGGCCATCTTATCACCCACGCTCAGCTACGCTTCACGGCGACGTAGACCTTGACCATCTTGATGACACCCGGAGGCAGATCGTCACCTTCGGTGACTTTCTCGCGCTTGACGTCGTAGATTTCCTTGATGAACTGAATCTGCTGCTCGTAATCGGCAACAATCAGCTTGATCTGATCATTGTATTCCCGGTCGAAAATGCCGACAAGTTTCTTGACAGGCACGCCGTCCAGGGATTCACGGGAGACCACTTCGCCGGACTTGCCGAGAACGGTCTTCTTGGAACCGACCAGATCCTTCCTGAACTTCGCACCTTCAACAGCTTCCCAGATCTTCTCACGGGTCGCTTCGGTCAGTGAAGCGATATGCTTCACTTCCTTGGCGTCAAATGCAGCGAGCTCAGCATCTTCGATGGCCTTGGTGCGATCATCCTTATCGGACGAACGACGGTTGAAGACCTTGACATCGACGATGGTACCAATGATTCCCGGCGGCACTTTCAGTGAAGTATTCTTCACGTCACGGGCCTTGTCGCCGAAGATGGCACGAAGCAGCTTTTCTTCAGGGGTCAGCTGAGTCTCGCCCTTGGGCGTGATCTTACCGACCATGATGTCATCCGGCTTGATGCGGGCACCGATGCGGATGATACCGCATTCATCGAGGTTCCTGAGCATCTCTTCGGAGACGTTTGATATATCACGAGTGACTTCCTCGGGTCCGAGCTTGGTATCACGGGCGACCAGTTCGAATTCCTCGATATGAATCGAGGTGAACACGTCTTCCTTGACCATGCGTTCGGAGATGAGGATGGAGTCCTCGTAGTTGTAACCGCACCAGGGCATGAATGCCACGAGCAGGTTTTTACCGAGAGCGAGTTCACCGTCATCAATACCGGGACCGTCAGCAAGGACAGCTCCTTTCTTGACGCGCTGTCCGACCTGAACCTTGGGCCTCTGACCGAAGCAGGAACTCTGGTTGGACTTGTGCCATTTCTGGAACTCGTAGTGCTTGGCACCGCCGGATTTCGGATACAGGCCGTTATCGTAGTTGATAACGACACGTTCGGAATCGACGTAATGGACAACGCCATCTTCCTCGGCCAGCACACAGGCACCGGAGTCGCGGGCGACAGGGCCTTCCATACCGGTTCCGACGAGCGGCTGTTCAGCCTGAAGAAGCGGAACGGCCTGACGCATCATGTTCGAACCCATGAGTGCACGGTTGGCATCATCGTGTTCGAGGAACGGAATCAGCGCGGCGGAGATCGAAACGGTCTGGCTCGGGCTGATGTCCATGCAGGTGACATCGTCAGCTGACCGCAGCTGAACATCACCGGCAAGACGTGCGTTGACACGCGGATTCACGAACACGCCTTTGTCATCCAAGGGTGCGTTGGCCTGAGCCACGACATGCTTGGCTTCCTTGGCAGCGTCCATGTAGTAGATTTCATCGGTGGTCTGCTTGTCATTGACCATGCGATACGGAGTTTCAATGAAACCGTAGTCATTGACCTTCGCATAGGTGGTCAGTGAGACGATCAGACCAATGTTCGGTCCTTCAGGAGTCTCAATGGGGCAGATACGACCATAGTGAGAGGTGTGCACATCGCGCACCTCGAAGCCCGCACGCTCACGAGTCAGGCCGCCGGGTCCAAGTGCGGACAGACGACGCTTGTGAGTGACTTCGGACAACGGGTTGGTCTGGTCCATGAACTGGCTGAGCTGAGATGTTCCGAAGAACTCCTTGAGCACAGCGGCAACCGGCTTGGGGTTGATGAGATCATGGGGCATCAGAGTCGCAACTTCCTGCAGGGACATGCGCTCCTTGATGGCGCGCTCCATGCGGACGAGGCCGATGCGGTACTGGTTCTCGACCAGTTCGCCCACGGGACGGACACGACGGTTGCCGAGGTGATCGATGTCATCAGCAGGACCGTGTGTATCCTTGAGGCGCATCAGTTCCTTGACGGCCAGCAGGATGTCCTCGTTGTTCAGGGTGCGGGTGTGAGATCCACTTCCTGATTCAGGCGGGAATTGAGTTTGTAGCGTCCAACGCTGGAGAGATCGTAGTAGTCGGAACTGCGGAAGAGATTCTCGAAGAAGTTCGAGGCAATCTCGGGCGTGGGCGGGGAACTCGGACGGAGACGGCGGTAGATCTCGATCTGCGCGGTTTCCATATCCGTGGTCTTGTCGAGCAGCAACGTGTTGCGCAGAGCGTCGGAAACGTCCATGCCGCGAGTGTGCAGCATTTTGAGTTCCTTGATGCCTGCATCACGCACTTTCTCAAGCAATTCGACTGTGACTTCCTCGGCAGCCTCGGCAACGACTTCACCGTTCTTGTCCACGAGATCCACGGCCAGATACAGGCCGATCAGAGACTCGGGATCAACGTCGATGGTCTTGACCTCGGCGCGAACCAGTTTGCGCCATGCGCCTTTGGTGATGGAAGCACCCTTCTTGGTCACTACCTTGTCGCCAACCTTGATCTCGGCGAAGGCAGGCTCCTTGCGATACTGATCTTCAACAACATGCCTCTGAACCTTGGTCTTGAGGATGTTGTAGGTTTCAGTGTCGTAGAAGTAGTCAAGAATATCGGTCCGCGAAAGGCCCATGGCCTTGAGCAGGATGGTGGCGGGCATCTTCCTGCGGCGATCGATACGGACATACAGGATGTCCTTGTGGTCGAAGTCGAAATCCAGCCAGGAACCGCGCATCGGAATGATACGGGAAGAGTAAAGGACTTTGCGGCTGGAGTGGGACTTACCGGAATCGTGTTCAAAGATGATACCGGGCGAACGCTGAAGCTGGTTGACAATAACGCGTTCGGTGCCGTTGATGACGTAGGTTCCCTTCTCCGTCATCAGCGGGAGTGTCCCGAAGTATATGTCCTGTTCCTTGATATCGCGAATCGTACGATTGTCTGTCTCTTCATCCACGTCGAAAACTACGAGACGGACGGTAATACGGATGGGCGTCTCGTAGGTAAGTCCCTTCGAGATGCACTCATCGACGTCGTATTTTGGATCGC
>LQAJ01000179.1_pt1 | contig 25555 bp, 25 predicted proteins | sample 1535811 | NCBI WGS metagenome assembly LQAJ01 (sample SAMN04331587, study PRJNA305678) | bioreactor metagenome | isolation source: bioreactor_6 inoculated with Wadden Sea sediment 2nd replicate of a... | place: Germany: Wadden Sea, Janssand Flat
GGCAGGACCAACGGCTTGGGATCATTATTGCCCATCTTGGCATCAAATGAATCACCTACGCCAATCAGCTCCGCCGGCCAAATGATCGCATGGAAGGGGATATTGTCCTTGCCAATGCAGTACAGGGTGCGGGACTCTTCGTTCGTCCACCAGTTCCGCCAGGCATCCGGTTCCCCATGCAGCAGCGACCATTCAATCACGGATGAAAGATAGCCAATCACCGCCTCGAACCAGACATACATGCACTTCCCTTCCCACCCGGCCACCGGCACAGGGATACCCCAGGCCAGGTCACGGGTGATCGGGCGGCCATGCAAGCCTCGGTCTCAATTTGTCCCAATGACTGCTTAACCACATTCGGCCGCCAGTAATCCTGACGCTCGCGGAGGAAATCCGCCACCTGATCCTGCACCTTCTCCAGGTCGAGGTAGAAATGGGTGGTCTCACGCAGCTCAGGGGTGGAACCGTCAATTTTCGATTTGGGATCAAGCAGCTTCTCAGCTTCCAGCAAGTGACCACAGTTGTCACATTGATCGCTGCGGGCGCCGCTCTTGCCGCAGAAGTAACAGGTGCCTTCCACATAGCGGTCGGGCAGGAATTTCTCCTGGGCGGGCGAATACCACTGCAGCGAGGTCTCAGTATAGAGGAAGCCCTTTTCATTCAGAGCCAGGAAGAGTTTATCGGCCACATCAAAGTGGTTGCGGGTATGGGTGGTGGTGAAAATGTCATAGGTCAGCCCCATCCGCTGGAAGAGCTCAATGAAGTCCTTATGGAAGCGTTTATAGACTTCCTCGGGGGTCACGCCCTCTTCATCGGCGCGCACGGTCACAGGGGTGCCATGGGAATCGGAACCGGAGACCATCAATACATCCCTGCCGCGCAAGCGATGATAGCGAGCGAGGATATCGGCGGGCAGATAAGCTCCGGTGATGTTTCCAACGTGAATTTTAGCGCTGGCATAAGGCCAGGCGACGGCAACTAAGACTGGTTCGGTCATACTTCACCTCATCGAAATATTATTACGGTTGTTAAAACTGGCAATAAAAAAGCTGGCCTCAGCCAGCGGATCCTCCGGAAGTGACGCGGCACTTCACGTTATGCTTCTGGCAAGCATAACCGCGGAGAACCGGACATGCCCATGATGACGTTATATTTTCTCATCGTGAAAGAATTATACAGGATTAGAGGTAATCTTTCAACTGCCGAGCCTTCTGCGGGTGACGCAATTGGCGCAAGGCCTTCCCCTCGATCTGGCGGATACGCTCACGGGTAAGGCCGAATTTCTGCCCGACTTCTTCCAGCGTGTAGGATCGCCCATTATCCAGGCCAAAGCGCAGCCGGAGGATACGTGCTTCCCGCGGAGAGAGTGTATTCAACACATCATCAATCTTATCCCGCAGCATGGATTTGTAGGTCACTTCCATTGGTGAGGGTGTCTGATCATCTTCCACGAACATCCCAAGTTCCGAGTCTTCCTCATCCCCCACCGGGCTTTCCAATGAGAGCGGCAACCAGGAAATCCGCATCATCCACTGCACTTTGCGGATATTGACCTTCATCACATCGGCAATCTCGTTTGCAAAAGGCTTTCGCCCGAGTTTCTGCTCCAGTTCATGACTGACCTTATAAAGCTCACGGATGCGATCGATCATGTGCACCGGGATGCGGATCGTGCGGCCCTGATCGGCAATTGAGCGGGTGATCGCCTGCCTGATCCACCAGGTGGCATAAGTGGAAAACGGAAGCCACGGGTATAGTCAAACTTCTCCACAGCTTTCATCAAGCCCAGATTGCCTTCCTGGATTAAGTCCAAAAATGGGACGCCCCGGCCAATATACTTCTTGGCCACACTGACCACCAGGCGGGTGTTCGCCTTGATAAGGTGCTCCCAGGCTTGTTCTCCATCCTTGGCTATCACCTTTAATTCCTGCTGGCGCTCATCAGACACGCCGGCTTCCTTGTCATTAAGTTCTATTTGAGCATTTCTGGCCGCTTCAATCCGTTTTGCCAGCGAAAGTTCTTCTTGCACACTCAACAACGAGACGCGGGACATCTCCTTGAGATAGAGCCCAACGGTATCATCCGTACCGACATGCTCCAACCCAACCCGGGATGAGCTTTCATCCTCATCCTCGTCGTCATCCGAATTGTTTCCATGCAGGGAATCATGATCCACGATCTCTACACCCTGTTTTCGCAGGGACAGGATCAGGCTGTTCAGGGCGTCAGTATCATCATCGCCCTCGGGAAATGCTTCCATCAGGTCTTCAATGGTTAGGAAACCTTGCGAATCGGCGCGTTCCAGCAGCACCTCAACCGCGTGCTCCGTACTCTTACCCTGACGTTCGCGGGCCATCTACATCTCTCCCAAAAGCCAGACCGCGATATTCTTTTTTGTCCATCCCACCTTGTTCAAAAAAATCATACTAGACCGTTTCTTCGCCTTCAATGTCGTCATGCTCAGGTGGATTGGTTTGATGTTCACAGGTCGCATTATTTAAGTTAGTACCGCAAACAACACAGAGACCTTTGCAATCGGGTTTGCACAAACGCTTAATCGGCAATGCCAGGATCAGGTATTCCCGATAAAGCGTCCTGAGGTCAATATAACCATCAGCGGGAAGAATCAAATCTGTATCTTCCCGAGTTCGTGATGGGAATTGGTATAATTCCTCAAAGCCAAAATCGACGGATAAGAAGAAATCCTTGAGACAGCGACCGCAATCTGTTTCAACCTCTGCCGTCCCTTCAACTTGTAAAAGAAGTCCCTCGCTGGTACGTGAACCGATGATCCGGCTTTGTAGATCATCAACAAGCAGGTCATCAAGTTCTAAATGTTCGGCTTCAACGAGTATTTCACGACTATAACCGATGGGTTTATTGTAGAAGTACCCAACACTCAGTCGTAAAGGGTTATCTCTATTGTTCACAATTTTTTAATTCTAAAGGTCTATTGGGTAAGGAATCAACACGAGTTGTATTATAACACGCCGAAAAACGACCGTCAACGCAAATCAGAGTTATTATATCAACTTTATGGAGGTCAATAATGGAAAAACCTTACTGGTTGCCTCAGCCAACCCTGGAAAGGTACAGGAAATCAAGGCCATTCTGAATTTGCCGGGTTTATACATCATTTCTGCTAAGGATGCCGGGATCACACTCAAAGTGGCAGAGACAGGTCAAACCTACGAGGAAAATGCCTGGCTCAAAGCGGACGCCTATCAAAAAGCCTCGGGGATGATCGTCCTGGCGGATGATTCCGGGCTGGAAGTAGATGCCCTCAATGGTGAACCTGGGATCTATTCCGCCCGCTATGCTGCCATTCCCAATGCCAGCGATGCAGACCGGCGGCATTATCTCCTGCAACAGCTCAAGGGAAAACCAGAACCCTGGTCCGCCCATTTCCACTGCACCGCCGTCCTGGCCTCACCCCAGGGGCACCTGGCCTTGGCGGAAGGCCGCTGCGATGGGTTGATCGTCCCTGAGGAGCGGGGAACGGGCGGCTTTGGCTATGACCCAATCTTCTTCATCCCGGAAGAAACAGGCACCATGGCGGAACTGACTGAAGAACGGAAAAACCAGATCAGTCACCGGGCGCGGGCCCTGCATGCGCTATTGCCTGCCATCCAAAAGGTATTCCAACTGGATTAATCCTCAACCAACCCATTAATCCAAAAGCCAGGGCATACCCTGGCTTTTTGGATTCTGATTATCTACCAGCGGTTCTTGTGAATCCTGGTTGGGTCAAATCGATTTGTCGGTTCCGGGGTCAGGGCTGGATGACCAACGGCGATCAGCGAGACCGGGCGAATATCCGCAGGCATTATCAATAATTCCTGCAGCCCTTTAACCCGAACTGCGTCGGGGAACACGCCCAGCCACACGGCCCCCAACCCCATCCCATGGGCTGCCAGCAGGATATTTCGGTCGCAGCGGAACAATCCTGGATCCAGGTTGCGCGCTTGCTTTCCAGCTTGCGGTCACTGCAGACCAATATCGCCATCGGCGCATATTTGAGCATCTGGGCGTTGCGGTGAAAATCCGGGATCTTATGCAACACGTCCGGGTCATCAATCACGATGAAATGCCAAGGCCGCTCATTCTTGGCAGAAGGCGCCTGCATTCCAGCCTTAAGCAATGTTTGAAGATCCGCTTCACTGACGGGGTCTGAACGAAAATCCCGCACGCTGCGGCGGGTCATAATAGTTTCTAATGCTTCCATCATACGCTCCTACTTATTACGATTAAAAACAATGGCATCTACATAAATATCCATATAGTCCGGGACAGTTGTCAGTTCGATATACGTCATCCGGTCCAACAAGGCCTCAGCCTCACGGCGGCTTTTTGCATTAAGCACCATCATCTGCGCCCCAATTCCGGCTGCGTTGCCGATCTGCATATATCGGTCCCGTGGTAAGCGGGGGAACATCCCGATATTGACCGCACTTTCCAAATTGAGATAGGTACCAAAAGCACCCGCCACCAGGAAATGGTCAATTTCATCCGGAGTTGTTCCGGTCTGTTTCAATAATACCTCCACACCGGAGCGAATGGCAGCCTTTGCCAATTGAATCTCCCGAATGTCGCTGCGTGCCACCATAATCGGCTTTCCGGTGCCGGATTGTTCAGCCGGTACTAATTCAATCGCTCCGCCCTGGGGGTGTTCTACATGGTGAAAGACTTTTTCGGTGAACCGACCAGTCTCATCAATCTGACCGGATTCCAATAATTCTGCGACCACGTCGAGGATGCCCGATCCGCATATCCCAACCGGCGCCAAGCCATCCACCGTGGCAATATGCCAATCGCCATCATAGAACTGCGCCCGTTCAATAGCACCGGGTACCGCCCGCATTCCGGCCTGAATATGAGCGCCTTCAAAGGCCGGCCCTGAGGCACAAGAGCAGCTGACCAATTCGCCATCACGGGAGAGACTGATCTCGGTGTTGGTGCCAATATCTAAAGCGATCGCCGTCCCTGGCAGTTGTTGCAGCCGGCTGGCCAAAAGCATAGCGACATGATCGGCGCCGACATAACCTGCGATATTGGGTGGCAGGTAAACCAGAGCCCCTGGCGCGCTGTTCAGCCCGATGGCACGGGCAGGAAAACGCATCGCCTCGGAAGCAGCGGGGACATAGGGTGCTTCACCCAGCTGCCGGACAGGGAGCCCTGCAAATAAATGATGCATCGCCGTATTCCCCACAACCACAAAATCCATGATTTGGTCAACCATGACGCCAACAGATTTACAAAGTTGAGTGATTGAGGTATTGAGAGTTTCCACCACCTTGCGCTGCAGAGATAGGCGGTCAGCCTCACTCTGATTGGCATAGGCGATCCGGCAACCACATCCTCACCATACGCGATCTGAGGTTCATGGCGCCCTGCCGGGCTATGGTCTTGCCGGTGGCAAGGTCCACCAGGAAGATCGCCATCTTGGTGGTGCCAATATCCACGGCCACACCGAAAGGATGCACTATCGGCTCAAGCATTCCGACAACGGCACCCTCATCACTAAGCACGAACGAACCATGCCAGTCATTCTGCCGCATCTGCTCAGATAAATAGGCCATTACAGCGGGCTCAGCCTGGGGGATATTTACCTTTTGCGCCAGAACATCAGTCAACCGCTTCCAATCGGCTCGGAGGTCCGTCAGGTTGGGTGGATCAAGCCAAACAAAATGGGCCTTTATGGATGGTGCGAGAGGAATAAACTGAGCAGCACCTTCCAATTGCAGTCGTTGCGTCGCCGTCAGCGACTCAGGAGGAATTTCCAGTTTTATATCACTTAAGGGAAAAGCCTGGCAAGCCAACCGCCAGCCATTGGTTAACTCAACAGGAGTAAAAACCTTTTTTTCAGCCGCTGTCAAGGGGGATAACGTGCCTGAAATCAGGCGAACCTTGCAGGACCCGCAGACGCCCACCCCACCGCAGACAGCCGCGAGGGCAATCCCTGCTTGTTGGGCAGCCGTCAGCAGGCTTTGGTCCTGATCCGCGTCTACTCGCTTGCCGATCGGTTCAAAATCAATCTGGAAGAGCGTCATGCGCTCACCTTTGGTACATTACCAATAGAGAGTGTTTTCACAGGTCCGCGACCCGATTAGTGTTTATACCCAATCATCCGCAGGAAATCCTTGCGCCATTGGATGCCATCCTCATCTTCGATCCCCTGCGGTCGCTTGCCATCCGCCACGCCCAGGATCGCCCGGCCCTCGCCGACATCCATCACTACCACATCGGTTGTGTTGGCTGTGGCGCAAAAGATCTGGCAGACCTCGGGGACATTCTTGATCGCGTTAAGGACATTGATCGGATAGAAGCCTTCGCCCAGGAAGATGATGAAGGAGTGACCGGCGCTGAGATCATAGGCATTCTGCTTCGCCAATTTGATCATTGCGTCATCCGTCCCACTCCAACGCACCAGGCAGGCACCTGAGGCTTCACAAAATGCCAACCCAAACTTTATTCCCGGCACACTGCTGACGAGGACCTCATGAATATCCTCAACGGTCTTGATGAAATGCGACTGTCCGAGGATGAAATTAATTTCTTCTGGTTTCTGAATGCGAATATTCTTGATTTCCATAGCAGGTGCTCCTTTCAGGCTTATAAAATTTTAACACACTTCCCCGTTTCATCAGGATGTCAGGTGAGGACAAATCTCAGGACGTTTATCCCTAATCAGAGCTGTTCTTATAAAAAAGACGCCCCAAAGGGCGTCTTGTGCATGTTGAGTATTCAGCGCTCATTCAGCATAAAGTTTGCGGTGGACTGCGGAAAGCGCTTGGACCTGCTCACCGGCGTGATATGATGACCTCACCAAAGGTGAGCTCTCGACCCATTTGAATCCCAGGCCAAGCCCATATTCCTTGAGCGCTTCAAACTCATCCATTTCATAGTAGCGCTTGATCGGCAGGTGTTTTCGGCTGGGCTGCAGATACTGCCCAATTGTCAGGATATCCACGCCCCAATCATGCAGGTCGCGCATGGTGGATTGAACCTCTTCAAAGGTCTCACCCAGACCAACCATAATACCGGATTTCGTCAGGACATCCGGTTCCAGCTTGCGGGCATGGGACAGGATCTTCTCAGACCATTCATATCTATCCTGGGCTGCACTTGCTTGAAAGCCTCGGAACCGTCTCGACATTGTGATTGAGGATCTCAGGCCTGGCAGCCATCACGATCCGCAGGGCTTCAATGCTTCCTTTGAAATCGGGGATTAGCACTTCCACGGAACAACCGGGCAGCAACTGGCGGATGCGGCGGATAACCATCGCAAAAATCGGGGCGCCACCATCGCGGCGTTCATCTCGATTTACACTGGTGATCACCGCGTGTTTCAGGTTCATCTTCATGACGGCCTGCGCCACGCGTTCCGGTTCAAGCCAGTCCATCGCTTCCGGGCGTCCGTGTTTTACATCGCAAAAGCCGCAGGTGCGGGTACAGACATCACCCAGCATCAGGAAGGTCGCTGTGCCGCTCCCCCAGCATTCACCCATATTCGGACAGCCCGCTTCCTCACAAACCGTGTGAAGCGACTTGCTCCGCATGAGGTGCTGTAAATTTTTATACGTTTCACCACTCGGTGCTCGAACCTTGAGCCAACTGGGTCGGCGCAAGGGCGTGGTGTCCATTGTTTCGGGATTTATTCTATCTCTGGTCGGATTTGTCGGCATTGTACCTCCACGGAAATTATACCATTGTGGGTTTTCGGTGACAATCAGACCAGAGAAGCGGTTATGTGGTTTAAATTCTCTCAGGCATTCATTGCGGGAACGACCACCCACATGACCAGATAGATCCAGAAGCCAGCCGTTCCTGAAAGTGCCAGGAAGACAAATAGCAACCGGATGAGGGTCGGGTCCGCATTTAGATAATCCGCCAGCCCAGCGCACACGCCGCCGATCATGCCCTGATCAGTATTACGATACAATCTTTTAGGTTCATTCATTGTTATTTACTCCTTTACCTAGATTTACGGAGTTTGGGCGAAAAAGTTGCATATTTTCATGTTTTCTGGAGGCATTCCCAGCAAATCGGGGAAGTGGTATAAAATAGAACAATACTGACCACTCAAAGGTGATTAATGGACTATCCAAAGACAAGCTGGCGATTAATCGAAGATTCCCCTGCAAGAGGTGCCTGGAATATGGCAGTGGACGAGGCGATCCTTGAATCGGTCTACACCGGTGAATCCCTCCCTACCTTGCGGCTTTACGCCTGGGAACCCGCCTGTCTGTCATTGGGCCAAGTCCAGGCTTTCGCTGAAGTGAATACAGAAGCCTTGAAATTAACGGGTGGGATGTCGTCCGGCGCCCCACCGGTGGACGCGCCATCCTGCATGTGGATGAACTCACCTACTCCGTGATTGCCCCAAAATCGGAGCCGCGGGTCAGCGGCGGCGTACTGGAAAGCTATTTACGCCTATCACAGGCATTGCTCCAGGCCTTGAAGCTCCTGGGGCTCAACCCCGAAGCCAACGAAAAGAAACCGGTGACGGACCCCAAAAAGCCTAATCCGGTCTGCTTTGAGGTGCCCTCCAACTACGAGATCACGGTCGGTGGTAAGAAGCTAATCGGTTCAGCCCAGGCCCGGCGTAATGAGGGCATCCTCCAGCATGGCGCTCTGCCATTGCAGGGCGACCTGACCCGGATCATCTCCGCCCTCAAATTCAGCGATGATGCCGCGCGTGAACGGGCCTCTGAAAGGCTTTTGGCGCATGCCACCACGGTGGAGAACGTCCTGGGAACCGCCCCAACCTGGCAGCAAGCCAGTGAGGCGTTCAAACAAGCCTTCTCCGATGTCCTGAAGCTGGAGCTGGTTCCGGGTGAACTATCCAGCCGAGAAAACGAACGAGCTGCTGAACTTGTGAAAGAGAAATATGCCAATGCAAATTGGACGGAACGGATTTGAGGCTATGAAGAAACACAACAGCAAACATCTCGCCTATACTCTGCTTCTGATAGCCCTGCTCATCAGTATAACGGGCTGCAATGGCTCAGCAATCACGGATGAACCGACATCAATGCCCACGGAAGTTGCTCTGCTGGCGACTGAACCTGGACCAACATCCACGCCCCGGCCAACACCCACCCCCACCGAAGCGCCGCTTGGCCAGGCAGCTAACCCGATCATCATGGGTTTTGTGCTCCAGCCCGAACAAACCACTTCCATTGATGCCGCCCAGGAGATTGTCAGTCTGATTGGGTCTGATACCAACCTGGCGGTGGAAAGTGCGATCTACCCCGACTTCCTCAGCCTCTCCACAGCCGTTCTGAGTGGCGACGTGGACCTTTTCTGGTTAGACCCAATGGAATACCTCTACTTGAACAGCCAGGGGCGGCTGATGTGATGCTGGTCACCAATCACCTCGGCGTTTATGCCTATGGCGTCCGGTTTCTGGCGAAAACCAACCGGGGATTCACAAGTTATTATGACGCCGACCTCGACGAGAGTTACGGCGACACGCTTGCTGCGCTCCAGCAATTTGCCGGCACACGGCCCTGTTTCATCAATGAACAATCCCTGCCCGGTTATTTCGCCCCGCTTGGGCTGCTGAACAACACCAGCACGCCCACCCTGGACCCCGTTTTTGTCTATGATTACAGCGCGGTCATCCGAGCTCTCTATATCGGAGGGATCTGCGATTTTGGCGTCAGTTACGCTGATCGGGGATGCCCGTACCGCCAGCGACGTCCAATGGGACTTGCCGGATGCGGAAAGCGTGGTCGGCGTGATCTGGCAGAGCGAGGGGATCATCCCCAACCTCAATTTATCCGTCTCACCGCAATTACCACTAACCTTGCAGGTTCAATTGCAGGAGGCCGTTCTCGACCTCGCAGACGCTCCTGAGGGGCTTGCCCGACTCTCAGCCGCCTTGAATTATGACATCAGTGCCCTGAAAATCGAATCGGACAGCTTCTATACCACCTTGAGATCCTTCCTGGCCCCGTTGGGGTTGGATTACCAAAACCTGACGCAAAACAATTAAACCAATAGAAGATTACTATGCGAAAATTTCTTAGAGCATTTTTCCATATCGTCATCTACACCGCCATTGGAGCCTTCTTCCTGATGGGCTTCCTGCGCGTTGGCATGCTCATCTTCGCCTGGCCGCGCACCAAAATCGTTGAAGATTCACGCGCCGCACCGGTGGCGCTGGTCCTCGGTGCGGGACTTAACCGGGATGGTACCGCTGGGGTCGTGCTGCAGGATCGGGTTGAGACCGCCGCGGACCTTTATTTTGCCGGAAAGGTCGAGAAACTGCTGATGAGCGGTGATAACAGCACGATTTATTATAATGAGCCCATAGCTATGCTTGAATACGCCATCTCCCTGGGCGTCCCAGCGGAAGATATCGTCCTGGATTATGCCGGTCGCCGCACCTATGATTCCTGTTACCGTGCCAAAGAGATCTTCGGCGTGGATGATCTGATTGTGGTCACGCAAGCCTTCCACCTCCCCCGCTCGATCTTCCTCTGCAACGCCTTTGGCATCAACGTGACGGGCACGCCAGCGGATGATGCCAACTATCGCCTGAGTAGCTATACCTATTGGTGGGTTCGTGAGATAGCCGCCACCCAAGTAGCCTATTGGGATGTGCTGATTACTCATCCCACCCCCATCCTCGGGGACCCCGAGCCGATCTTCCCCACCGACTAATCCGCTCTCTCACCTCAGATAAACTAAAAATTGCCAGGACTGGCATCAATATTGCACTCAAAGGATCATATGATGAACAGAGATGAAGCCTACAACATCGTCACCGAGTACGTTAAGAATCCCAACCTCATCAAGCATATGCTGGCTGTGGAAGCCGCCATGCGGTTCTACGCCCGGAAATTTGGTGAAGACGAGGAAAAATGGGCCGTAGCCGGTCTGCTTCACGACTTTGATTGGGAGATCCACCCCACCATGGAAGAACACCCTTTGGCTGGGGAACCCATTCTGCGTGAAAAAGGCGTCCCAGAAGAGATCATCCACGCCGTCATGTCACATGCCGATCATACCGGCGTCCCGCGGGAGACCTTGATGGAAAAAACCCTCTTCGCCTGCGATGAACTCACCGGCCTGATCACGGCGGTGGCTCTGGTGCGGCCTTCCAAAGCACTTTATGACCTCAAGGCCAAATCCGTCAAGAAGAAATGGAAGGATCGCTCCTTCGCTGCCGGCGCCAACCGTGAAGAAATGGAAAAAGGCGCTGAGGAATTGGGAATTGAACTTTGGGAACATGTCACCAACGTCATCCAGGCGATGGATGCCATTGCCGATGAGCTGGATCTGGCAGGTTCCCCGGAGAAAGATCAGTAATGGAGTAACTATGACCCTGACTGGTAAAGGTTATTACATCCACGTTGTCAAGAACTGCGAAAACGGTGATCCAAACAAAATCACCGCATTAGCGCGGGAAGCCAACCTGAGCCATGTGTTGGTGAAGATCGCAGATGGCGCTTTCCCCTATAATGTCGATCTTGACAGCGGTTATGATTATGCCAAACCAGCCATCAAAAAGCTCCAGGCGCAAAATATCCAGGTTTGGGGCTGGCAATATGTCTATGGCGATTACCCCGGTCAGGAAGCTGAAATCGCGGTCAAACGCGCCCTCGAGTTGGGCGTTGATGGCTTTGTGGTGAATGCCGAAATTCAATATGAAAACAAGGCCAAGGCAACCGCAGCGAAAAAGTATATGACGATCCTCAGGAATAACCTGGGCAAGATCCCGATCGCCCTTTCTTCCTATCGTTACCCCTCTTATCACATCAATCTCCCCTGGGAAAGTTTCCTCGAACAATGTGATTACAACATGCCCCAGGTCTATTGGGTAAAATCCCATGACAACGCGGGGGAACAACTCAAGCGCTGCGTAAATGAGTTTGAAAAGATCAAACCCTTCCGCCCCATCATCCCCACCGGCCCAACTTATAAAGAATCAGGCTGGATTCCGACCAAAGCGGAAGTCGTTGACTTCATGCTGACGGCCAAACAGATGGGATTGAGTGCAGTAAATTTCTGGTATTGGGATGGTGCTCGCCGCTATATGCAGGAATTCTGGGATTTGGTTAAGAATTATCAATACACCGATCCGATCCCTACGGTGAGCCAACCGAATAAATTCATAACAGCGCTGAACGCTCACAACACCGAAGAAGTGCTTAAGCTTTATGCCGATAACGCCGTTGTGATCCGTCCGGTTAAGGCTATTCAAGGCAAAGAAGCCATCCAAAAATGGATAGCTTCTCTATTTGAAACCTATGCAGCCGGGACATTCAAGCTGCTGAGCGAATCCCAGGATGAGAATGTGTATTCCTTCCATTGGGAAGCCCAATCAAATTCAGGCGATCTCGTCCGCGGCCATGACACGCAGGGCCTTGTCGAGGACAAGATCAGTTATCACTACGCCTTTACAAAACTGGTCTAATCTTTCTTTTCAAAAATCCTCAAAACTAAACCATATCCAATGGGACGGTCATTTCAACGATCTGATCGCCTTTTTTCACGTCAATGACACTAGCGTCCTTTTTGCGTTCGCTTACAGCTGGGCGCATCTGAGACATGCACCAGGCGGCTGGCGGCATCCTTGAAGTGCACCACGCCGTTATGGGTCTTCAGCCCTATCATCATCCCAGCGACCTGCTCCCCATCCGGGAGCTTCCAGGCGATAACGCCCAGGCCATAACGGCCCTGGACCGGGAATTCATCTGGATCAATCCGTTTGCCATTACCGAGGTTGGAGACGAATAGGACATCGCCCTTACGGGAAGCGATCCCCGCCCCCACCACTTCATCCCCATCACGCAGCTTGATGCCGTTCACGCCAGCGGCCACCAGGCCCATCGATCGGACTTCCTCTTCTGAGAAGCGGATGCCCATACCGCTCTTGGTGCCAATCAGGATGTCTTCATTTCCTTTGGTCAAGAACAGCGAAAGCAGTTCGTCACCGGCATTGACCTTTACCAGGGTGAAGAGATGGGCGGAAGGCCCAGGCAGCTCGCTCAGGAGAGATCGCTTCACCATCCCCTGTTGAGTGACACTAAAGATATAGCCATCTTCTTCGTTCTGTTCCGGTGGTATCGAAACCAACAGCTTGATCTTAGCCTTTGAGTCGAATGATGTGATTGAGGAAACTAAAACGCCTTTATCTAGATCGTTGGCAATCGGCAAGGCGTGCACATGGAGTGCCGCTGCCTCACCATTCTCAGCAACGATGTACACCGTTTGGTGAGTGGTTGTGTGCAGCACCATCTTTGGCGCACCGATGCCCCATTGGCGGAAGGATTTACCATCACTTGTGCGGGCGATCCGGTTATCCGGTGAAATCGCCACCCAGACCTGTTCCTCGGGCATCACGTCGGATGTCGTCAGCAAGTTCACGGCGGTTTCACCCTCATCCATCTGGATGATCTGTGTTCGCCTTTGATCAGAGTACTTTTCTTTCACTTCTTTCAATTCAGTGATGACCACGCCCCGCATTTGCTTGGGCGATTTGAGCAAGTCCTTAAGCTCTTTAATCCGCTTGGTCACCTCTTTATATTCATCTTCGATCTTCTTCCGTTCCAGGCCAGCCAGACGCCGGAGAGGCATATCCAGGATCGCCTGGGCCTGAACTTGGTCGAGATTGAACTTCTTCATCAGGTTGGTCCGGGCTGTCTCCACCCTCTGTGAACGCCGGATCGTGTCAATCACTTCATCTAGATTTTCAAGCGCAATCAGATAAGCTTTGAGAATATGCTGGCGCTCTTCTGCTTTTCGGAGTTCATATTCGCTTCGCCGTTTGATGACTTCCAGGCGGTGATCGGCATAAACTTTCAGGGCCTGTTTCAAGGTCAGCTTATGCGGCTCACCCTTCACCAATGCCAGCATATTGATGCCAAAAGTGGACTGCATGTTGGTGCGCTTATATAAGGTCTTCAGCACCTCTTCGGGGTTGGCGGTCTTGGACATCTCGATCACAATCCGCATCCCCTGCCGGTCGGATTCATCCCGCAGATCACTAACGCCATCCAGCGTCCCATCTCGCACCAAATCCGCCACTTTCTCGATCAATGAGGATTTATTGGTCATATAGGGCAGCTCTGTCACGATGATCCGCTTACGACCGCGGCTCATCTCTTCCAGCCGGACTCGGGCACGGATCTTCACCCGACCTTTACCGCTGCCATAAGCCTGCGCCAGCGTTTCTGTTCGGTCATCGGTGATAATCAAGCCGCCGGTTGGGAAGTCCGGTCCCTTGATGAATGCCATCAGGTCTTCCACACCGATCTCGTCAATCTTGGACCAGTTTTCCAGCATCATCACCAGAGCATCCACCACCTCGCCCAGGTTATGCGGCGGGATGTTGGTAGCCATGGCTACTGCAATACCGGAGGAGCCATTGACCAGTAAATTGGGAATGGATGCAGGAAGGACATCCGGCTCAGTCAAAGAGCCGTCAAAGTTTTCTGAGAAATCGACCGTCTCCATCCGCAACTGATTGAGGATATCCATGGAAACATCGGTCAACCTGGCTTCGGTGTAACGCATTGCCGCCGGTGGGTCACCATCGACAGAACCAAAGTTGCCCTGACCTTCTACCAACAGATACCGTTGGGAGAAGTCCTGTGCCAACCGGGCCATAGTCTCATAAACAGCCATATCGCCATGAGGGTGATATTTACCTAACACTTCACCGACAATCCTGGCAGATTTCTTATAAGAAGTATCCGGGCGCAATCCCATGTCATACATGGCATAAAGGATCCGGCGTTGAACAGGTTTCAAGCCGTCCCGTGCATCAGGCAGTGCCCGCGAAACGATTACGCTCATCGCATAATCGAGATAAGACTGCTGCATTTCTTCGTTGATATTAATCGGTCGTACAGTTCCAGTTTCAGGGCTCATAGACACTCCTCCAGCCCTATCTTATACTCAACCAAGATGGGCGTCAAGAAAACCGGTAATGATAGAGAACATTTGTTTCATTGTAACATAAAATCCCGAGGGGCTACCTCGGGATCTTAAATTATTAGGTTGTAAAAGCGTTTACTCGATGATCTCTAATTCGTCTTCATCCTCATCATCATCGAGTTCATCTACGATTTCTTCTTCATCTTCGAGTTCTTCTTCCAATTCCTCGTCTTCAATCTCATCGAGATCGTCTACCAGGAAATCGTCTTCGGGGTCATCATCAAAGAGGTCCAAAACCCGACCTTCCAAAGCCTCACCAGTGGGTTCCTCACCAGGTGTCTCATCAGAGAACTGTCCCGGTTCAAAGCCTGTACCGGCGGGGATCAGCTTACCGATCATGATGTTCTCTTTCAAGCCATAGAGCGGGTCCACACGGGAGGCCACCGCAGCGGCGGAGAGCACCTTGATGGTGTGCTGGAAGGATGAAGCGGAAAGGAACGAATCGGTTTCCAAAGCGGCCTTTGTCACACCCAGCAAAACTTCGATGTAACGAGCAGGTTTCTTGCCCTGGGCAACGAGTTCCTCATTCACACGGCGGATCTCAAGGCGAGCAGCCAGGTCCTGCGGCAGGTAGTTGGAATCACCCGGGCGGATGATCTGCACTTTACCCAGCATCTTGTGAATGATGACTTCAAAGTGTTTATCGTTGATGTTCTGACCCTGAGTCCGGTAAACCTGCTGGATCTCACGGAGCAGATATTGCTGACAGGCATCCCGGCCTTTGATGCGCAGGATGGTGTGCGGGTTCAGGGAACCTTCGGTCAGCGGTTGACCGGCTTCGATCTTTTCACCGTCCTGAACGATAAGGCGGGAGGTGGTCGGAATGTCATATTCTTCCGTTTCCTTGACCTCGTATGAAACGATCACGTTGCCGCTATCAATGCGGACACGACCGGCGTGCTGGGCTTTGATGACGGCATCGTCCTGAGTCGCCAGTTCGGCACCAGCTTCAACTTCGTCTTCTTCCTTGACGGAAATACTTTCCAGCCTTCGGGATTTCATATTCATCCGAGACCATTCACTGTGGTCCAGGCGAACAACCCGCTGGTCGGTGTATTTTCAGAGAAGATCACATGCGCTGTCCCGGCAATCCGGGAGATGATAGCTTCACCTTTCGGCGCTTTGCGAGCTTCGAACAACTCTTCAACACGGGGGAGACCGGTTGTGATGTCACCACCGGCTGCAACACCACCGGTGTGGAACGTTCGCAGGGTCAGCTGCGTACCAGGCTCACCAATGGACTGGGCTGCCACAATACCGACTGTGGAACCAAGTTTGACCTTGTCACCACGGCCCAAATCCACGCCATAGCAGCTGGCGCAAATTCCATGAACCATTTCACAGGTCAGAGGAGAGCGCACTTTGATTTTCTGCACGCCAGCGTTGATGACCTTTTTAACATTATCGTGGGTCAGGAGTTCATTCGCCTCAAAGACGATCTCACCCGTCTTGGGATCAATCAACCGTTCAGCCAAAACACGACCATAAATCCGCTCGGACAAGGTTTGCCCGGCGACATCATCATCTGCGTTGATCCAAATACCATTGGTTGTACCGCAGTCTTCTTCATTGACGATCACATCCTGGGCCACATCGACCAAACGGCGGGTCAGGTAACCGGCATCCGCAGTACGGAGAGCGGTATCAGCCAGACCTTTACGAGCACCGTGGGTGGAGATGAAGTACTCAAGAGCATTCAGACCTTCACGGAAGTTTGAACGAATGGGCATCGGGATAATACGTCCGGCAGGGTCTGCCATCAAACCGCGCATACCAGCGAGCTGGGCAATGGAGTTGAAGCCACCTTTGCTGGCGCCGCAGTTAGCCATGGTCGCCAGGTCACCGGTCGGGTCAAGGGCTTCCTTCACCTTGGAAGCCACCTCATTGGTGGTATTCTGCCAGATCTCGATCGTTTTCTCGTCGCGTTCCTGCTCGGTCAGCAAACCACGGCGGAAGTCTCGGGTGATCAAATCAACATTGTTCAGAGCTTCCTGAATGATCTCCTGTTTTGCGGAGGAACGGTGATGTCGGCAACCGCAATGGTGGACCCGGAACGGGTCGCATATTGGAAGCCAACTTCTTTGATCTGGTCAGCGATAATACAGGTTTCTTCCTGGCCGCAAACTTCGTAAGTTTCAGCGATCAAATCCTTCACGCCGCCCTTATCCAGTTCGCCATTGAAGAAGCGCATTCGCTCAGTCAGCGCGTTGTTGAAAAGTACCCGCCCCACTGTGGTGTTAATGACACGCACCTCAGATTCTGGCAGTCGCTGGTTCATTTCGTCATACCAGGTTTCAGTCTGGATCTTGATCTGGGCGTGGATATCAATCTGGCCCAACTCATAAGCCATCTTCACTTCGTCAATATTGGAAAAGATCCGACCATGGCCCTTGAATTCCTGATCAATGAACATTGTCAGGTAATAGACACCCAAAACCATATCCTTGGAAGGGCTGATGATTGGTTCACCATTGGCAGGCTTCAAGAGGTTCTTGGTCGCCAGCATCAACTCTCGGGCTTCGGTCACAGCTTTTTGTGAAAGCGGGACATGGACAGCCATCTGGTCGCCATCGAAGTCAGCGTTGAAAGCGGTTGTGACCAGGGGGTGCAACTGAATGGCGCTGCCTTCCACCAGGATCGGCTCAAAAGCCTGAATACCCAAGCGGTGGAGGGTAGGAGCACGGTTCAACAGCACGGGCCGGTCTTTGATCACCTCTTCCAGGGTCTCCCAAACCTCAGGACGGTTGCGCTCAATGAAGCGGCGAGCGCCCTTGATGTTCGCAGCATATTCCTGCGAAACCAGGCGGGAAATCACGAAGGGACGATAGAGTTCCAATGCCATGGTCTTAGGTAGACCACATTGGTGTAATTTCAGATAGGGGCCGACCACAATCACGGAACGGCCGGAGTAGTCCACACGTTTACCCAACAGGTTCCGGCGGAAGCGGCCTTTCTTACCTTTGAGCATATCGCTCAGGGAGCGCAGTTCTCGCCGCCCTCGGCGGGAGAGAGCCTTGCCACGCTGGGAGTTGTCGATCAGAGAGTCAACAGCTTCCTGGAGCATACGCTTCTCATTCCGAACGATCACGTCCGGAGCACCCAACTCCAACAGCCTCTTGAGGCGGTTGTTGCGGTTGATCACACGGCGATAAAGATCGTTCAGGTCGGAGGTCGCAAAACGGCCGCCATCCAGCTGCACCATTGGGCGCAGGTCAGGAGGGATCACCGGCAGCACGGTCAAAATCATCCATTCCGGCTTATTGTTGGAGCGGCGGAAGGATTCGATGATGCTCAATCGGCGGGTGGCCTTTTTACGTTTCTGTTTACTGCGGGTGGTTCGGATTTCTTCCCAGAGTTCCTCGGACATAGCGTCCAGGTCAATCCGCTTGAGGATGTCATGGAAGGCTTCCGCGCCCATATCGGCTCGGAATACCTGACCCCAGCGGGATTTCAAATCCCGATAACGGGATTCGCTCAGGAAGGTGAAGGGTTCCAACTCATAAAGTTCATCGCGCAAATTGGCCGATTCAGTCTGGGTTTCCTCAGCCTGATCCTCCAAAGCGTTGCGCAGATCTTCCATTTTTAATTCGCTGGCCGCCTTGACCTCTTCCTTGCGGATTTTGATCTTTTCAATTTCGCGACCGCGTTCTTCCTTCAGATCGGATTCAAGGTCTTCCATCATTTCCTTGACGATCTTCTGGACTTGACTTAGATGGGCGGAGGTTACTTCTTCGCCCGCATCGACAATCATGGTTTCGTTGTCGAATGCATTGAAGGTGATCGCCTTGCGGATCTTCTTACCCATCCGGGTTGAGATCTCGCTCTCCAGCCGCTGACCTTCTTTGATGACCGGGTCAATCCGGCTGCCGATTTGTTCGTCATAGCTTTCTTCCATCGCCTGACGTTCCGCATCCAGTGCTTTCAAATCAAAATCGCGTTTCTTCTTGACATCAGCAATCTGATTATTGATCTGCTCACCGAGTTCACGCTCGGAAAGGCTGATCTCATCCTCAAGTCGTTTGAGGGCCTTTTGGCGGGCATCCTCATCAACGTACGTGACGATATATTGCGCGAAATAGAGCACACGGTCCAGGTTCCGGCGGGAGATGTTGAGCATCAAACCCAGGAAAGAAGGGATCCGGCGGGTATACCAGATATGTGCGACGGGTGCAGCCAATTCGATATGGCCCATGCGCTCACGGCGGACAGCCGAACGAGTGACTTCCACACCGCACTTGTCACAAACAATGCCCTTATAACGAGGGTTCTTATACTTACCGCAATAACATTGATAATCACGGGTGGGGCCAAAAATGGCTTCGCAGAACAATCCGTCCTTCTCTGGACGAAGACGCCGATAGTTAATGGTCTCAGGTTTCAAGACTTCGCCATACGACCAGCTACGAATAACCTCAGGAGAGGCAAGTCCGATCCGCAGCGCTTTTAATCCCTTTGTTTCCACTAGGAGCCTCCTATAAAGAAATGGAAATCGAGTCGTGCATTAATGCGTTAACGCGAGAAAAACCTAGAGAAACTTGATTTTTCTCAGGTGTTTTCAATTGGGGAAGGTTTTCCTTTCCGATGCATGCAAACGGTAATTATAACAAATTTTGATACAGTTTGTCAACTAACTTGAAGCCTCAATTTTACCATGCCGCCCCCTGATTGTCCAGTCAATCGCTCTTTTTGGACTGTTTTAAGGGGATTTGCAGATAGAAACTGCTTCCCCGACCCAATTTGCTCTCAAACCACACCTTTCCCCCATGCCGTTCGGCAATGGATTTGACAATCGCCAGGCCCAGCCCACTCCCCGACCGCTCTTCTACGCCCACCTGGCTCTCGGCGTGATAAAAACGCTTGAAGATCTTGCGCTGATCCAGCGGCGCAATCCCGGGGCCAAAATCCTCAACGGTGAGCACAACCGCCTCACCTTGTTTCTGCGCTTTCAGGTTGATCCGGCCTTTGTTGGATGAATACTTGATAGCATTATCAACCAGGTTCTTCAAAGCCTGAACCAGGAAGGCTGCATCAGCTTCCACCATCAATGGTTCATCGGGCAAGCTGACATCCAACTCAATATTTTTATTTTTAGCCTGTGAATCCATCGTTTCCACCACCCGGCGGACAATGTCTTCAACGGGCACAGATTTAATTTCAAGGGCATCGTTGGAATCCAGACGTCCCAGGTCCAAAAGGTTTTGCACCAGAGAGCGCATCTCATCCAGGCCGGTGATGATATTATTCAGATACGTCTCCTGCTGGTCATTGAGGTTACCGGCCAGCCGCAGGATCTTGGCATAGCCTTCCATCAATGTCAGCGGAGAGCGCAGTTCATGCGAAACCGTCGTCACAAATTCAGTCTTAGTTGCGTCCTGCGCCTTAAAGGCGCTGACATCCTTGAAGATGGCAATCATCCCGAGGGTCCGTTCATCCACCTTCAAAGGCTCCACCAGAAGGAGATAGGCCTTTCCATCCGAGGTATGAACATCACGAGTCAACGATTCACCAAAAGGCACATCAGAAACAGCGGAAAAAACGCCTTCCCCCAACGCCCTCGCCAGAGAAACGCCCAAAGCAGCTTTTCGGCCAACGCCGGCAGCAATGCTGCTGCAGGGTTGGCAAAGGTGATGATCCATTCGGGTCCGTGACTATGACGGCATCATCCAGCGCCGCGAGTACGGCTTCCAGTTGTTTGCGTTGAGTCAGCGAATCATCAAAGGCTTTATGGTTCACAATCGCCGTGGCAGCCTTTTGTGAGAGATCAATGAAGTACGAGAGTTTCTCTTCACCCAGCATCCTCCTGCCGGTCAGAAGCCAGCCAGAGCGTGCCCAGCAATTTATTCTTCCAGCGCAGAGGCAGGGAAATCAACAAGGCCGGTGAGGTCATCTCTTTGGTGATATGGAAATTCCGGCTGACCTGCGAGCCCCGCATCACCCACTGCCCCCTCACCCGGGTGACCGTCAGGATATCCTCATCCAACGGGGCTAACATGCGGGCATCCTTGCCCATGCCAAATTTTTGGTCCGGTGAGACCTGGCTGGAAGGTTGCGCTTCATTGAGCAGCACGATCCGCGCGGACGAAATGCCATGCTCCAGCGCGGCTACTAAGATCACCTGGAGCGAATCTTTCAGCTTCAGTTGGCCGGTAATCCGCTCGCTGACATTCAGCAGGTCCGATTGACTCTGCAACCGGGTTTTCACACTGGATGTCATCTCAGTGAATTTTTCTGCCAGCGGCTTGAGGCCGGAGGAAAAGTGATAATCTGGATCAGATAACGAGAGATCACCCAACGTGATCTTGGCCGCTTCTTCTGCCAGCTGTTCGGCATCCTTACTCAGTTGGCCGAACATTAGGATAGCAATGCCGGCTTCCAGAACGATCAGAGCAAAGCCGGCCAGTATCAGGGGCGTCACTTCCTGCACTGCCTGGAGTTGGATGAGATGGTTCGGAATGGATGTGATCACCGCCCAGCCGTTATTTCCCAGCGGCTGGAAATATTCCGAATGATGCCCACCATCGGCATCAACCGTTTCAAAGTAAGTCGCAGTCAGGAAGCAAGAACCAGCATAGGATTCTAGATCTTCTTTTAGGTCAGATGAATAAATGATTTGCCCGGTGCCGCTCACAATCAACGCTTCACCGCCCGCCGCCAGCAATCCATCTGCTGCAGAAGTAACCTGCTGGAATGATTCGGAAGCGTCCAAATCGATTCGGCCCCAAAGCACACCCAGAACCTCGCCCTCAGCGTTTGTCTTTGGCGCAAAGAAAGCCAGGTTATTGCCGATCCGTACCGGTTGCACGGCATTTCCAGCTATGGTTTGAATAATGGCATTTTGTTCGTCGTTGGTCGGGAAAGCTTCGTCACCTTCCAGCAGTGGATACACAGCCAACAGCGTTCCATCCGAGCCGGCCAGGGCAACCCTGTCAAAGTTAGACAAACCAGACCATTGAGCCTCCAGCGCCAGTTGGGCATTCTCAGCGTTCAATTGAGCAGCATTCAAACCAGCGGCTGCCTGTTGAACCGCTGCCTCGCCTTCAGTCAGAATATCCGCCATGCCATCACCCACAGACTGTGCGGCTGTGGTCATTTCTTCCACGATTGACCGTCGTGCGAATTCTCGGGCGGATTTCCATTGACCAACCACGGTAGCTGCCAGCAGTACAATAGCCAGTGGCAGGGCAATCAGCACATAACGCAGCCCCAAGTTCTTCTTGGTTGATTCTTTTTCCGCTGAAACCATCGAACCAACCCATCGCTCTCCAGTCACCAACTTTACCACCAGGCAGCCCACACCCCCCAACAGCGCCATCCCAACCAATGACAAATACACCGGCAGAAATTGGTTGAGCGAGGAAACCATACTGGCGGCAAGATCACCCTCAGAACCAAGGAACAAGCCCAGGAACGTGAGCGGGAACATCACCGCTCCAGCTGCTAAGGCAGCGACGGGCGGAATGCGTAACAAGCGATATAGGAAACCTTGTTGTTTTTGCCGAATAGCGAGAGTGAAAACCACCGCAATGCTCATGAAGAACAGCGGTGTAAAGATCGAATGGGTATCCAAATAGGCCAACAGCACACCGGATAACCCGGCCAGCAGAACGCTGGGGACCATGCCCAGCAATCCCCCAGCTGCCATCCAGGGTAATGCCGCCAGGAACATCAAATGAGGTGCGCCCACGCTGCCAGCGGTCTTAATGGGGACGCCCAGGAAAGGTGTGAAGATCAGAAGCAGAACACTCAGCAATGCCAGCCAGGCCAACGACGCCCGATCCAACACAAACTGGCGGTCACGGTTGCGCACAGCAATCCCAACCAGCACCACCAGCCAAACCAACCAACCCACCAATGAAATAACGGATTGAGGGATTTGAATGGAATATTCTGGCAGGAGTGGCGCGATAAATTCAGGCATTTTTCAGTCTATTGAACTTGGATAATTCATTATAGCATTAGAGCGACTCTATTCGAGACGCGATTTAATCGAAATATTCACCCCCATAAACACCTAAGGGTGATTAAGGTCGCTTGGCGTCCTTATCAAAGCCTTTCCAGGCCATTTGATCCAGTGGCGGGCGGAAATTAGCTTCCGGCAGGGAATTCACCGTCCCCAGGACTTCCGCTTCCATCTGACCAGCCTTTTCAAAGCACGCTGTGGAGTACGCCAATTTCTCAGCTGCGCTGGCATTGGAAAGCTCAGGCAGATCCTTCATAAATTCTGCTTCCAGTTCAGCTTGCTGCGGTTTGAGCGCATTGATCCGGATCGCATAATCCCGCAGGATCTCACGGTGGAGGTTCTCATGCTGCCACCACAAAGTCTTTTCGTCATAGGTCTCTGTTGGCGATGGCCCCAGATCGGGCAGGCCGCCCTCAAACCAGACAGGCTTGAAAACCGAAGTGCAGGGAGCGGATGTCCCTGTGACCCAATGAGTGTCGCCATTCTGGGTCAGGTGAGAGATCATTGATCCCGTGGTCTGGCTGATGCGGATCGGGCCAAAGCTGGCATGCATACAGACTTCTGCACCAGTGATTCCCTTTCCCGGCCGCCAACTCTCGTCGGCGTTCGGGCCGTGATCCCGCAGTATACGCATCGCAAAGGGCAAATCCACCTTACCGGCATTCGCCTGGAGGCTGTCCCGCGTCTGGCAGAAACGGTGCCTGCCAGCGGCAAAAGTGGAGTAGAGGAAATCACTGTAACAAGCGCCGAAGTCGAAATCCGCTTCGTCCTTGCACCAGCCCTTGGAAACTGCAAATGAAACCAGATCATCCGAGGCCCTGTCCCAATGATTGCCAATGGTGATGATGTTGGAAATGGACCGGACATCCGTCACCCGTTCCGCCGCCCAGTGCTTACCCGCTGTCTCGAAGACCCAAGCCGTGTCGTGATCAGCGATCAACCAGCTGTTATGGTAATACATCGGATGCAACAAGCCATGATTGCCACCCTGACCGTATTTTTCCAACAGCTCAATCATCACATCCAGAGCTTCATCAGCAGTGGCGGCGCGTTCCAGTGCCAGCCGGAGGAAATCCATCCCGATCAGGCCGGGCTCCTTGTCATAAGGCACCTTGGTGAAGACGGCTTCATTACCGATCACCACCCCATGTTCATTTGCGCCCATCTCCGCGCCCCATATCCAAAAAGGCTTGGAGAGCAGCACGGCATGGGTCTCCCTGACCTGCGGAATCGAAATATAGGTGCATTGCACTTCCGATCCCTCAGGATGCACCGCATGGGGAATCAGGACAAGTTCCTGCGCCTCATTCGGGTCACGGTCGCTGTTCTTACCAAAGATGACCGAACCGTCAGCCGTCGCGTTTTTCAGGGCAACAAATGTGTCACACATGGTCCACCAATTCCTTTGCCTTCGCCAACACATCCTCAATTCCCAGATGGTCTGCGTTGATAATGACAGCGTCCTCAGCAGGTTTGAGGGGTGCGATCTTACGACCGGAATCAATCCGGTCACGGTTCTTCAAGGAGTTGAGCACCACGTTCAGATCAGCTTGCTCTCCACGGGCTAATAATTCCTGATAGCGCCTCTCAGCGCGAACCTCTACGGAAGCGTCCAGATAGATCTTCAGGTCAGCGTCGGGCATCACCACCGTGCCGATATCCCGGCCAACCATCACCACCTGGTTCTCATGGGCAATCCGACGCTGCTGCTCGGTCATCGCATCCCGAACGGCTGCATACGTCGAAACGGGGCTGACTGCTGCATTGACCTCTTCCTTGCGGATCGCCCAGGTCACATCGGCGTCATCCAGCACAACATCATAGGCACGGCCGTCATCCACGCTGGGCGGGCGGACATCAATCCGCACCTGGTTCGCCAATAGGCCGATTCCGACCTCATCATCAATTGCCAGCCCGTGCAGAAGCGCGGCCAAGGTCACAGCCCGGTACATTACACCGGTATCAAAATAGAGGTATCCCAGTTCTTCTGCCAGAAGGCAGCCCAGGGTGGATTTGCCGGAGCCAGCCGGACCATCAATTGCAATTGTGTTCGGTCGTGCCATGCGATATATTATTCCTTTAATTTGAGAACTGGGCATCGGGCATCAAATCCGTCCGAACCCAAATAATGACATTTTCAGTAATGACCGTGGCATCCCGGGTCAGCAGCCAGCCGACATAATCAAATGCGCGCATCCCGGACCAAACCGCCCGGCTCTCCCAGACAAGGTCCTGTCCGCGGTAGCCACCAGAGATCTCCGGTATTTCCAGGTCAGAGGTGATCAGGATTCCCGGCTCGGATTGCGGCACGGCATATGAGACAAATTCTACCTTAGGATCATCCCGTAATAACCAGCGCAGACTTGGCCGGTCAAAATCGGAAACAACAATCTCGACCGCGCCTTTCCCACTGGCGTTCCAGTCCACAACATCATCAATTGTATCCCGCAGCCAGACGGTCGTCACTTGCGGTTCGTCCGGATACCAGAGCTCCCAGGAGCGTTCCGGTGCCAGCCCGGTGGATTGGACGCTGAGGGCTAACAACCCCACCACAAAGACGATGGCTAATCCCATCAGCAAGCCCGGCACGGCAACTTCCTGTGACCAGCCAAAGCTGACCATCAGAACAATCGCTACCAGCAA
>LQAJ01000180.1_pt1 | contig 25358 bp, 21 predicted proteins | sample 1535811 | NCBI WGS metagenome assembly LQAJ01 (sample SAMN04331587, study PRJNA305678) | bioreactor metagenome | isolation source: bioreactor_6 inoculated with Wadden Sea sediment 2nd replicate of a... | place: Germany: Wadden Sea, Janssand Flat
CACATCAAGGGGAGAGCTCTTGTTCCTGTGTTCCTAGGAGTGAATCTAAGAACATGTCTGGGTACATGCCATATATAATTGAAATAGAAGCACTTACCGAGAATCTGTTCTTATGTTCTTAGATAACTATCTAGATATGATAATGATAATTAATATGGTAGGAGGGCACGTAGCAGGAGCGTATACGTATATACACGCGTATAGGGTTTTTAGGGTTCATGAGAACACATGGATGAAAAACCTCCTGATCTGCTCTTGGGGATATCTCAGCTGGTAGTCTTTACTGAGTTGCATGGTCATGAGCAGATCGGGGTAGGGCCTGCTAGATGATCTCAACTTGTCGTGAGCATCACGAGAACTGACCGTAGATAGCAATTACCAACAAACCATAGCATCACATCAATGATACCCTGTAGCGTGATCTCATGAGCCGTTAAAAGGTGCAATCAATGTCATGGTGGTAGTTTCCCAGTTTTCCTATCACCCCTCTCATCTCTTGCGTCAACGGACAAGCTTTTCAGGACATGTCTAAGCCGTTTGGAGGTTGTCATGGACAAGAAATCCGAGGGATAGACAAGATATGCTCTTGTCCGCTAGCTTGTCCGGCCAATAAATCATCCATCCGTAATCATTAACATGGGGGGGTAGGACAAGTAGACAAGATTTTCTTACTGGAGAGTAGTAGTATGTAGTATATAAGGGAAGCAGGCATGTATACCCACCTACACGCACGTATAGGGATTTGTAGTCTATGTTGTCTTTTTGTCCATGAGATGCTTTGAAAGGTTGGAAAGATTATGATATTCATGCAGATCTCGTAGTTTGTAGGGGGTCTCAAGAGATTTCAGCATATTATGAGCAGCACGAGAACTGACCATAGATCGTGATTACTAACAACCCATAGCATCATATCAATGATGCCCTACATGTTGCTCTCATGAGCCGTTAAATGGTGCAATCACTACTATGAAGTGATTATCTGGTTATGGGAGAGTTATTCGTCAACCCAGAGATTCATACTCAGAACAGGACCTCTCATCCCAAGGAACGATGGAACAAAAGTCCCTGTAGTCCTTAATGAGTTTATATAGGTAGATATACCCTATATCTCCCCTCTATAATCCAATATCTTTTAATACTGATATTTTTGTTCCAATGTTCCGAAGCTAGCAAAACCACATGATAACGCCATGGAATGCAGAAATCAGAAGGAACCAACTTCGGAACGATCAGGGAACAATCTTAGGTTTGTTCCAATTTTACCGGAACGTAATCATATAGAAATCAGAAGCAGCGTGGGGTGTTGTTCCTTTGATATCTGAGAGCTCCTCCTGCTTTTATAAAATCCTCTCACCTTGGCCGTATTATACCCATAAGGTTTTTACCAAAATTGACATAAAGTATGCCCTCCTATGAAAGATCAAGATTCACCGTTCTTGTTGGATGTTAGAATTTAGCGCAAAAATGATCTAAAAGATTATCAGCAAGTAATCGCAGCACTGATCCTTCTGGTGGTCTATATCCACGGAACTTGAGCAGAAAATGATTAGGATTCGGAGTGACTCGAGTTCCTCTGATATCTGAGATCCAAACCTGCTTTCATGAACCATTCACGCCTTGTTGGTAGTACCTAAAAGTTTTCAACAAATTTGATGTAAAGCCCCCTGTGGAAGATAGAGATTCACTGTTTTTAGTGAGTTTAGGGTTATTTCTCAGAATTGAGAAAAAGTCCTAAGGGCATATTCTCCCCCCTATCTATCACGTCAACGGACAAGGTTTTCAGGACTTGTTTACGGCGTTTGGGGGTTTTTATGGACAAGAAATCCGAGGGATAGACAAGATATGCTCTTGTCCGATAGTTTGTCTGGCCAATAAATCAACTATCTGTAATCATTAACATGGAGTTAGGACAAATAGACAAGATGTTCTATATAGAGTATTAGATTTACTAGAGAAAACAAGCGCATGTACACATATACACCTGTACACGCGTATAGGAAAATATGGTCTAGATTGTCTTCTTGTCCCTGAGATGAGATTGACTGGGTGAAGAAAAGTTGCTAGCTGGCATCTTAAAAAGCAGGGTCTGCATGAGATCTCAACGTCCCATGAGCATCCCAAGAATCTTGAAAATTCAGCTCGTCGTCCACTTCCTGATATCCTGTTTTAACCAAGAGGTGTATGTCTCTAGAGAGATCCTTCCCTCTCGTGCATCCTGTAATTTTCTTTTTGCCTCATCGCGCCATGAGGCAAATTCCTCTTCGCTTATGGTCCCACGCCTCTGTCGGGCATAGTAAGTTTTATAGGTGGCATTGTATGCTTTCAATGCTGCATCCTCTTCGAGGAGGCGAGAGAAGGACCTCTTTGGCCCGGTCACATCACAGGGGGAGTCTTCTCCTTTTGGAATACGTGAGCAATATTCAATGGTAGACTTATCTGTCAGGAAATAACGGGAGCAGTGTCTGCATCGTTTGACTATGATGGGCTCTTCTACCATAAGCCGGATCTCAAGAGAGATAAGTTGAGCGAAAGATCCAATCTCGTACTCACTGAACAGTGCAGGGTGATTCCTGGTTTGGGCTTTCCTCATTTCTTTTTGTAGATAGGCCTGAAGTTCACTGTCTAAAGCAATCGAATCATCATCAACTTCCTTGAAGATAGCAGCAAACTCCTTCTTCTCTTCGGTTTGTTCTCTCCATTCCAGGATATCTTCAGGATGTTCTCCATACGTTTCCATGGAGAGAATCTGCCTGTTTCCCATACTCCAGGAGAAACGTTCGGTGAATGAAAAATCCGTCCTGATATCATCAATATTGAATACCTGCCGGTACAACCTGCAGCGATCCTCGATCGAGAGCTTTGCGAAGCGGGATGAAGATGTATCGAGTATCCAATAGAGCCACCTCTTCACCTGAGCCTGTATCCTAAACAGATGCTCATAGCCTCCCATTACCTGGTTCAAACTCTTCTCTTTGTACATTTCGTACTGTGCGCTGATAAGCTCAGTTCTGGATCGTACTCTGCCCCGTGCAGTTTCAGACAATACTATCGGGTCGGTTAGGTGCATCGCAGCTTTCACATACTCATCCTCATTCGAGAGCGTTATGGAGTTATGGATCAGGAGGATGTTGAAGTAATCAAGGAGCATACTCGATAACCCGTCAAGGTATGAATCATTCTCCAGCAGCGGATGTACACGTCCTGCAGCTTTCCGTAGCTTTTTCGCATGTGATGAACCACCTTCTCCGATACATGACCCAGTCTTCGCATCAATCCTGCTATTGAAGTATGATTTGAATGCACCTTTGAACTCAGAGAGATCCATTTCTGCAAAATCAAACAAAGCCTGGTGGTCACCACTTTCAAGAGCAGTATCCTCATACGGGGTGACAGCTCTATAGCCGACTGAGAGAGGTCTGAAAAATAGCATACTGGATCCTCCACAGCGATACATCTTTAGGAAGATACATCTCCCTGTCACGAATCTACCCTGTGTTCCTGATAAAAGTCAAGAAAATTAGATTGTCGAGAGAAAATAAATAAAATATTCACTCATGACTATTGACCCGTAATTCCGACCTCGATATAGTAAAGTAGTAAGCTAAAAAAACTATAAACAACTCACTACATAAACAAGGAGGTCTCAGCATATGAATTTACAATACTGCAGGGCAGTGTGGACGGCGAAGCTTGAACTTCAGTCATTACAGGATCAGATGGACAGCAGTTGCTCGTATCACAAGACAGTAGGTGGAGAAGGAAGGTCCCGAGGATCACTTCATGGGGATCCGACAGGCAATGCTGCTATGAGAAGAGAATCACTGAGGAAGCGACTGATCAGTATGATCGACCGATGCGAAACGGTTATTGAAAGAGCGGAGGATGAACTGGATGCTATCGGAGATGCAGAGTTCAGAGCACTGTTACGATGGAAACTGTTCTTTCATCTGAAATGGAAGGATATTGCCGCAAAGTATACCAATCCTATATCAGCGGATGCGGTGAAAAAGCGGTTCCAGAGGTACTGCACGGAATACGGCATACATATAGATGATCATGAGCAGAACTGCTCATACCCCCGGGAGGTTTCAGAACATGGAGCCTCTTAATTTTTTCCAGCAGTGGTTCTCCCGCTGTCCATCAGATTCGACACTGACACTTTCCTACCTCAAAGGCAAACGGTGCATCAGCAGGCATTATACTCATGATGAGCTTGAGCACTTTGTTGAAGACGGGTTGAAGTATGGGAAGGAGTACAACACCTTCTTCAGTGTCTCTCCAACGTCCCTCTCTTTGAAAAGCTCAGGGAGAGGGACTAATAAGCAGGTGGCTTCTATGCCGGGCTTCTATGTTGATATTGACCTGCGTGATCCCTCTGCTCATGTACAGAAGGCATTACCGAAAGATCTCACAGAGGTTCGAAAGCTTATCGATGATCACCTTCCCTCTCCAACAAGTATGGTATTCACCGGTCATGGTGTTCACCTGTACTATCTCCTAACTGACGCGATGATCATCACCGATGAAGTAGCGCGGAAGAAAGCAGAAGCGTATCAGGGAGGATTCTATGAATTTGTGAGAACGAAATTTGCTCAAAAGGGATGGAAGATCGATAAGTGCAGTGATCTTGCACGGATGATGAGGTTCCCCGGTTCACTGAACCTGAAGGATCCTGATAAGATCGTGCAGTGCCATGTGCTTGAACTGAGTCAGTCAATCTATACCCTCAGTGATTTCGAGATGTACCTTCCTGTCAATAACGATGCTGCTTCGGTATGTGAGCATACAGCAAAGCCTTTGCCTCCTGTTCCCTCTCGTATACAGGAGAGCGAATACGTGAAAACAGGCAGTGCCGATAGGATATTCGCACAGTGCCCGGTCATCGGGTACTTGAAGGATCATCCAGATGAACAGACTGAGCCCTATGGAAAGCCGCAATCGATAACATCTCTTTAGCATCTGATGGTATGCAGAAATGCCACGAATTCAGTGAAGGATATTCTGGTTACAGCGTGGAGGAGACAGACGCGAAAATCCAACGCGCCCTGGAGAGCAGAAAGCCCTGTACCTGTGAGCATTTCAGATCTCTCGGCTCTCATTGTCCGGAAGGTGGATGCGGAGTGAAAGCTCCGATCGTCTTTGCTCTTCCTACTATGCTGGAACAGATTCATGAGCTTCTAAATCAGGAGAAACTCGATGCGGGTGAAATGCTGCAGGAGAGGAACTTGAAACTTCTTGCTGAAGCAAAGGAATACCACCCTGCTGAGTATGCCTATCTCAAACTGAAGCTGAAGAAAACGGGATTATCCATGAGAGATCTGGAGCGGGCCATCGAAAAGATCCGAAGGGATAACCGCAACATCAGCGTCAGCGCAAGGGATGACTTTGCTGATGAGCCCAGTGAGATCAGTATCGAAGGGCTGGAGCTTCACGGAGCAATGGAGCCTGCTGGGTATCGTGTTACGTCCGAAGAGGGGATTGTCTCTTCACATTATTATAAAGGAGAGAAGCAGTATGCAATCCTGTGTTCTCGCCCTGTCGTCATCACAAGGATTATGGAGAATATCGACTCTGCTCAGGAGAGAATGGAGCTCGCCTTTATTCGAAATGATAGACTAAAGCATCTGAAAGCACCGAGAGCTGATCTGTTGAATAAGAATGCACTGGTGAAATATGCAAATACTGGATTGCCTGTATCCTCTGACAATAGTGATGGCGTGGTTCGATACTTGATAGCCTATGAAGATACGAATGAGGATGTGATACCCGTCATCAGAAGTATCGAGCGTATTGGATGGCTTACTGGCTGGAAAGAATTCTTCCCCTACAGCTATAAGGGCGAGATTCTCTTCGAGGATGAAGATCAGGAGATCGTGAAAGGCCTGTGTGAAATGGGTGATTATGCGCTGTGGAAACAAACGGCTCTCAAGGTACGGGAAAACACGATAGCCCGTGCAATCCTTGATGCCTCTGCGGCTTCTCCTCTTCTGGAACTGTTGAAACTGAGAATCATCATGATGCACAACTGGTTCACTTCCCGTAGCGGGAAAACAGCTGCTTTGAAGTTCGCGATATCGTTATGGGGAGATCCCGAAAGGCTGATAGGGAATTTCAATAGTACCCTTGTCGGCTTTGAGCGCAGAGCAGCAATCCTGAAACACCTTCCCCTTGGGATTGATGAACTCCAAGGGATATCACAAAAACTCTCTCCTTCTCAGATTGTCTACCAGCTGGGAAATGGTCAAGGGAAAACCCGTGGAGCACGAGCGGGAGGACTTCAGGAAACTCCAAGATGGCGCTGCAGTATTCTCACCACAGGAGAGCAGCCCTTGACCGGTGAAATACGATGGATGGTGTGATGAGCCGCTCTATAGAGATCTATGGTGCGCCGATCGAAGATCCTGAATTTGGACGGATGGTGCATCAGGTGAGTGAAGCAAACTACGGGTTTGCCGGGAAGAAGTATATTGAGTACCTCATCAAGCATGTGATTCATAAAAAGGGGAAGATCGAGGCAGATTACCAGTCCATGAGAGATACACTCAAGACTTCCTTTGAACAGCTTGATCTGGGGAATGCAGGCCCTCACTTGGACAGTATCGCTCTGATTTGCCTTGCAGACAAATATATCTCAGAGGCGATCTTTGAAGAGGATTATGTAGCGTATGATTACCTTGATGTTCCACCCAGTGTGATGAGTGAGGATGCGATCCAAGTTGGGCTTACGCTTTTGAAGAATATCAAAAGTCAGGAGAAGGAAGACAGTATAGAGAGAGCATGGAGTTTCGTTGAAGGGTGGGTATCGTCGAACCGGCGCAGTTTCACTGAAACAACCCTTGTGAGATACGGTAAGCTCGAGAATCACCGAGTGTATATCATCGTCAACGTTCTTCAGGAAGCTCTTGAGAAAGCCGGGTTCTCTTATAGTAAGTGCATCAAGGGATTTCTGGATAGAGGACACATTGAGTCCTTTCAGAATGGATCGAAGAAGGGATCTCACCAGACACAGAAAAAGATCAATGGGATCAATAACCGGGTGGTATGTGCACACATCGAGGTGTCCACTCCTGAGGTAGATGTATCTGATTTCCTTGGGTTTACATCCCCTGCGTCATAGGGCCTGTGAGAGCATGAAGGTAACGCGGTAACGTTCTTTTTTCACCATATACCAAGATCTAGTATAAAAAAATAATGCGGTTTACGCGTATATGCTGCCACGGGGAGGAGAAGAGAATAATCATTACTTCCCTATAAAGAGCATGTTTTTTACGTTACTTACGTTACCGTATCTATTCAATGAATCTAATTTCTTTTCACCAATGACTTTGATAAGGGTAACGTTCGGGTAGCCCTTTGACATAATCGCGTTACCCTTCAGCCTTCAGGACAATACAGTCCTGCAAGGGAGTAAGTGGATTCAACTCATATTTCGGTGGACACAACACAACACATCACATAAGGAGCAACACATGATGTATTACAAAGCATTTGATAAAGATTTGCGTGGATATAACGGATTCCAGTTTGAAGTTGGTAAGACGTATACCCACGAGAGACGTGATTCGTGGCGCTGGTTTCATTATTCCCATTATCTGCGAGTAACTCTCTGGTATTATGCAAATCCAGATAGTCGATTCTGTATCGTTGAACCCCAGGGGATGAGACAAATATTCCATAGCTATGTAGTCGTTCGTGGAAGTTACTGGACAACCCCGAAGATCAGGATTGTAAGAGAGCTCAGTAGAGAAGAGGTATATGAGATTCTTTTCAAGGAGCACACTCCATTCTGGCTTATGAACATATTGAAGCCTCCTTTCGAGGTATTACAGCAGTATGGAAAGCGTATCAGAGGTAACGATGTCGATGAAATCATACAAACGAGAGATGACTTCACTCTTGAACAGATAAAAGCACTAATACCTAAAAAGCATCATCACAGGGCTGAAGTTCATGAAGATGTGAAGCGTATAAAGGAGAGAAGGTATGCCCTACAAGCCGAAAAAGCCTTGTGCCTATCCGGGATGCCTGCGACTCACGCATGATCGGTATGGTGAAGAGCACGCACAACTCGAAGTGCAGATCTATGAACGCTAAAAATAAGATCCTGGAACAAGTAAGCGTTATGGTGCTGCTTGGAGAAAGATTCGTAAGCGGTATCTCGAGGAGTATCCCCACAGTGAAGTGTGCAGGCGGGAAGGACTGATGGTTCCTGCAACCATGGTTAGCTACCCATAGTTCTTATACGATTATTCGCAGTGTTTGAAAAATGTATAGGGGTATAGGCGTATAGGCGTATGTGTACACGTAATCGTGAATAAGATTTGATAGAAAACTCTTTTTCACAGAGTATTATTGCCCCTTATTTTGCATTACACATGAAGTGTTTATGCCCTGTAAAACATACATTTTTCTCCATCATTTATTCGTTATCAGGTACAAAACATGAGGAAGGGGGGTCTTAATCTCTACGCAATAACGACTTACAACGTGCAGGGGCAATCACGCAGAAAAACGCCTATTCAAAGGGGGGATTGACCCCCTCTTTAACAGGTATGAATGAGTGATTAGAAGGGTTTGAAAACATCACTTTAATCAAAGAAATCAAACAATTGGGAGAGAAATCAAAGGGGCCGATCTTCCTCTGTTATAGCTCCAGTATCGCCTGGTATGGACTTGATAGATAGGGCCTATAGAGGGATGTATGTACTACGAAAAGAGAGGTATTACTATGAAACGCATAACGAGAATAGCCGATCCTTATCGGCCCATACCTAAGAGAAAACGGGTAGCAGCCTATGCCAGAGTCTCTGTAGATAAAGAGATCAACCTTCACTCCCTGAAGGCTCAGGTGGATTATTACCAGAAGCTCATAGGAGCAAAACCTGACTGGCAGTTTGGGGGAGTCTATGCAGATGAAGGAGTGACAGGGACCAAAGAGAACCGTCCTGGATTCCAGAGGCTCCTTGCTGACTGTGATGCCGGAAAGATCGATATGATCATCACCAAATCTATTTCACGGTTTGCACGGAACACTGTGATCCTCCTTGGGACTATTCGGGATCTGAAGGAACAAGGTATTAGCGTCTACTTCGAGCGGGAGAGAATTGATTCAACCTCAACTGATGGAGAGCTCATGCTCACGCTCCTGGCAGCCTTTGCTCAAGAGGAGTCGAAATCCATCAGTGATAACACCAAGTGGGCGATTAGGAAGAAGTTCGAGAAAGGAATCGGGAACAGTTATACCCTCTATGGGTACCGGTGGGATGGAGATGAGTTTTCGGTCATCCCTGATGAGGCTAAGACGGTCCGACTGATCTATGATAGCTACCTTGATGGGATGACTCCTGATGGGATTGCTTCAATGCTTCAGAAGAATGGTATCAAGGGACTGAGAGGAGGTGAGTTCAGCTACGGGTCAGTCTGGAAGATCCTACGCCAGATCAAGTATACCGGGAATTCCCTGCTGCAGAAGACCTACAGAGAGAATCACTTAACCCATAGGACCGTGAAGAATCAGGGAGAGCTTCCGATGTATCTAGCTGAAGGGACACATCCGGTGATCACTGATACGGAGACCTACCATGCAGTACAGCGTGAGATCTCAGTACGACAGGCTCTGGGGTATCTTGCAAACCAGGGTGTATCATTTAGCTGTTTTACCTCAAAGATCATCTGTGGTCGCTGCTCCCGAACCTATCGTCGAAAGACCTATGTACGTAAAGGCTATACCAACCGGTATCACAAATGGGTCTGCGGTACCAAGATCAGAGGAGGAGCCAGAGCCTGTCCCTCCTGCAACGTTCCCGAACGAGCTCTCTACCAGATGACTGCTGATATCCTCGAAGCAGATCAGGTAACTGATGAGCTCTTTAGGGAGAAGATCAACCAGGTCGTGGTAACAGGAGATCATGAGCTTACCTTTTTACTGACTGATGGAAGAGAAGAGGTCCGCACCTGGCAGGATGAGAGAAACAACAGCGTTTATAACAGGAGAAGAGTATATGCCGCAAGTTAGAAAAGTTACCCAGATCCCTGCAACGTTATCACCTTTTGATTCTCTACCTATTGGTGAGAACAGGAAACGACGGGTAGCAGGCTATGCGAGGGTATCAACAGATGCCGATGAACAGAACTCAAGCTATGAGGCACAAGTCGATTATTACACTACCTACATCCAGGGACATGCTGATTGGGAGTTCGTGGACCTCTACACCGATGAGGGAATCAGTGGGACGAGTACGGCTAAACGTGAAGGGTTCAAGCAGATGATCACTGATGCCTTAGATGACAAGATTGATCTCATCATCACGAAATCAGTGAGCAGGTTTGCTCGTAACACGGTTGATAGCTTGGTAACCATCAGACAGCTCAAAGAGGCTGGGGTGGAGGTATATTTCGAAAAAGAAAATATTTACACTTTTGATAGTAAGGGAGAAATGTTATTAACCATTATGAGTTCTCTTGCTCAAGAAGAGTCGCGGTCCATCTCAGAGAATGTCACCTGGGGAGTGAGGAAACGGTTCTCAGATGGTAAGGTATCGGTCCCCTACAGATCCTTCCTGGGTTATGAGAAAGGTCCTGATGGTAATTTGGCAGTCAACGAGGAAGAAGCAAAGATTATCAGGTTCATCTATGGAGCTAGCCTTATGGGTAAATCCCCATTCACTATTGCTAGAGAGCTGACTCGTAAAGGGATCCCGACTCCCAGAGGGAAGAGAGAGTGGGGACAGACTACAGTGATCAGTATTCTCTCGAATGAGAAGTATACGGGGAATGCTATCCTGCAGAAGACCTATACTCCTGACTTCCTCACGAAGAAGCGAAAAGTCAATCACGGGGAGGTCCCTAAGTATTATGTAGAGAACAGCCATGAGGGGATTATCACAAAAGAACAGTTTGATATGGTGCAGCAGCGATTGAAACAGACTTCTGGGACAAAGCATCGTCATTACAGCACGGGAGTGTTCTCAGGCAAGGTGACATGTGGTGGTTGTGGATCCTTCTATGGGTCTAAGGTTTGGCATTCGAATGATAAGTACCGGACAACCATCTGGCAGTGCAATCAGAAGTTTCAGGGGGAGAAGAAATGCAGCACCCCGCACCTGAGAGAAGAAGATTTGATCCAGATCTACCTGAAAGCAGTCAACAAGCTCTTTGAGAATAAAAAAAAAGGTAATCACCCGACTACAAAAGATGCTCCTGAGTGAAAGTGATACTGCAGCTCTCAAGAAGGAGCAGCAATCCCTTGAGCGCGAGTTGGTGGTGATCTCTGAGATGATGCAGAAGAGTTTTAGTGTCCCTGTTTTTTCTACTGGTGGGGATTCAGATTATGATGAACTTGCTGATCGGTATCAGAGGATCCAGCAGAAGGTTCAAGAGATCTCATCAATGATAAAACGTAAGAAACAGCAGGCAACCGCCATCAAGCGATTCTGTAGGCTTATGAAAGAGAGTGATGAGGTGATCACAGAATTCGATATTGAGCAGTTCCTCATCCTAGTTGATCATATGACGGTTTATGGGAAGGGGGATGTGAGAGTGACGTTTAGAGATGGGACGGTGCTGTAAGCTTGCTTTTTGTGAAGAGAATTGAGAAGAATGCTTGTAATAAAATAAACATAAAGTTGAACATAGATTTATCTTACTGCAATAATTGGAGGCTTAAAAGGACCCGGATGAATTATGCAACACCACGAGCACAATATTACTGTAAAGCTAACAGATGATTGTTTCTGTATAGGTATTTGTTAGCCTTCATAATTAGAGCATGCTCAACTTCAATCCATGAGGTATCAAAACTTTTTCTGCCTTCTATTATCTCAGAACAAACTAGGACCGCATAGTAACCTTGCAGGAAAGGGTTCTGGTAGATGGTCGCATTAATATATCCTTCATCCAGATAGGAGCCCATCCTTTCATGATAGTCATGAGTGACTATCATCAGATTATCTTTCGATCCCAATTTTTTTTAGAACTTTTATCAATACATCATGCTCCGATGATATATAATAAATACTATCATAGGTATCAGGATTAGCTTTAAAGAAATCCATGAGTTCTGCTACCATGATTTCTGAATCCTTATACGATTTGAATATATGAACACCGTAGGTAAGGTTTTGATTATTGTTATTGAAGGCATAATTCCTAAAACCTTTCTCTCTCATAAATGAGTTGTTGAGTCTGGAATTATTAGAGTCTTCAAGATGGGTAATAATTGCTGTCTTATGGATTTGATTGCCACATGATGATAAAAAGTTTGCAGCTAACGCTCCTCCTTTCTCATAGTCAGGACCAATATAACAGAGCTCATTAAAGGACCTTTCTTTGTTATTGAAGAATATGTAAGGTATATTGATCTGTTCCAAATAGGAAGTGATACGCCCCATATCAAAGCAAACTGCACTGACAAGACCAATTGCATTGTAGTTTTCATTTTTCATTGTCTCTAAGGTCCTTATATATGCATCTGTATCACCTGAGGGGATCCTGTGATAAGTAACCTCATAATTGAATTCAGCTATATGGTTATAAGCATATTTGGCTCCCTTCTCAATATCATTCCAAAAATATAAAGGTTCACATTCTGAAAAGAGTGCTATCTTACGTATCTTTTTGCTGACTAATGCTTTTGCAGTTCGAGATGGTTGGTAGCCAATCTCATCTGCATATGAGAATATATATTTTTTTAACTTATCAGATACATATCCAGTGTTACTGAATGCTCTTTGAACAGTAATAAGACTTATTCCCAATGCTTTCGCTATATCTTTCTGTGAAATTTTATTCATAAATTAAAAGATATACGTTCTTCACATATTTGTCAAATAAAATTACTTTTTTGAAAAGTTTTTGAAAAGTTAAACAAGACAAATATAAAAATTTAAGTGTGAGCTTCTTGTAATAAGAACCTCACGAATATTTATTATCTAAACCGGATTAAGAAAGTGTCCGGGACCTGTTCGAAACCGCATAAAATCATAAAAAAATAGAAAAGAATTCACTAAACCTGTATAAATAAATAGCTTAAACAATTCAAACAGGAGAACGGTATATATAAAGTATAAGAGAAACTCTTGAAGACTTACTGATATTATTAGTATTTCTTATGAAATTAAGGATATTTTTGAAGAGTTTCAGATATTCTTTGCACTAATGTATTTACTAGAAGTATATCATCGAGAGAATTCTCATGCGGTTGAAGGTTGTTTACCCTGGCTCTGATATAAGAGTTACATAGCTTCCTGTTCTCGAGCTTTAGATTGTAAACTTAACACTTGGCGTTTATTTAAGGATAAGAACTGTGCTGCTTGATCTGTAGTGATTCTATTGGCAAGCAGTTCTTCAATAATCGTTACCTTCTTGCATCTTGTTTAGTCATCTATTTTCTCATCTTCCTAGTATAGTTTTTTTGTCTAGAAAGGGTGACATTTTCCCTGAAGAGTTATGCTATGACATTATCGCTGATCAACGACAGCAAGATAAAATAATTATTGACAAATAAAAATAACAATGTATACTATTCAAATATGATATACGTATATCATACAAAGGAGTTTTTATATGAAAAGATTAAGAATCTACTTGATTATGTTGCTGATTGTTTCAATTATGTTCCCTATCGTAGCTAATGGCGTAGCTGAAGAAGGTCCAGAAGAGATAACTTTGGTCATGCAGGACTATTTTAGTGAAAATTCACAGATTGCGTTGGTCGAGAAAATGATAGTAGACTTCGAAGCAGATCACCCTGGCGTTACAATAGAACGACGACAGGTGCCTTTCGATAAATTGAACTCTCTAATCATTAATCAGGCGCTAGCAAAAGATGTTCCTGATATACTGATGGTCAATAATTTTGATGTACCTCTTATCTATGAGACAAATGCATTGAGATCGCTTAATTCCTATGTGAATATGGATTTCTGGTCTGATTTCTTCCAAGGATCTCAGGAGGTTGGTATGATGGGTGATGATATTTACACCATCCATATGGGAACAAATAATCTAGCACTCTTCTATAATACTGAAATGTTTGCTAAAGCTGGTCTCACAAGACCACCTGAGACTTGGGTTGAATTGATGGACTACTGCGAAAAGCTGACTACTGACGATCACTATGCTATTGCATTCGCAGCCCCTAATGATGAACAGCTCCCTTGGCAGTTCAAACCTTTCCTCTGGACTAACGGTGCTGACCTTGAACACCTTGATACTCCAGAAGCTCTTGAAGCACTACAACTTTGGGTAGATATGGTAGATAAGGGATATGCCTCTCGTGATGTTGTGACCTGGGGACAGGGAGACCTCAATATCCAGTTTGAGACCGGTAAAGCAGCTATGATCATTATGGGACCTTGGGCGATTAATGGATATCAGGCTTGTAATGTACCTTTCGAGATCTGTCCGATTCCAACACCTGAAGCAGGTATGGCAGCAAATGTGGCGATGGGTGGAGAGACCTTTGGTATCAGTAATTATACTTCTGAGGAAAAAGCTGAATTGGCTTGGGATTTCATCTACAGTTTGGTGAATGATAAAAATATGAAAGATGTCTGTGATACTTTTGGGTATATCCCAACTAGGAAATCAGTGGTAGATGCATATATGGCTGAGAATCCTATCATGGAACCATTTCTCAAACAGCTCTCGCATGCTAAACGTTCAGAAACTGAGAAGAGGCTTGATTATGCTGAAGTTTCTACTATAGCAAGAGCAGCTTTCCAGAATGCTATACTGGGTAATACAGATCCTGCTAAGGCTTTGAATGAAGCAGCAGAACTGATTAGAAATCTAGACTAAGTGTTTTTACACCAGCTGCTGTAACAACAGTAGCTGGTATATATGGGGGGGGGGGATGTCTATAACGTTAGAAAAGCAGAAGAGGCTAACCGGTCTGATGTTTCTGCTACCAGCTGTATTATATTTATTGATTTTCTTTATATACCCATTTGTGTTTAATATTCTACTTAGTTTTCAAGACACGACATTAAAGAGTTTTATATCAAGAACTGCAAAGTTTCAGGGTTTCGATCAGTATCGTGAGATACTGAAAAGTAAAATTTTCTGGAAAGCAACAATGAACACATTTCAGTTCACGGTCTTTTCCATCTTATTCCAATTTCTGATAGGATTTCTTTTGACTCTATACTTTCAAAGAACATTTCCCTTATCTAGGCAATTGAGATCCCTTTTGATCCTTCCTTGGATAGTCCCTCTTATGGTTACTGCAAATATCTTCAAATGGATAATGAGTGATGGAGGGACTCTAAACAGTCTTTTATTAAAATTTGGTTGTATATCTACACCAGTATACTGGTTAACTGATGCTACATTAGCGATGTGGTCAGTAACAGCCATCAATATCTGGTTGGGAATACCTTTTATGTTTATTTTACTTTATACCGGAGTGCAGAATATACCAAATGATTTATATGAGGCTGCAGATATTGATGGAGCGAATTTCATCCAGAAGACAATTTATATTACAATTCCTTCGTTAAGAGCAGTTATCCTTGTCTGCTTAATGCTTGGATTTGTCTATGGTTTCAGGCATTTTGATATAGTTTGGATTGTTACCAAATGTGGGCCAGGAAATGCGACACATCTTCTTTCATCCTTGGCTTATCAGAAAGCATTACAGGAATATCAGTTCAGTCTGGGAGCCGCAATATCGAATTCGATGGTCTTAATTATGGTGTTCTTTGTATTTCTTCTCTCACGGATTAGCTCCGATAGTACATAGGGTGGTTAAGTTATATGATAGCAAAAATTAATAAATTGGTTGGAGGTCTGTTGATAACCGCAATAATCCTCTTTCCGATATATATGGCATTTGTCTTCTCATTTCAGACAATAGAAGAGATGTTTCAAGTGCCACCGTTACTCTTCCCATCTACTTTGAATCTTTCAAATTTCAGTGTGGCTGTTTCGGTATTGGGATCATATTTTTTTAATAATATCTTCATAGCTTGTGCGACTTTGACCCTGACACTGTTAGTTGGTCCAATAGCTGCCTATGCACTTGCACATTATGTAGGTTCATTTAGGAAACATCTAAAGGTATTTTTCCTTTTCTTCCAGATGTTTCCTGTTGTTATGGTAGCTATACCGATATTTATGTTGTTTAATAACTTGGGACTAGTGAATACATATCTTGGGATAGTCTTAGCTGATGCGACCTATACCGTACCATTCTGTATAATCCTGCTTACCTCATTCTTTCAGACAATGCCATTCTCGTTGATTGAATCGGCTCTAATTGATGGGGCAGGACATTTCTATGCATTCTTGCGTATAGCGGTACCAATAAGTAAATCCGGTATTGCCTCAACAATGGTCTTGAGTTTTATGATGGCTTGGTCTGATTTTTTCTATGCTTTGACTTTGCTACCATGTAAAAAGCTACAACCGATGAGCCTGGGTCTCTATAATTTCTCAGGACAGTTTGGGACCAATTGGCCCCAGTTAATGGCCGGAGGGATACTGTTTGCAATACCACCTTTGATTATCATGATATTTGGAAGTAAGTTTGTAATATCTGGTCTAACTAGCGGTGCAATCAAGAGCTGAATAAAAAGGTATAACTAATGAATGACAAGCGAATTATCCAAGATTTGGCTCGTGACTATGCAGAGGTTGCGAACTCCGAAGAGAATAGAGCAGTAAAGCACCACTATAAAGATCTCAACAGTATGAGATCCTGTAGACCAATCGTATTGGTAGATGAGATCCCGTGGGGCGAATTCGATTATATTCCAGAGCTGCAGTTAATAACGGCAGATACGCGGGCCCAAACTATCGAGAGATATCTGAGACAAAAGCTGTTTCAGTACCGAAATTTTAGAGGTGATATGTACCTGGAACCCTACTATCCATTGAAACAGCCGTATACGATCGATAGTATGGGGATCGATATCCTTGAAGAGACAATTTCCACAGATCCTGGGAACACGATTGTCTCTCATGACTATCATGATCAGCTCGATGGAGATGAAGCCCTTGCAAAACTACACATCCCTGAAGTGAGATGTGATCGAAAAATAGAGCAGCGGATGATTGGAGAAGCAGGAGATCTGCTCGGTTCAGTACTTCCTGTACATCCAGTGGGATGTGAGTTACATTTTCACCCCTGGGATATTATCTCAGAGTGGCGAGGAGTAAGCGAACTGTTACTCAGTCTCTATGATGCCCCAGAGTTTTGCCATAAGGTCATGGAGAAGCTGACAGAGATCCATCTGGGGATATTGGAACAGCTCGAAGAGTTGAAACTGCTGCACAATAATGGCCCTTTGATCCACTGTACTGCTGGGTTTGCAGATGAACTAAATAGTGAAAATGGTGTTTTTGATAGATCAAATATGTGGGGGAGGGGACCGCCCAAATTTTCGGGGATGTCTCTCCTTCTATGCATGATGAGTTCGATTTACATTATCAGAAACAGTTCATGGAGGGCTTTGGTCTAGTCTATTACGGCTGTTGTGAACCGCTACATACTAAAATCGATTTAGTTGAGCAGATACCAGCAATCAGAAAGATATCAATCACACCATGGGCTGATGTCGATATCGCAGCAGAGTGTATGGCTGGTAAGTATGTCATGAGTAGAAAATCGAATCCTGCTTATGTTGCTTTTCAGATAGATGATGATGTCATTAGAAAAGAGACAGAACAGACCTTGAAAGCTTGTAAAAAAAATAATTTGGTTTGTGAGTTCGCTTTGAAAGATATAAGCACCGCTAACAGGGATGTGAACAACATTATCAAGTGGGTTAAGATTGTAGAAGAAACCATTGACCGAATGAGCTAAATATTAAGATAGAAAAAAGGAATTATCATGTTTAAACGAAAAGACAACCAACTCCATTTTCAATTTGATGCTTTGAAGATGATCCTAGAACCATGGGGAACAGATAGTTTGCGAATCAGAGCTTGGGAACAGCACCTTATGCCTGATGAGGATTGGGCCTTGCTAAACCCTGAAATTGTGGAACCCAAGATTACCATCGGTAGTAGTTATGCAGAGATTGAGAATGGGAAAATCAAGGCAGTTGTGGATCACTATGGGCAACTGAAGTTCTATAACCAGCATGGGAAACTTATCTTGGAAGAGTATAATCGGAATCGTAGAGGCTATGTTGGGGCTATGCCCCTGAAGATTACATCAGAGGGGCAAGCAGTTCTCTTGAGATTAAGGCAAAGGAGTTCAGACCCATCCTCGGTGGTGATTACCATCTGAAAATGCGTTTTGAATCGATCTCGGAAGAGAGACTCTACGGTCTTGGTCAGTACCAGCAAGAAGGTCTTAACCTAAAAGGGTGTGATATGGAGCTGGCGCAGAGAAACTCACAGGCTACTGTACCCTTTATTCTCAGCTCTAAGGGGTATGGTTTCCTCTGGAATAATCCTGCAGTAGGAAGAGTGGTATTTGGTGAAAACCTCACAACTTGGGAAGCAGAATCCACTACAAATCTGGACTATTTTATCACTTCAGGGGATACTCCCAGAGAAATACAAGAGGCATATGGACGAGCTACCGGTTGTCCTCCTATGATGCCTGATTATGCGATGGGTTTCTGGCAGTGTAAACTGCGTTATCAGACGCAGGATGAGTTGTTAGGAGTTGCGCGCGAGTATAAACGAAGAGGGCTGCCAATATCAGTCATCGTAGCAGATTTCTTCCACTGGACCATGCAGGGAGAGTGGGAGTTCGATAAGAAGTATTGGCCCGATCCCGAGGGGATGGTACGGGAACTCAAAGAGATGGGGATCGAACTGATGGTATCTATTTGGCCCACAGTGGATCATCGAAGTGTTTACTACCATGAGATGGAAGAAAAAGGTCTATTAATAAGGACTGATCGCGGTCACAGAATCGGTATGGAATACCATGGGAACACAATCCATATAGACTTGACGAATCCTGATGCACGGGAGTTTCTCTGGGAGAAGGCTAAAAAGAACTATTACGATTCTGGTATCAAGATTTTCTGGCTTGATGAGGCAGAACCTGAGTATAGCTATTATGATTTTGATCTTTATCGATACCATATGGGACCGAATGTTCAGATAGGTAACATTTACCCTCTTATGTATGCAAAGACTTTCTATGATGGTATGCGGTTCGAAGGACAGGAAAATATTCTGAACTTAGTCCGATGTGCCTGGGCAGGAAGCCAACGGTATGGTGCACTAGTTTGGTCCGGTGACATTGATTCGAATTTTGAAAGTATGAGAGCCCAGTTCGCAGCAGGTTTGAATATGGGAATTGCAGGGATACCCTGGTGGACAACTGATATAGGTGGATTTTTTGGTGGTAATATACACGACCCTAAGTTTGTAGAACTGCTTATTAGATGGTTTGAGTATGGCACGTTTTGTCCAGTCATGAGATTGCATGGGTATCGGGAACCGGTACAACAACCTCTAGATGCTACGGGGACTTCCGGCGGTGGTGTCTGTGATTCAGGTGCAGATAATGAGGTTTACAGTTATGGGGAAGACGCTTATGAGATATTCAAGAAGTATATGACCATAAGGGAGAATATGAGACCCTATATCACGAGGTTGATGGAAGAGGCGCATGAGAAGAACACTCCAGTAATTAGACCCTTGTTCTTTGATTTTCCTAAAGATATTCATGCATGGGAAGTTGAAGATGTCTATATGTTTGGGCCTGAACTTCTCATAGCTCCAATAATGACTGAAGGAGCGGTGACAAGATCTGTCTACCTTCCTATCAGCTCAACTTTCAAGGATCTTTGGACAGGAGATACTTATGAGGGGGGACAAACGATAGAGGTTAATGCCCCAATAGAAAGGATTCCAGTTTTCATAGGATCGATCCTAAAAATCCTAAAAGGAGCCCCATAATATTTTAATTGTATAATATGTTCGGACGTATAAACATAAGATAAGTTTACAATCATTAAAATCAAGTATCTATTAAACACTTAGTAGGATTTAGTTGTAAATAAGTTAATGTGCACTGGAATTTGATAATAATGAGAAACATTAACATTGAGCAGAAAATAGAAGAATTGGTATTCTTCTGTATATAGAAAATTAAAAGAAAGTAATCGAATGAATTGTGTATAAGTTATGAATTTGGCTTACCAGTATACTCATAAGAATTACACTATCATTTAATATTATTTAAAGGAAAAAAACATGAAAATGATTCCTAAAACTATGAAAGCTCTTGTTGCTTTCAGTCCTAAAGATTATAGATTAATTGAAGATTACCCGGTACCGGAATATGGTACTGATGAAGTTTTGATTAAAGTTGAAGGGTGTGGTATTTGTGCAGGTGATCTTAAATGTCAACATGGCGCTGTTATGTTCTGGGGGGGGTGGGGGAGAAAACCAGCCCAGATGGGTTGAAACCCCGTTTATCCCTGGACATGAGTTTGTTGGACATATAGTTGCTAAAGGGGATTCTGTAAAGAACTTTTCTTTAGGTGAAAGAATTACGGTTGAACAGATTGTACCTTGTGGAAAGTGTAAGTTTTGCAAAACAGGTCGTTATTGGATGTGCCAGCCGCATAAGATGTTTGGATTTTTCAACGAATATAATGGTGGTATGGCAGAATATGTAAAGATACCTGGGAACGCGTTAATTCATAAAGTACCGGATGATATGCCATTAGAAAAAGCATTACTCATTGAACCCTATGCATGTTCAAAACATTGTGTCGACAGAGCTGAGATCGGAGTTGCAGATATTGTTGTTATTGCAGGGGCTGGAACACTTGGACTTGGTATGGTTACTTATGCGAAAATGCGGTCCCCAAAGAAACTGATTGTTTTGGATCTTTTCGAAAAGCGTTTAGAAAAGCTCGAGAGTTTGGTGCCGATATTACTTGGAATCCCAATAAATTAGATGTAATTGCTGAAATTATGGAATTAACAGATGGATATGGATGTGATATTTATATTGAAGCAACAGGAAACCCGTCATCAGTTGTTCAGGGGTTGCAAATGATTCGGAAATTAGGTCGGTTTGTTGAATTCTCAGTATTCTCAAATCCGGTCACGATTGATTGGTCAATTATTGGAGACCGAAAAGAATTGGACATTCTAGGGGCCCATTTAAGTCCATACTGTTTTCCTTTTGTAATTGATGGCATTGCCAATAAGAAACTGAATACTGATGGAGTAGTAACAAATGTATTCAGTATCTCTGATTGGGAAAATGCTTTTATACATGCTACGGGAAAGGATGGAGATTTAAAAGTTGCATTTAAATTTTAACTATTAGAATAGTTCTAGTTTTGTTTGTATTTAATTACCTGAATCCGTATAACAGCTCCAAACAGTAGAAAATTTTGAATGAACTCACACGGTATCTATGAGTTTGAAGTTTGAGTTGATTCTCAGCGATGTATTATAAGAGATTTTTGATCTAGAGGAATGGAATTAACAGGGAAGATATTGGTTTGGTGAGTTGTCATCATATATGAGGACAGAAAAATCCCCAGTGCAGAGGCAGTGATGATTGGTACTGATATTGGTAATATCTCTATAGGTCAGAGTACGAGATACAATTGGTTGAAAACTGGATACCATGGATCCTGATCCCAGATCTTTAAGGTCAGAGACCTCGCATGAGTGACAACCTTTCCAGCAAGAACGATCCCCCCTGTGCTAGATAGGGTTTCTGGTGTGAAATTTAACTCAAGTCAAGCTCACCCTCCTGGTGCTTAACGTTTTGTTGTTAATTCATTATACACCATATGGTTGAGCTTGGTTGTTTTTTTATCTATACGGTTTCAGGATATATAATCTATTCTGAAATATTGTTTTGATAGGTTACTACTAAGAGAGGAATATGATGGATAGATACTATATAGGCCTAGATAATGGAGGGACTTCCTGTAAGGCGGTCCTCTTTGATGAGATGGGGACAGAGATCTGTAGTGCAGGAAGAATACTCGAAATGATTACTGTAGCACCTCTCCATACGGAGAGGGACATGGTGACACTCTGGGAGAAGAATCTGGAATGTCTTACTGAAGTCGTAAGGACTTCAGGGATAGAGCCTGAGCTGATCAAAAGTATCGCCTGTAGTGGCCATGGTAAGGGCCTTTATCTATGGGGAGAAGATGATAGACCAGTGAGGGACGGGATCGTCTCCACTGATGGAAGAGCTAAATCTTATGTGAGTGAATGGGAGGCCGATGGAACAGCCTCTAAGGTGTTTGCAAGAACTTACCAAAAGATCCTTGCCTGTCAGCCGGTAGCACTGCTTCGATGGATAAAGGACTATGAGAGAGATAGCTATGACTCAATACGTTGGATATTCGAGGTCAAGGATTATATCAGGTTCTGCCTGACCGGCGAGGCCTATGCTGAAATTACCGACTACTCAGGATCGAATCTTCTTGACCTCAAAGAACGATCATTCTCAAAAGAACTACTGGTTCTTTATGATCTAGAAGAGATTTATGATTGTTTGCCCCCTCTTAAGAGGTCAACTGACATCTGTGGATATATCACGAAGCAGGTAAGTGATATCACGGGCCTTCCTGAAGGGATTCCTGTAGCAGGAGGTATGTTCGATATCGATGCTTGCTCGATTGCGATGAATATCGTAGATTCTGATCATCTATGTGTAATCGCGGGTACCTGGAGTATCAATGAATATATTTCAAAAAGACCGGTACTCGATCACAGTGTCATGATGAACTCCTGTTACTGCTATGATGATTATTATCTCATTGAGGAGAGTAGTCCCACCTCAGCTGGTAATCTGGAATGGTATATTGGGATGTTCATGCAGAAGGAATCTGATGAGGCTAAGACCCAAGGGAAGAGTATCTATCAATACTGTGACGAACTCGTAGAGTCTATCGGTATTGAGGATCAAGATGTCATATTCTTACCCTATATCTATGGTTCGAACTATAATGCTACAGCAAAGGCCTCTTTCATCGGGATGGATTCTCACCATACAAGAGCCCATATCGTTCGTTCAGTCTTTGAGGGGATCGTATTCTGTCATATGGTCCATATTGAGAAGCTACTTATGAATCGGGCCGATTTTACATCTATCAGATTAGCTGGAGGTGCAGCTAATTCGAGAATATGGACTCAGATGTTCGCTGATGTCACCGGGTACCCCGTTGAAGTCGTAGATGTTAAAGAGTTGGGGACTTGGTTGTGCTATGGTAGCCTCTGTTGCCTGTGGGGATCATAGTAATCTCAAAGAGGCTGCTTCGGCCATGTCTACTTTGGGGAAGACGATCTATCCAAGTGAGAAGAGGAATTTCTATAAAGAGAAGTTTGATAGATATAAGAGTATCTCAGAAGCTCTAGAGAAGTACTGGGATTAGAATAATATGAAGAATATTACAGATAGAGAGTACCTTCTAGGACTCTATGAGAAGGCATTACCTCCTGATCTTACCTGGGAAGAGCGCTTTCAAGAGGCCAAAGCATCAGGTTTTGACTATATCGAGATTAGTATCGATGAGAGTGATGAGAGACTCTCCAGGCTGGAATATACCAAAGAACAGATTATGGAGATCACAAATATCGGGTTCAGATATGGGATGTATTTAGGATCAATCTGTTTGAGCGGGCATAGGAAGTACCCGCTTGGCGGAGACGACCTGAAGAGTCTTGAGATTATGGAGAAGGCGATCGATTTTGCCCATATAGCCAATATTCCAATCATCCAGTTGGCGGGCTATGATGTCTACTACTCGGAAAGTAATGATGAAACGAAAAAACGGTTTGCTGAGAACCTAAAGCTTTCATGCCTAATGGCAGCGAAGAAAGGGATACTCATGGGCTTTGAGACGATGGAGACTCCGTTCATGGATACGGTTGAGAAGGCTATGAAATACGTTGTACTCACAAACTCTCCATATCTCCATGTTTATCCTGACATCGGGAACCTGAGTAATGCTTCTAAGCTCTATGGGCCTTCAGTCTGTGATGACCTGGAGAAAGGAAGAGGACATCTTATCGCCACCCATATCAAGGAGACCGTACCCGGTAAGTTTCGAGAGATATCCTTCGGGGCAGGTCATGTGGAATTTGAGAGAATCTTGAAAAAACTTGGGAGATGGGTGTGAGGAAGTATGTGACTGAGCTTTGGTTCACCAACAATGATTGGCGGAAAGATATCAGGGAAGCGGCAAGATTGGCCAGAAATATTTTGGATATGGAGCAATAAGATGTTGGAAGAGCTGAAAGAACGATTTTAGCAAGCGAACCTTGACCTACCGGAGTATGGACTAGTGAAGTTCACTTAGGGTGTACATTATTTTTTTCATACTTTAGTGCTTTACGATATTTATTGAAAAATGCTTAGAAAAGCAGCAATAGTTGATAATCTATTATCATAGATGAGAAAAATACCCCACGGGCCTCCATGATAAATTATAAAACTTTTTAAAAAGATGGAGGGCTGGCTGCCTGGTAACCGCGTCCCGTTGCAAAATACATCCGAAGCTAAATCAAGCTGAACTTCTATAATAATGATGATGTAAATCCCCACAGAATTGACTTCTTCTGTTTTTCCCAGATTAGTGAGTCATTTCCACTTTCTTGAATACAATGTATCTCTTGATGTGGATGTCGTGCATTATAATAATTCTTATTTCGAGTTTCTTTATAAATAATACAACACTTATCTGTGTTGCCAAAAGGCACACGCTTTGCTATACTTATTCAATGGGAAAGATTTTCAACTGGAATGATAATAAAAATGCTCATCTTATAAAGGACAGGAGTATTTCTTTTGAAGAAGTAGTTTTCTGTATGCAAAATGAAGGAATCCTGGATAAAATTGAGCATCCAAATAAAGAGAAATATCCGAATCAGAATATATATGTTGTTCTTATAAATGATTATGTATATTTAGTGCCTTATGTTGAAAATGAAGATGAGATCTTTTTGAAAACGATAATTCCCAGCAGGAAAGCGAAGAAACAATATCTAGGAGGATCAGAATGAACCTTAATGAATATGAAAATGAAATACTTGAGGAATTTGAATCTGGAAAGTTGAATTCTATGGGTATTAACGATGACGAGAAAAAACACCTATCAGGAGTTGCTGCAAATACATTGAAAAAGAATAAAAGGGTAAATATTCGTTTATCTGAGCATGATCTGAAGGCTATACAGAGTAAAGCCCTTCAAGAAGGGCTACCGTATCAAACTCTGATATCCAGCCTTATACATAAGTACACCAATGGATTGCTTGTTGATAACACCAGACGTGCATAAAATTCTGATGCAACCAACTATCGATGTCGCGTTCCATAACTAGAATTTATGTATCAAAAACATCCATGAAACACAACTGTAGTAGATGAAATTGATACAATTGAAATAGCCGGTTTTCCTTAA
>LQAJ01000181.1_pt1 | contig 25250 bp, 27 predicted proteins | sample 1535811 | NCBI WGS metagenome assembly LQAJ01 (sample SAMN04331587, study PRJNA305678) | bioreactor metagenome | isolation source: bioreactor_6 inoculated with Wadden Sea sediment 2nd replicate of a... | place: Germany: Wadden Sea, Janssand Flat
CACGCCGCCAGCCGGTCGCGTGGTCAGAAATTCAAGATTGATGCTAGGCAATCCTTGCATGAGGACGTAACCGATGATCCAGAACACAGCCGCCACAGCTATTAACCCGCAAAGCCACAAGACAACATAGCCTATTTTTTGGTAGGCATTCTGCCGTTTTAGATTCCGTTTGTTCTTTGATATGCTGACAATCGATTCAACGTCTGTGGTCATATCAGGACTCCTGTCTGGATCGCAGCATGAAACGAGCCGTACTGTTGACCAGCATAATCATGATGAAGAGCAGCACACCAGTGAAGAACAGCGCGGAGCGGTGAGGCCCGGCAGCATAATTGATCTCCACGGCGATATTCCCGGTTAGGGTCCGGGCCGTATTGAGGAAGAGGGTCAGGGGGTTATCGTTCAGTGCGGACGGCATGGCAATTGAGTTGCCAATCACCATAATCATTGCCATCGTCTCACCCAGGCGCGGCCAATACCGAGAATGACCGCAGCTATGATACCTGAACGTGCCGCAGGCAGAATGACTTTCACAATGGTCTGCCAGTGGGTGCCACCCAAAGCCAGCGAACCTTCTTTATATTCGCGGGGGACAGCGCGAATGGCGTCCTCAGCGATATTGGTCACAGTTGGAATAATCATCACTGCCAAGATTATGGAGGCATTCAATAGGCCAAATCCGGTGTTGCGGGTCACATCGATATTGCGGATCAATGGCGCCAGAACGACCATCCCAAACAGGCCATAGACTACCGATGGGATCCCAGCCAGCAATTCTATGGCGGGACGGACGGTTTCCCGAACCACCTTGGGAGCGACCTCAGCCAGCAGAACTGCCGTACCGATGGATAAAGGCACACCGATCACCACGGAGCCCAAGGTGCTCAAAATCGATCCCAGGATCATTGGCAGGAGACCATATTGCGCGCTATCCGTACCAATAATCGAACCAGGCCGCCAAATCGTGCCGGTGAGCATCGTCCCTATGCCGATTTGTTCAATCGAATCCCAGGCTTCCGTCATGGTGAAAATGAATATCAAGGCCACAATGATGATACAGCTCAGGGCCGTTCCCAATAGGACGTACCGGACGGCCTGATCCACAAAATCACGTTGTTTGGGACTCTCATCGAAATACTGCCCAATTTTCATCAGCCCATAGATCAAGCTGGCAGGAACAATGGTATATAGAATGAACCAAAACAGCCCTTTTCCAATAACTTTAAGAATGGATGGGATGGGAACAACCGCTTCGCCCGCAAACACGCTGGATGAAATGGCGAAGATGATAATGACAAAATAATAAATAATGAAGATGATCAACCCGGTCAGGACAAAGGTCCTGGCCCAATTCTTATACAGCCAAATTCCCCGAGCCACCAAGCCCACCAATACACCGGCAAAAATAGCGCCAATGGCATAATGGATATGGGTCAGCTTCAGAAGGCTGTCCTGATCTACTGTGATAATGCCTGGATTGATAAATAAATATATGGCAAAAGCAACCGCTGCAAGGGCTGCAGCGCCAAGGATGATGGCTAAGGTTTTAGTAATGAAGCGGACAAAGAACGGTTTTCGAATAACTTTGAATGACTGATTCGCCATCTCTATTTCCTATTAAGTGTAGAAGCTCCCCAATTATAATGGCACTTCCACCAAAGCAATTTACTGAAGTTCTCCGGAGAGGTCTCGCAACCTCCTCCGGAATTTCAATTCTAAATTATTTATTGGACTGTGATGTACTCTTCTGCCACAATTTCCTGACCGGCAGCGCTGAGGATGTAGTCAAGGAAAGCTTGAGCTAATTCACCAGGTTCGCCGTTGGTGAGCATGTTCAACGGGCGGAAAATGGTGTAGGTACTATTCTTGACGTTCGCAACGGTTGGAGCCACCCCATCAATCGCAACGACATTCACGCTCTCATCGAGGAAACCGAAGGACAAGTAAGCGATGGTATCAGGGGTTGTCGAAACGGTGGTGCGAACCTGACCATTGGACTGCTGGAGGATCGCATTCTCGGTGATCACAGCTTCGCTTTCGCCAGCTGCCATGACCAGCTCTTCAAAGGCCGCCCGTGTGCCGGAGCCTTCTTCACGAGAAACAACAACGATCTCCGCATCAGGGCCGCCAACTTCAGAATAGTTGGTGATTTCGCCCGCGAAGATCGCCTTTACCTGGTCGATCGAGAGTGAAGATAGTTCCAGATCCGGATTGGTTACAATGGCGATGCCATCATAAGCAATGGTGATGACCTGGAGATCTGCGAATGTTTCGAATTCCGAGTCTTTGACATTGCGGGAAGCCATGCCAATATCAACGGTATTTTCACCAGCGGAGGTCACACCAACGCTGGAGCCACCACCCTGTACCTCAATGGTGACATCCGGGTTATCAGCCAAGAAGGCTTCAGCCAGGACTTCAGCCAGTGGCTGAACGGTAGTGGAGCCGGCGAGCTGCAACTGACCAGAAAGACTGCCGGATTCGACTGCTGCCTCAATGGCAGTAGGCTGTTCTGTTTCCACACTAAGGTCTGGAACGCAGGCAGAGAATACCATAGCTCCAACCATAATGAGGACGGTTAGAACGAACAAATTACGACGCATTTATTCTCCTTTATGAGAATGAACTAAGAAATTGTCCGACAGTACCTATCTTATCAGAATGCATTTAACAGTGCTCAAACCCGCAATTAACGCATTGTGAATTGTATGTTAATTCCACTCGGAAGGGTATTGGAAATTGCAAAAAATGCCTAGAATCCTCTTGAATTATTCATACTAATTGGAGTATAATTATCATATATTGTGATAAAAAACACAAATAATTAAAAGGAAAAGAAATGAAAAAATATGATGCTGTAATCATTGGCGCAGGCCCTGCAGGACAGACCTGTGCTGTCAGAATTGCTGAATTGGGTGGAAAAGTCGCAGTCGTTGAACGGGATTTCATCGGTGGGATCTGCACCAACTGGGGATGTACGCCCAGTAAGGCCATGATCGAATCGGCCAAGGTTGCCCGAGAAGTGGAGACCAGCGCGAAATACGGCGTGAATGTTGATAACTATGAAATAGACTTTCCCCGGGTAGCGGAACGACGCAATAATGTCATCCTGAACACCCGTGAATCCATTACAGAACTCCTGAAACACCACAAAGTGGATATTTATCAGGGCGAGGCGGAAGTCCTCTCACCAAACGAGGTCAAAGTACGCTTCGGGAAGCTGAATAACGACACTTTTGAGATGAATTTCTCCGGAGCTGAAGAAACGCTGGCAACGGATAATGTTGTCCTGGCAACCGGATCCAAACCCCTGATCCCTGGGTTCATAGATGAAAGCGATCCCACAATTGTCAGCAGCCATGCGCTGATCACCATTTCAGAGCTGCCTGAAACCCTGACCATTGTAGGGGGCGGTGTGATCGGGATGGAATTTGCAACCATCTTCTCCAACCTGGGCAGCCGGGTCACCGTGGTGGAACTCCTGCCCCGCGTGCTGGCTATGATGGATGAGGACATTTCCTCAGAAATCACCCGGATCATGGAAGGTAACGGCGTCCGCATCCTGACCAACCACAAGGTCACCGGTCTGGAGGATGGCGTTTTGAAAGCCACCAACCAGGATACCGGTGAGGATGTTGAAATCCGCTCCCAGATGAACCTGATCGCCATCGGCCGGACAGCCGTGCTGCAGGAATCCCTCTACGATCACCTGGGCCTGGCCTATACCCGTAAAGGTATTGAGGTGGATGACACCCTCGCCACCTCCGTTCCCGGCGTTTGGGCGGTGGGCGATGCCACAGGCAAGTCCATCCTGGCCCATTGCGGCATCCAGCAAGGGATCATCTGCGCCGAGAACATCATGCGCAAGATCGGCAGCCCCCGCCTGATGGATTACAGCGTGGTGCCAGCCATCGTTTACAGCCTGCCTGAAATCTTCATGATTGGCACGGTCCCGAGTGATCTGACCGATGTTCAGGTCGTCAAGGTGCCCTTCAGCGCCAACCTGCGGGCGAACATCGAAGAACATACCGATGGCTTCATCAAGCTCTGGATTCGGGATAACCGGCTCATCGCCGCCCAGGCTCTCGGTTTCATGGTCTCAGAGATCGGCCAGGAATTGGCGAACATGATTGCGCTTGGCACCGAAGTAACCGAGGTCAGCAAGATCATTCACGCCCACCCCACCTATGCCGAGATCATCCGCTCCGCCCTGGATTACAGTGAGGACAAGGCCGTCGATTTCTTCATCTAAGCCGCTTAAAAACATAAAACGAGGATCGCAATGATCCTCGTTTTTTATTTAAGATTGTGAATTATCAGACTAATCCTGCCACTCGGTGTGGAACACACCTTCCCGATCCACCCGGCGGTAGGTATGCGCCCCAAAGTAATCGCGTTGGGCCTGGGTCAGGTTGGCCGGCAGCCTAGCAGAGCGGAAGGCATCGAAATAGGCCAGGGCCGCGCTCATAGCATATACCGGAATGCCCAGGCTGACCGCGGTCGAAATCACATGCCGCATCGCGCCCTGGCGCATCACGACCAACTCTCGGAAGTGATCATCCAGCAGTAAATTAGTCAGGTTCGGGTCACGCTCAAAAGCGTTCATGATATCATCCAGCATATCTGCCCGAATGATACAGCCTGCCCGCCAGATCGCGGCAATGGTCTTTAAGTTCAGTCCATAGCGGTAATCCTCAGAAGCCAGCTGTAACAATCGGAAGCCCTGGGCATAAGAGAGGATTTTGCTGGCATACAGCGCTTCTTTGACCGCGTTCACCAATTGGTCACGGTCACCTTTGAAGGTCGGTTCCGGTCCGGTGATCCATGCGCTGGCCTCCACCCGTTCCTCCTTCATCCCGGAGATGATCCGGCTGGTCACCGCGGCATTGATCGTATGGATCGGCACACCAAGGTCCAGCGCATTCTGGCTGGTCCAACGGCCGGTCCCCTTTTGTTGAGCCTCATCCAGGATCACATCCACCAGCGGGCAGTCCGGTTTCCGGGTCGGTCCGCTTGAGGATTTCACTGGTGATCTCAATCAAGTAGGACGACAGCGCGCCCTGGTTCCATTCAGTGAAAAGGTCACCAATCTCCGGTGCGCTCAGACCAGCGCCACGCCGCAGCAGGTCATAGGCTTCAGCGATCAATTGCATGTCGCCATATTCAATCCCGTTATGCACCATCTTGACGTAATGCCCCGCGCCTTGAGGCCCAAGATAGGCCACGCAGGGAGCGCCATCAGGTGCTTTGGCTGCTGCCGCCTCAAAAATCGGTTGAACAACTTCCCAGGCTGCCAGGTCACCACCGGGCATGATACTGGGCCCATTGAGCGCTCCTTCCTCGCCACCTGAAACGCCAGTACCGAGATATAGCATCCCCTCAGCGTTCAGTTCGCGAGTTCTGCGAGCGGTATCTTCAAAGTAGGAGTTGCCGCCATCTATCAAAATGTCGCCGGGCTCAAGATAAGCCTAAGATCCGAAATCACGGCATCCACAGCCGGGCCGCTTTCACCATCAGCATGATCCGGCGTGGTTTTTCAAGTTTCTCCGTCAATTCAGCGTAAGTGTAGGTGCCGATTATTCCAGAGTCCTTTGCCGAACCTTCTAGAAACTCCACAGTCTTGGTTTCCGTACGATTGAACACAGCCACTGGGAATCCCCGACGCTGAATATTCAAAGCCAGGTTACTGCCCATCACACCCCATGCCGACGACGCCAAATTTTGCTTTTTCCATTTTTTTCAAACTCCATTATGGACTTTTTATTTTTTATTGTACTCTATTGAGGTACTCCCTGGCATCCCTCACAAACAAAACATGTTCATCCCCTGTCAGGATAGTCCACGGGCCTTGGCCCTTTCCGCCCGCCAGGCTTGCTCTGACTCAGGCACCACGGGCAGTTCATCCGATTCTCGCAGGGTCAAAGAAATTGCCTCTTCCGGGCAGTGATGGGCGCATACTCCGCATCCCACACACTTTACCGCATTCACCTCTGAATACCCATTAATTGAGATGGCCGAGAACTGACAATAATCTTCACAGATGCCGCACCCCGTGCAAAGATCCGGATCAATCACCGCATAATATGCTGACCGGGCGACCACATTGGCGATATTGGCTTCCGAAATTCCTCGCAGCAGTGAACACCCACAGGTGCAGCAGTTGCAAACATACGACAGGTCTTCTTTATTATTAGAAATCGTATGGACCAATCCGGCCTCAGCCGCTTCTTCCAGAACAGCCAGAGCGCCTGCCATATCCAGCGCTTCCAGCTTGGGCGCATTATCAAATGCGCCGGGTATATCGCTGAGCGCCAGACAGACCTTGATGGAGTGCCCACAGGCTTTTCCCAATAAGCTCTGTTCCGTCCGGCAAACGCAATCCAAAACCGCCCAGGCTTTCTTACTGGCAATCAACTTGATGACGTCATCCTCCGGGAGGATTTCCACATCGGACTTGATCTGAACATTCACAGGAATGACCCGATGAAATTGCGGCGTGACTGACAGCAGTGAAGAAAATGCCTCTTTATAATAGGCCTCATAAACATCCGCAAAATGCTTATCCATGCGGTAGACCTGGTTTTCAAAGAATCCCACGACGAATGGCAGCAAACCAACCTCAATCCCATTTTCGCCACGGGCGATTTTGATCAGCCCTTATTCCCCATCGTTTTCAGCAATAAACGGCTGTCACGGGTGGAAACATCAGCTTGTTCGGCTATCTCGTTCAGAGGTAGTGGATCCAGCGATAAATGGCAGGCAAATGCCGCTTCTTCCGGGGTGAACAATATGGCCAGAAGCTCTAGTTCCTTGCCGCTCTGGGTCGGTGGGAATCCCTGGGGAAACGAATCCAGTTTCGCAGCTAATTGTTGATAAACTATGTTGCCATCCATGGGTACCTCCATAACAAACCTGACTTGATTATAAAATAGAACCCCTGTCAACCGACAAGGGTTCAAATATCATTGCCTAACTGATGTTTACACCTTAACAACAGAGTTTTCCGTCCCCAGGTCATTTGGGGTATAGCAATCCGCTTCCCAGTCATTTTCCCAGCGTTCGCCGTCAAGGCAATAACGATATTGATACGCCTTGCCGGCCTCCAGGGTGAGCGCTGTGTAGAAGGTGCCGTCCTTTTTCTTCTTCATAGGGTTAGCTTTACGGTCCCAATCGTTAAAATCACCAACCAAAAAGGCAGTCTCCGCATCAACCTCTGCAGGTAAATAGAACCAAACCCGACATTTATCTCCGCCTTTATGGTACCTTTTCTTCAACATGTTAGCCTCACCTTTCGCATAATGAACGAGTCGATCAATCTGCTTAGCAAGGGTCCCAACAAATTAAGAATGGCGGGAGTGAGGTAGTATCTATTTCATCAATGCAAAAGAACCCATCTTGTTATGTAATCAACTTGACTCAGCTGATACTTCAATCAATCAAGCCATAAAATAACGGCAGCGGTTCAACCGGCGCGTGCACAATGGAAACAGCGCTCAGCAGGGCTTTTCTGGCAGGTTCCACATCTTCCACCTTGCGGGCATGGATGATGAACATGGGCTGGCCTTCTTCAATGGCTTGCCCAACTTTCACCATGACGGAAATCCCAACCGCCAGATCAATCGGGTCGCCCTTTTTCATTCGTCCTGCACCCAGCACAACAGAGGTCTCACCCACCGTTCGGGCGTGCACCTCGGCAACAAACCCTGACCGAGGGGCTTCCACAATCGCTTTAATCGGCGCAACCGGCAGCTTCTCAGGGTGATCGATATAGCTCACATCGCCACCCTGCGCTTCAATCAACTTGCGCAGATAAACCAGGCCTTCGCCGGAAGAAATAGCTTTTTCAGCCATCTCACGGGCGTCCCATTTGCTCTCGGCTCGCTTTCCGAGCAGCAGCATCTCACTGGCAACTTCCAGACAATGCTCCACGAAATCTTCCGGGCCTTCACCCTTCAGTGTCAGGATCGCTTCCTTCATTTCCAGGGCGTTCCCAACTTCCACACCCAAAGGCTGGTTCATATCCGAAAGCAGCGCTGCCACATTCCGGCCGCTCAACTCGCCGATTGAGACCATCAGGGTGGCAAGCCGGCGGGCATCCTCCAGCGTTTCCATAAAGGCACCGTTACCAGTCTTCACGTCCAGCACAATCGCCTGGGCGCCGGCGGCTATCTTCTTGCTCATGATAGAAGATGCGATCAAGGGAATGGATTGCACCGTTCCGGTTACATCCCGCAGGGCGTAAAGTTTGCCATCTGCCGGGGCAAGGTCCACACTTTGCCCGGTCAATACCATACCCAGGGATTTCAATTGGGACAGGAATTCATCCTTGGTGAGATCGGTCCTAAAACCGGGGATGGATTCCAGTTTATCAAGGGTGCCGCCGCTGAAGCCCAGGCCGCGCCCGGACATCTTCCCCACCGGCAGCCCACAAGCCCGCACCATCGGAACCACAGCAATGGAGGTTTTATCACCCACGCCGCCGGACGAATGCTTATCCACGGCAATTTCAACAACCGAGGTCAGGTCCAATGTATCGCCAGTGGCAGCCATCGCCAGGGTCAGGTTGGTGGTCTCTTCTGCAGACATACCCCGCAGCAAGACGGCCATTGCCCAGGCGGAAGCCTGATAATCTGCAATCTCTCCGCTGGTATACCCATCAACAAAGTATTCAATTTCGGCCTTGCTCAAAGGCAAGCCATCTCGTTTCTTGATGATGATATCTACTGCTCGCATAATCACCTCCACAATAATTTTACCCGAATAGAAAATCCGCAAGAGACCAGACGGGATTCCGTCCAATTCTCCTTGCGGATTTAATTCTCAATTAAAATGCCTTGTTATGCTTCTCTGGGGCGGACGGTAACCTTCCGGTGGGGTCCCTCACCAATGCTTTCCGTTTGGACGTTCGGATTATCCCGCAACTCCAGGTGGATGATCCGGCGCTCATTGGGTGGCAGCGGTTCCAAAACCTGACGCCGTCCCGTGCCGACAACCTGTTCAGCGATCCGGCGGGCCAGTTTACGCAATTCATCTTCCCGGCGTTGGCGATAGTGCTGAACGTCAATTTGCAGGGGCACCCAACGGCCGCATTCGCGATCCACGATCAGACTGGTGATGTACTGCAGAGCATTGATCGTCTCAGCCTTACGACCGATCAGGAAGCTCAGGTCATTGCCTTCAATATCGATCAAAACCGGTTGAACTCGATTTTCATCACCGGACCCAAGACGAACCGTCACCTCGGCATTCACTTTCATCTTTTCGAGGATGATATTGATCGTCTCACGAGCAATTGCCACTTCTTCAGCCTCATCATCGGTAATTGCATCGTCTGCCGGTTTTGTTTCAGATTTCTGCGGTTTCACAGAAGGTTTTTCCACCGGTTTCGGGCTCATCTTGGCTGCACTGCCATTCTTGATCATCAGCGCAACCCTGGCCTGCCGGGCACTCAGACCCAGAAAGCCTTTCTTGCCTTCATCCAGAACTTCAACATCCACATCATCTTCGGTGAGGCCAAGATCGTTCAGGCCTTTTTCGATTGCCTCTTCAACAGAAGGGGCAATCACTTCGAGCTTCGTTCTTTCTTCTGTCATAAAACCCTCACATCCATTTCTGGGTAGGAATAATTACACTTATTTTTTCTGCTTACGGGGTGGCCGCATCTTTTTGCTGGTGCTTGAACTTCCACCGGATTTCTTCGCAGCGGGTTTGCTCTTAGAAGAATTCGGTTCCGGATCATAAGCTTTTGCATCCTCAACGATCGTCGCTTTAGACTTGGAGGCCGATGGGGCTTCTTCCTTTTTTAGCCAGGGGAAAATATTGGACCAGTTTGCACGGCCTAAAATGGCGTATTGGATGATGCCAATCAGGTTGCTGGCCAGGAAATAGAGCGCAAGGCCGGAAGCCAGGGAGTAAGCCATGTAGCCCATCAAAAGGGGCATGGTCAAGCTCATGGATTGATTGACCATCGCGGACTGATCGTTCCCTGAGGTGGTCGGGGGTTGGATCAACTTGGATTGCAGGAAGGTGGTCAATACAACCAACACTGCAAGAACAGGGACAGCGAGGCCAAAAATGGTCAGGCGTTCCGGCTGGCCCAGATCCATCCACAGGAACTGGTTATTCAAGGGCAGTAAAGTAGCAGTATCAATGAATTTGGGATAGACAATCTGCTCAAGGTTGAACAACTCCATCGGAGAAGCAGCCATCGCCCGGGTCACACTCTGGTACAGACCAATGATGAGCGGGAACTGGATCAGGGTCGGCAGACAAGAGCCAAAAGGACTGACTCCCAGTTCTTTATAGAGCTTCGCCTGTTCCTGGCTCAATTTTTCCTTGTCATCCTTGTATTTTTCCTGAATCTTCTTATAGCGGGGGTCTTCCTGCATGGATTGCATCGCTCTTGTCGCCTTGAATTGCTGGACCGTCAAAGGATGGGTCAGCAGGCGGATCAGCGCAGTGAAAAGGATAATTGAGAGGCCAAAGTTATGGACCAGTGAATTAATTAAGAGCAGTACGTTTGTAAAAGGTTGAATAATAATGGTTTGCCACATGGTGGTTTCCTCTTATTTCTCGGGGGTTGTGGACCAAAGTTGAGTACCGGTCGCTACGTTATAACCAACGACCATATCATCACCTTTGATCATTCCTGTGACCAGGAAATCACTATTGGCAACAGGCGCCTGGTAGATTTCACCATCCACGGAGTCTTGCCACAATGGCGTACCGTCAAAGCCAAAAGCCTGCAGTTGGCCATCCTGGGTCGCAACGATGAAACCATCAACAATAGAGGATGCCCCGCCAACGATCTCGCCGGAGATCTCTGTATGCCAAAGACTTTCGCCATTTTCAGCCGAAACGATGTAGACGTTGCCAGCCGTATCGGTGAAAACCAATTTACCTTCGGAAACAACAGCGGTTCCCCAGACACTCTGATCGGTCTCAAATGTCCAGACAACGTCACCCGTGGCTGTATCCAAAGCGACCATCCGGTTGCCCAGTGAGCCAACAAAGAGCATGGAACCATCTTCACTCAACAAAGGAGCCCCTGTCGCCGCACCGGCCAATTCAGAGGACCAAATCTCTTCACCAGCCAAAGAAATGGCATAGGCGAAATGATCCATTGAACCGATGAAAATGGTGTCATTCGCAATTTGGGGCTGCGACCAGAGATAATGGCCTGTTTTAAAGGTCCAGAGCAAGCTGCCATTATCCGCATCAAGAGCATAAAGGTTGCCGTCATTATTGGGTGCATAGACCACACCGTCGTAGATAGCAGCCTGACCCAGATAAAAGCCCTGGGAGCCGGTATAGGACCAAATTTCTTCACCATTTGTCTTATCAAGCTTATGGAAGGTATTCGCCAAATCGCCAATGTAAATCGCGTCATCCGTCACCAACGGCGGTGCATAGAAGACAACAGCAGCGCTGCCTTTTTCAGGATAGGCCCAGTTCACCGAACCATTAGCACCATCGAGGCTGAAGATATAAGTGCTATACGCGACAAACACGTCTGTATCATCCACGGCCAGGCCAGGCGCGTCAGTGACACGCGGCCCTGTCGCACAGGCGCTCATCAACAGAGTCAGCCCGATAAATAGGGTAATTAGTAATAGATGGGTTTTCTTCATTCTTTCTTTCTCTTCTCAAGCGGATCAAGGGACCGGGTCATAACCGCCCGGATTAAAAGGATTACAACGCACCACCCTTTTAATAGCCATCCACCCACCCTTGATTACGCCATATTTATAAATGGCCTGATAACATAGTGGGAACAGGTGGGATAAAATCGGCAGGTGTCTTTGGGTAAAGAAGGTGAGATGATCTTTGATAAAGGCGGATCAGTGCAAGTAAAATCCAGCGAGGCAACGTATCCAACCGGACCTTAAGGTCCTTTAATCTTGGGTCAAGATTTGAATGAGTGGGATGGGTTGCTAATTCAGTCAACTGAGATCATCTTTCATCAGCTCAGCCTGATCAAGAAGCTTTCTGATTGTATCAACCAGTGAACGATAGGGTTGTTCTAAGATCAGTTTTCTCGCAATCAGGACAATATCCTGTCCTGGTTTTATTTCCTGAAGCATTCCTTGGATTGCGGATCTAATCCGTCGTTTAGCTAAATTGCGCTGGACGGCCCCCCCACAGACCGCCCGGCGATCACAGCTATTCTGGTATTTTCAAAACGGTTCGGTAAAAACCTAATACGATTGATGGGCGGGCAAAGGATTTACCTTCTTGCCGCACCCGCTTGATATCTTCATTTCGGGTTAAGCGTTGATTTCGTTTCACCCGGCTTCCTGTTCAGCAGAGCATCAATATAATTTCGCAGGATTTCATCTGCCCTGGTAAAGATTACCAGCGTGTCTTCTTAACGTGGTTATTAGCGGTCTTCGCTAATTCATGCCGACCTTTTGCGCGGCGTCGTTTCAAAACCTCACGACCGCCCTTTGTCTTCATGCGTTTTCTAAACCATGCACCCGGACGCGACGGCGTCGCTTGGGTTGATATGTTCGCTTAGGCATTATGAATGAGTCCTTTCTCTCTTTAATTTACTTCACGTCTAAACACTCGCGCATTAAGACTAGCCAACAATTATACCGTATGCCCATTTTACGGTCAAACAGTAAATGAAGGCCAGCCAGTGCCGGTATTGATTTTATCAGAACACCTCAAAACGTCAAGACAAGGGATCCCCATCTTATCAAACTGGGAGGATCTCACCCTTCAATCCATTCCGCTTCCGGTCCAAACCGGAAATTTTCACCTGGGCGATCTGGTTCCAGCGATCCAGGTCAGATTTCGCAATCACTCTGAGGTAATTGCTGGTCAGCCCCGAAAGCTGCCAGGTGCCATCTTTCATCTGTTCACTGGATTCCCATAGCACGGACTTTTCCGTCCCAATGAATTGTTCACTGTATGCTTCCCCCAGGCATGGAAAACCTGCCGCAGGCTGGCATTTCTTTCCTTCGCCACGCTGGGCTCCAGCCGGCCCTTCATTTTATAGGCTGCCGTTCCAGGGCGGGGTGAATAAGTGAAAACATGCCCGCCAGCAAAGCCCATCTGCTGGATGAATGACTTTGTGGCCTCAAATTCTTCCACAGTCTCACCGGGAAACCCGGCAATCACATCCGTGGTCAGGGCAATATCCGGGATGGCAGCTCGGATCTTTTCAATCAGGTCGGCATAGCCTGCCGTCGTGATCGGCCGCCCCATGACGTGCAGAATGTGATCATTGCCAGCCTGCAGCGGGATATGCAGGTGATGGCATAAACGCTTATCCTGCCAGAGCTCAAGGATCCGCGGCTCAAAATCCCAGGGTTCAATGGAAGATAATCTCAATCGGCCTAGATCTGAATCCTCCAGCACTCCGGCAATCAGGTCATAGAGCGTCAGTGCGGGCTGAAATCCCGTCCCCAAGCGCCCAGCTCCACGCCGGTCAGCACCACTTCCTTGGCCCCACCTGCCAAAGCCGCGCTAATATCTCTCCGCCCTTGAGTCACTGTTCTTGATTGGGACTTCCCCCGAGCCAGACGGGTCAGGCAATATGTGCAGTGGTTATCACAACCCTCCTGCACCTTGATGACGCCCGGGTACGCGCCCGGTCACCGGGCAGCGGCTCACGGATCAGGGATAAGCCAGCGATATCATCAGCCCGAAGGCCAAGAACATCCACTGCGATTCCATCCTTCTGGTCATTGAGATAAACCTCGCTGACGCCTTCCAACGCCAAGGCCTCATCAGGATAAAGCGTTGCCCAACAGCCAGTGGCGATCACCTTCCCCGCCCCGGCCCGGGCAGCATGACGGAGGCGCTTGCGGGAATCAGCCGCGGCTTTCACTGTGACCGCACAGGTATTGACTATGGCCAGGTCCGCCTCAGCGGGATCACCAACGACCTGATGACCTAAGGCCCTAAATGTATTCGCGATGGATTCGATTTCACTTTGGTTGAGTCTGCAACCAATCGTGTCCAGAAAAAGTCTCATTTAAACTCTCAGGGGGAAACAACAATAAAATCATCAAATAAAATGTCAACGCCAGGTTCTGTGAAATTGCCAACAATAATACCGGCATCACCATTAGAAAATGTGTCATCCTGCACCTGGATCAGGCGGACATCATTAACGGTCAAAGCCAACTGGTCCGCCTGGCAGACCGCCTGAATGGTGTTGGCGGCTTCTCCCTGTGCAATCGCTGCACTGAAATCCAAATGCACCTGGTCGACCAAGGTTTGCACACCTTCCACCCGCTTATAGATGCCATAATAACCGTCTGACCCGATCATCAGGGCATAGAAATTATCATCATCCTGGTAACGGCAGATGACACCAAACAAATTATCATCCGGGCCATCAAGTTTCGTCGCCCGCACCTGGATCAATGTATCCTGGAAATTGAGCCCTGGCACACTCCAAAACTGAAAATCCGGCATCCGGGACCACAGGCGGTAACCGCTCAGGTCAAAGCCGGCAAAGCTGAGCGAGTCCTCATGCGTGCCCCAGCCGATATTCTGGCCAGAAAAGTCATCTCGGAAGAGAATAGGTTCATCCCCCACCCAGGGTAACTGGTCCGCAGCCATAAACGCAGGCCTGCAAGCAGACAAACCTATCAAAATGATGATTATTACACTCCAGGAGAGACGTTTTTTTCATCCCGACCTCATTTGGTCCAGAAAGATTCACTATTCCCATAACGGGGTTGACCGAATTATAACGTACATCTTAAAAGGAAATCAAACGCATCAAATGAGTCTTATGGGCAAAGTAAGGTCACCCCAAGGTTGGGGTGACCTGAAAACGAGGATCTACGATGCCAAGGCTTCCTTTTAAAAACTGTTGTCGGACAATTCTTAGCGGATCTGGCGTCAACCTCGCTTTTTACTTATAGGTTAAGAAGCCCGTTGAGCAGGGCTTTCTTCGTCATTATTTGGATCGATAAGTGAGGGGACCCAACAAACAACCCCGCCGTGCCGTGTGCCGCTGAGTTTTGAACCTGCAAAAGCAGGTTTGTCATACCCACCAACTTCGCCTTGACTCAGGTCTATCGCGTCGTTTGATGGAGGTCTGACGGTTAGTAAGGGTGTTGGCTCAAAACTGGTATGCTGCATCACGAACACAGCAGGGTAATTAACTTATACCATAATTCAGGGGCCTGGCAAGACTCGTCAATGTTAAATTTTATTGAGCCAGACCTACCTTTTTTTCCTCGCCCCTGCCAGTTATGGTACGCTTAACGCACGTGTTTATTGCAGGATGGAGAGGATTAATGCCCAGAATTTTCATAGCCATCAGGATGCCGGATGAAGTCATCCAGAAGATCACCCGGATCTCCCAATATTTTCAATCCCAACTGCCTGAAAGGGCATTAAAGTGGGTGGAGACGGAAAACCTTCACTTGACCCTCAAGTTTTTAGGCGAAATTCCCGAAACCATCATTAGTGAAGTGCAACAGTTACTGACACAAGCGGCCGCGACCCAGAAGCCCTTTGAGTTATCAGTGGAAGGTCTGGGCATGTACCCCCACGCCAACCAACCGCGCACAATCTGGCTGGGCATCGAAGGGGTAAAACCAATGATCGCGCTCCATGCCAGGCTCGAAAAGGATTTGGAAGGCCTCAAAATTGAGAAGGAAAATCGGCCATTTAACCCCCACCTTACCTTGGCGCGGGTTCGTGAGAGGACAAGTCGTGAGGTTGCACATCAAATCGGTGAGACCCTGGCAGCCTTCAAGGTCGATTCGCTTGGCAAATTCCAGGTTTCCGAAATTCACCTGATTGAAAGCCAATTGACACCTAAGGGCCCAATTTACACCACCCGCTTTACCGCCCCCCTGAGTGAAGTATAATCAAGAGAACATCAAACCTGAGTAGTGAGAGGTGAAACCTGGAAGCAATCACATTAGCAAGAGATATTGCAAATTTTCTTGAAGAGAAAAAAGGCGAAGATATCCTGGTACTCGATATAAAGGATATCGCTTCGTTCACGGATTATTTCGTCCTGGTCAATGGCACCAGCAGCCGGATGCTGCAAAGCCTGGCCAATGCCGTCGCCCGGGATGTTAAGACCAAGTTCCATAAGACAGCCATCCCCGAAGGACAGTCGGATGCCGGCTGGGTCCTGTTGGACTATGGCGATGTCATCGTCCACCTGTTTTCACCCAATCAGCGTGATTTCTATCGGCTGGAGGATCTCTGGTCGGAGGGCAATGTCATCCTAAGGGTGATGTAGCACTAAAGCATAATTTTAAATCAAAAGAAGCTGCCCATTTGAGCGGCTTCTTTTATTTTATCCAGCTTTATTTGATCGCTTCCAGCACTTCCAGGCTGTGATCGGTGGGTTTGACCTTTTCAAAGACCTTGACGATCTTCCCATCCGGGCCAATCACGAATGTCGTCCGGAAGACGCCATCATATTCCCGGCCCATAAATTTCTTCAAACCCCAAACCCCATAGGCTTCACAGGTCTTATGTTCCGGGTCCGAAAGAAGTGTGAATGGCAGTTCATATTTATCAATGAACTTGGTGTGCGAAGCCTCCGAATCGGGACTGATCCCAAACACGGGGACACCGGCTTTCTCAAATTCAGTATATGAATCCCTGAATGAGCAAGCTTCCGTGGTGCAGCCCATGGTGTCATCTCTCGGATAAAATAGACCACAACGGTCTTGCCGAGATAGTCCGATAATTTATGGACTTTACCCTCATTATCTTTTAGTTCAAATTCCGGTGCTTTGGTTCCTTCAGCAACTGGCATAGTAAACTCCTTTTTTATTTTTAAGTATAGAATCTGGCACGTCGAATTTCAATGTTCTGTTCAATGTATCCAAAATGTCAGGGTCAACAAATAGGCCGGGAGCAGAAAAACGGCCCCCATGGCAACCTGCATGATCCGCCAAAGCGGCTTCTGACCGCGCCGCACCCGCTCCATCAGCCAGATTTCCAACAAGCCCAGGGGAACAGTCAGGAACACCAGGCCAAACCATAACCCAGGGTAAACCCAAAAGCGCTGCCAGGGCCAACAGCAGATAGCCAAACAGGATCAATGTATTGTGGAGCACCATGGCGGCCTCCCACCCCATCGTCGTCACCGCAGTGGGGTTCTCCTTTTGCTGGTCTTCACCAAAGCTAATTAATTGACTCAGCAGGATAAAAGCCAAAAAGAAAGGAACAAAACCCATCACCGCCATTGTCAGGAAGCGATGCATTTGCTGCGTTTGGAGGAAGAAACCAAAGGCTGGCGGGATGATAACCACTAGGATGGTTTCCAGAAGAGGGAGAAAAGGCTGAAATTTATCAGAAGTCCCATTGAGGATCAACACACCCCCAACCGTGAAAATCGCCATCAGTAAAAGGATCAGACCCTGCCAAAGCAGCCCTTCAATCATCCAGCTGACAATGATGGTGAACGCCACGGTCATCAGAGTCGCAGCAATCAATGCCAAACCGAGACGAATTTGTTTACGTTCAGCCTGCGATATCCCCTCCGGTTGAAACTTCTCGACATTGACCCGCTGCAAGCCATGCATGGTGTCAAAACCTAATAGCACACAACAAAGGAAAGCTGCCCCGGTCCAAAAAGCGGACCAGGAACGCATGCCCTCCACATAGCTTGCCAAGGCCGTCCCCATGACATAGGTCATTAACAGGCCGATCAGGCGATAGATCTTTATTGGTTTGAGGAGCTCTTTTAGTGGCATATATTCTCCGGAAATATCAGGCCATAAACTGAATTCAACGTAATAATTGTAGCCGGGATGGTATAATGGTTTCAAGGTTCAACCCAAGTATATACTATGCGAAAACATTTCTGGATCGGTACCCTTCTGGCAGTCTTCTTCTCGGCTGTGTTTGCCATTTCTGCCCTATCAAACACAGATCGAGCTGAAGGAATCGCCCTCCTATCCCCCAGCGCCTGCCCCACTGGCGGTTGTGCGGCCGGTCAGCGGTTGAACTTCTCCGTCAGCTTCCCCCTGTCCCCTGAATCCTATACCCCCAACACCCAGGTCTGCGTCTATGCACCTACTGGCGGTTGGGCGGATTTCAGCACAGGGTGGCTTTCTGATGAAGGACTGGACTCAGGCCAGGCTTATACGCCTGGTGAAACCGGTGGACTCTGTACCTCCCTTGCCCCGACGAATTATGAATGGATTACCGGGGCTTACACTACCTTAACAACCGGCTACACCAACGATTCGCTGGAATTTGCCCTAAATATCGGTTCAAACACAACAGTGTCCGGTGACATTCGCGTTTTGGTATTCGAGACTGATGGTTCAGGCAACTGGGTCGAGACATCTGATTTCACCTCAGCATCTGTTTCCGTGGCATCGCATGCCAGCACAGTCTATGTCGCCAATAGCGCCGCTGATTGCGGCAGCAATTCGCCCTGTTTCGTCAACTCCAGTGATAATCTGGAGGGCGGCCTTGGGACCGGTCTACGCGATGCGGTGAACGCGGCTTCAGCCGGTGACACCCTCCAAATTCTGGGAGAATACAAAGTTAAAAGCGAAGCTGTTCTGATTGATAAAGCGGTAACGGTCACAGGTAGTTGATGATGATGCCGCCATCAGCTCTGAAAGCACCAGTTGCACCGAATCGCTCCTCTCCATCACTGCCGGTGCGGCCGTTGAAAACCTGACCCTTGATGGAACCTGCGGTAGTTCTCATCGCACCCTGATCGAGATTAACAGCTCAAGCGATGTTGCCATCCGGCATAATACGCTGATGAACGGCAATATCGGCATCCGAGTTCGTGATAATACCGGCAGCCCCCTTATCGCCTTCAATGACATTAGTGAAAACAGTGGTTTAGCAATATATAAGGAAGGTTCTAACGGCGATGTCTCCATTTATGCCAATAATATTATTGGCAATGCCAGCAGCTATCAGGTGGACTGTAACAATTCCGGCAGTGCGGACCATAACTTCTGGGGGGATAACGAATTAGCGTCCGCCAAACGCCCTCGACTGTTCCGTTTCCAACGGCAAACGGTTGGGTGCAGCTATCATAACCGCGGCAGGCGTTCCTGGTGTCAGTGCCGAACAAGTCACCGTTACCGTGGTCAAACAGTATGCCTTTGACGGTGAAATCGCCTACAGTCGCAGCGGCGGTTCAAACTATGACCTGGTGATCGTCAATCACGGTCAAGGCGCTGCTGAAAATGTTCCCTTCTACGTCATATTAGGAGATTCGATCACGCCTTGCTCGAATTACTACGATATCTTCCTGGCCGAAGGAGAATCTCCCAGCAATCTCAATTTGGCCATTAAATACGACCAAAACGCGACCTGTACTACCAAAATCGAAACATCTGAATTTTGCGGTTCCGGTGATTCAGCCGATTATCCTCTCTGGTGGTATGACCCTGCCTATAACGCGACCGGTTATTGGGACACCACCGGGCAGGATCCTGATGGCTCCGGCGCAGGGAGCGCCACTGGCCAGACCACGACCTGTGACACTGGCAACAATGAAATCAAGGTGGAGATTGACACCAACGTTGGCAACCGCCCTAACCTGATCAGCGATCTCAATTTCACGCCTTTTGTCGTCGGTATCCCAAATGATGGCGGCATTAACCTTTCTCAATTCACCGTCACCTTCGACGGTTCAAATAACAAAATCCGCTGGAATACATCCAGTGAGAGTAACATCTCTGGTTTCCACGTCCTGCGAAGTGATACATTAAACGGGACCTACGCCCGAATTTCTCCCCTGATCGAATCCATCGGAGATTCCCATATCGGCGGGATCTATTATTACACGGATGGGTCAATCCAATTCACCCGGACGTATTACTACAAATTGGAAGTGGTCAACAAACAAGGACAATCCATTGAATTCTATGGCCCTGTCAGCGTGCTGACCTCCACGGCGACACCCACTTCGACTCTGACTCGCACCCCCACGCTGACCCGCACGCCTTATCCCACCCGAACCTCAACGCCTTACTATTACCGCTCACCCACATCATATTACCGACGGGCGACAGCTACACCGCTTGGCGGCCAACCCAGGTGCGCACCTATGGCCCAACGCCAACCCCCAGCCGGACCAGCGCAACCAAACCCACTTACAGCGACGCAACCGCAAGCGGTTCTACCGGCTATCCCGTTGAGAACAACCCTGGCGCTACACAGATTTCATCCGGCGACAGCGGATACCCATCTGGTTCCGAGAACGGATATATCGTCAGCACAGCGACTCCTTCTCCGGATGAAGAACAGGGAAGCAGCCAGAGTGAAAACGGCACAGACCGGGATTCCGATAACCAGGGAGCTCGCAGGGCGGCCAACAACCCCAGTCGGGAGATGAAATCCAGTGGCCTTTCCTGGCATTGGGAACCATTAGCGGCCTGATTTTGGTGGCCGGTATCAGCTTCATCTTGATTAAAACCCGCGTTAAATAACACCCCTAAAACCCTGATTTTTTGACTTTTAATTTAATTTGTGCTATTCTTTGCTGGAATTAATTTCTGTCATTAGGATAGGTCTATGCAACGCGAACGCGTCTCTGAAAACGTTTATTGGTTCCAAAGTGATACCTACGCCCAGGTCTCTGCAGGCGCTATTGCCGGCCCGCAATGGGCGGTTGTGATTGATACATTGATGCCCCAGGAAACACCCGAAATTCGGGATTTCATCGAAAAAAGCTCAATCTTCCCATCCGCTACGTCATCAATACCCACCACCACGCTGATCACAGTTGGGGGAATTACTTTTTCCCCAATGCGACAATCATCGGTCACGAAATCTGCCGGCAAAAGATGATGGATCGTGCCCCAGCTGCACTCGAAGTTGCCAGCCAGGATATACCCCTCTACAAAAAAATTAAAATCGTCCCTCCAACCATCACTTTCCGTGAGGGCTCCTTCAATATGAAGATCGGGAAGAAACATCTGAAGCTCTTCCCCACCCCAGGCCATTCCACAGATGGAATTGCCGCGCTCATTGAAGAAGACCGCATCCTCTTTACTGGCGACGCTTTCATGCCAGTGCCCTTTATTGTTGAGGGCGACCTGGATCAATTCATTGAAACAACAAACACAATAGCCAGTATGGGCCTTGAAAATATCATTCAAGGACATGGTGACATCATCCTCAGGGGTGAAATTGAAGAAAAGCCAAAGAGAACATCACCTACTTGCGTGCGATCAGCAAAGCCGTGCGCACGGCGATGCGGCGCAAGAATCCCCTTGAGGTTCTGGATAGTATCGGGATTGAAGCTTGTGGGAAGAGCCGGGTTTTGCTGGGCGGCTTAGCCAGTGAACTGCATAAACGCAATCTGCGTGCACTTTATCATCAAACGGTTGAAAAAGAAAAACTAGAAGCCGAAAACAGCTAAAGCAAGATCAATCCAACCAAAATCAGGATACCTAACATCCCGATCGGTTCCGCCCAAAAAGCCCAACCGATTCGGGATTCTTTTATTCCTGAAACAACCCCCGTTAATGCATACGCCACACCGATGATCACCAGGCTGATTTGCAGCGGCGCAAGAGGCAGATAGTGGAAGCCAACGGCGATCTCAGACACAACCAGGCTGCACACCAGCGACCAAAGAATATGCCAACTGCCTAATCGTAAATAAATTGAGCGGCTGATCACCATCACAGCTCCAAGCGCAATCAAGGGCAGCCGGACATATAGCCGCAGGTCAGCGGAATAAATGGCGATGATCATCAGGAAGAAAAGCGTGAAAGAAAGGCCGGTCAACCCCATAGCGGCTATGGGATGGCGAACGCTGTGCACATCCACCACATTATATTCGGCAATAAACACGGCCAATAACAGCAAACTGCCAAGGGTGAAGGCCACCCACCAAAACATTTCCCCTCTGAAGTTTTCCAGGGTTACGCCGATCACAAAGGTCGTCAACACCGGCACAAGCCAATGGCGGAGGTTTGCCAGGCGGTTCTCCTGGTCAATTTTGGCCGGATGAGATTGCAACAGCCATTCCATCCCCGCCGCAGCCAGCAGACTGGTCAGCAGGATGGTCAACGAACCGTAATTGAGAGAGAATTCCAGCGCAACCCCCATCAGGTTAAGCGAAATGGTAGGTGCCGGGAATGACACCACCAAGGTCAAGGCAAAGGCCAGCATGATGGTGGCGGTGACAATCGAAAGACGATTGATATTAGGCAAAGACTCTCTGAATTGCATAGCGCCATTTTACCATGAGCACCATGAATAAGATAACAGAAAACACCATCAGCCGTCATTTTAATTTTCTTTAATTAAATGAAGCGAACACATCGATAATGCGTAAATTCCCCTCATATTAGGTACCCTTTAGGGGCTGATTGTGGTAAAATTCATGGTTGTATGAACACAAGTTCTGATATTAAGATAGAAAAACCAAAAGTCATTCAGGCATTATTATCCGGCTTTAATGTAATTGCCAACAAACCTTATTTGATCCTTTTGCCGGTTCTATTGGATCTGTTTTTGTGGTTTGGTCCTGGTTGGCGCGTCGATGAATACTTCAAACCCCTCATCCAGAGTTTTTCAAGCCTTCCCGGGCTGAATACACCTGAATATGTTGAGATCGTTCAGGCGTTCCAGACCTTCTGGCAAGACCTCCTAAGCCAATTCAATCTGGCAGTCACACTCAGCACCCTGCCGATTGGTGTTCCCAGCTTAATGACCGGCGAAGGCACATTCACCAATCCCTTGGGGAATCCCACCGTGTTTGAGTTGACTTCCAACCTCCAGATTATTGCTATCTGGTTGATCTTTGTGGCGATTGGATATTCTCTGGGAATCTCTATTTCCAGAATATATCAACTGAAGTTTTGCCTTCTCCTAAGAAGCGAACCTTTAAGTCTTTCCTTTGGTCCTTCCTGCAGGTCATCCTGATGCCGATTTTCATGATCATCGTTCTGTTGGTGATGAGCATTCCGATCCTGCTGGTTATTTCCCTGGTGACAGTGCTCAGCCCGGCCATCAGTAATTTTGTGATATTTATGATTGCCATCATCCTGCTGTGGATCATTATGCCCCTGGTTTTTACCCCCCACAGCATCTATCTGTACAAGCAGAACCTGATCTCTGCGATGATGACCAGTATCAGTGTTGTGAAAGTCTCAATGGGACAGACCTCATGGTTCCTGCTGGCAAGTTATATCCTGATCCGGGGTTCAATATCCTCTGGAAAGCCCCCACCTCAGACAGCTGGTTCCTGCTGATCGGCATTTTGGGGCATGCCTTTATTGTCTCTGCGGTCATTGCAGCATCCTTCTATTATTTTGTCGATGCCACAAAGTTCACGCAGACCATCATGAATAAAAATTTAAAATCATCTCGTTAATGAAATAAAGAAAAATAACGAACGGAGAAAGTCTCTTGGCAAATCAACCAAATTCGTACAACGCAAATGATATTCAAGTCCTCGAAGGTTTGGAAGCAGTCCGCCGGCGTCCAGGTATGTACGTTGGCGGCACGGATGTCAAGGCGCTGCACCACCTGATCTATGAAGTTGTAGACAACTCCATTGACGAGGCCCTGGCTGGCTCCTGTGACAGAATTGATGTGATTATCAATGAAGATGAAAGCGTCACCGTCAAGGACAATGGCCGCGGTATCCCCGTGGATCTTCATCCTGAAAAGAAGATCTCAGCCCTTGAAGTGGTTATGACAACCCTGCACGCCGGTGGTAAATTCGGGGGCAGCAGCTATAAAGTCTCCGGTGGTTTGCATGGCGTCGGTGTTTCAGCGGTCAATGCCCTCTCAGAATGGTGTGAAGTCCGCGTCCATCGCGATGACAAAGAATATTTCCAGCGCTATGAAAAGGGTATCCCCCAAGGCGCTGTTAAAGAAATTGGTAAAGCGCCCAAAAACGAAACTGGCACCATCACCACCTTCCGTTACGACACCACCCTCTTTACGGGTGACTTCACCTATAAATTTGATGTCCTGGCCCAACGCTTCCGCGAGATGGCCTTCGTTACCCGCGGTGTGACCATTCATCTTGAAGATTTGCGCACATCGAAAGAAATCACCTTCCACTTTGAAGGTGGAATTTCCTCCTTCGTGCGTTATCTGAACCAAAACCGAGATCCCCTGCATGATGTCGTTTTCCTGGAAAAAGAAGTTGAAGGCGTCGGCATCGAAGTGGCCGTCCAGTTCTCCGATGCCTACTCCGAATCGGTCTATGCTTTTGCCAACACTATCAACACCATTGATGGCGGCACCCATCTAACCGGGATGCGCATCGCCCTTACCCGTTCAATCAATGACTTTGCCCGTAAGAACAGCCTTCTGAAGGATGCAGATTCCAACTTCTCTGGCGAGGATACTCGTGAGGGTCTGACAGCGATTGTCAGCATCAAGCATCCCGATCCGCAATTTGAAAGCCAGACCAAAGTCAAATTGATGAACCCGGAAGTCCAAACCTATGTGCAGCAAGTCGTTGCAGATGGTTTCAGCAACTTCCTGGAGCAAAACACCTCCACTGCCAAGAAGATCATCCAGAAATGTTTGACCTCAGCTCGCGCCAGGGCAGCCGCCCGTAAGGCCCGTGATCTGGTCATCCGCAAGTCCGCCTTGGAAAGCCTGACCCTCCCTGGCAAGCTGGCGGACTGTTCAGAGCGCAATCCAGAACGGACCGAGATCTATATCGTCGAGGGTGAATCGGCTGGTGGCTCCGCCAAACAAGGGCGTGACCGGCACTTCCAGGCCATCCTCCCCCTGCGCGGTAAGATCCTCAACACCGAGCGTGCCCGGCTGGACAAAATCCTCAATAACAACGAGGTCAAAGCTCTCATCTCAGCCCTGGGAACCGGCATTGGCGATTCCTTCTCACTTGAAGGCTTACGTTATCATAGTGTGGTCATCATGACAGATGCTGATGTTGACGGCGCTCACATCCGCACCTTACTGTTGACCTTTTTCTTCCGATATATGGCCCCACTAATCGAAAGTGGCCACCTTTTCATCGCACAACCGCCGCTTTATCTGATCTCCCATGGTAAGGAAAAGACCTACGTCTACACCGAAGCGGAAATGGAAAAACTAACCAAGGAAATCACCGCAAGCGGGGGAAAATTCGGTCTCCAGCGGTATAAGGGTTTGGGTGAAATGAACCCCGAACAGCTTTGGGAAACCACCATGAACCCCGATAAGCGCACTTTCCTGCGGGTGAATGTGGAAGACGCTGCCGAAGCAGATCGCACCTTTGATATGCTGATGGGCGCAAAAGTGCCACCTCGCCGGCGCTTCATCCAGACCCATGCCAAGGAAGTCCGCAACCTGGA
>LQAJ01000182.1_pt1 | contig 25180 bp, 27 predicted proteins | sample 1535811 | NCBI WGS metagenome assembly LQAJ01 (sample SAMN04331587, study PRJNA305678) | bioreactor metagenome | isolation source: bioreactor_6 inoculated with Wadden Sea sediment 2nd replicate of a... | place: Germany: Wadden Sea, Janssand Flat
TTATGGCTAGACGATCATTGGTCTAGTTCGAAGATCTCTCTTTGGACCTCCGTCTCCGCGGGTCGAATGGGTCTGTATAGTCCCTGTTATTCCAGGGCTGGTCAGGGGAGTGGGACACCGATGAGACCCCACCCAGCCTACGGCAAGATAGGCACGCTGATAGGAGGAGGATGCAAAGAACCAGCTTCATGACAGGATTCTGGTCATGGTGGACCCATCTGTCAAGACAGCATAAGCAAAAAGTTGATTTGATTTATGCTGCATTCTAATATACTTCAGCAGGGGTGCTGATCCCATGTGGCGTATGCGGTCTCTCAGAATTATACATTCTGGTAAAAGAAGATATTCCTGCTATCACTTCGGGTACTGTTCTATAGTCCTTTAGCTAGACTTCTCCATATCTCAGGGTCCACAAGATCTTTCGATTGCTCGGTTATCCAAGGCTCTTCCTTTGTCGTCCATGCTGAATAGTGCACCAGAAGCGAGCACAAGCTCACAATACTCCTTAGAGGTAAACTGGCTTCCCTGATCCGAATTCTGGATCTCATGAGCTCCATAGAGATGCACAGCACGTCTGAACGTAGCAGCACAGGACTCTATATCCATCGTAGTCGAGACCTCCCAGCTCAGGACCTTCTTACTGTACCAGTCGATGATAGCAGCCAGATAGATAAATCCATGATTCAATCGAATATAGGGTACATCTGCCGAACACACCTGATTGGGACGATCTATCGTGCTATTCCTCAAGCGATAGGGATAGATCACATGCTCTGATCCTTTACCCGGTTTTGAGAGATTCTTTCCTGGACACAGTGCCTGAATGCCTATTATACGCATCAACGCTGTATACGCTTACGATTGACCTTATAGCCCTTTCTCTTAAGCATGTTCCGTATCTGGCGGGAAAGCCTGATCTTTGGTATGGATACCATGATGTAATCGAGCTATTCCTATCAACAGATAGTGTGTGAGGATCCTCATGCTGTAGGATATGTGATTACGTGCAGCAAACTGTGATGATATCTCATATGATATGAGTGGCGTCGACATCGTCTTCACCCTCTTGTATACATAGCTATCCTTCTGGGTGCAGATATTGTCAGCGGATACTCGCTGCTCTTGTATATCCGGGGAAGATGCTCAGGACCCATGTGCCTAGTTCATCTGTGGATACCTGAAAGATAAGGTTCTATAGGCCCGGAGGTCCTGGACGATATCCATGATCTTCACTAGCAGAAAAGGCAACGTTGCTCGTAAAATAAAAAAAATTTGACAAATGAAATATCCTAGATTAGTATTCAACAGAAGTGAATGATCATCCTCTTCAATAAGAATTTCTATCAATAAAAAAAGTCAATACATGTACTATACACTGAATGGAATGAGTGAATGAGCCACACAATCAAGAACTTTGCAGCACCAACGTGCGTGGTTCATTACCTCTTTCAGGATAGGTATGTCTAAAAAAAAAAGGGGAGATAATATGACAACATCAAAGACATCAAGGATGCCGCATATCTTTGTGATACTGTTTGCATTCATCGTACTTATGACCATCCTTACCTATATCGTCCCAGCCGGAGCATATGATCGTGTCGCTGTCGAAGGGACAAGTAGGATGATGATCGATGCAGAATCGTACCATACAATCGAGCGTACCCCCGTCGGACTGCTTGACCTGTTCGTCGCATTACCGCAGGGATTTGTTGAAGCAGGTTGGGTAGTGGTACTTACCTTCTGTGTAGGCGGTGCGTTCATGGTCGTCAAAGGGACCGGAGCGATCGCCATAGGTGTGGACAATCTGGCACGACGCCTTTCAAAACGCGGGATCATCATCATCCCCGTGTTAATGGTTATCTTCGCAACGATCGATGCCTTCATCGGTATGCCGGAGCTCTGTATGGTCTATGTACCAGTGATCCTCCCGCTCATGCTGGTATTGGGATTTGATTCGATCACTGCAGCAGGTGTGGCATTGATCGGATCTGCAGCAGGCTTCACTGCAGCACTGACGAACCCGTTCACCGTCGCTATCGGGCAGAAGATCGCTGGACTCCCGCTCTACTCAGGGGTCAAGTTCCGACTTATCACGCTCATCGTTACCCTCATCGTCGGGGTGATCTTTGTGATGCGCTACGCTGCGAAGGTGCGCAAGAATCCAGAAACGAGCAGTATGTATGAGATTGACGAACCTCGCAGAATACAGCTACTTGAGGAAGGGACAGGAGAGAACACAAAGGCGACCACAAAGCAGAAACTCGCTGGTATCTCGGCAATCATCATCTTTCTCGTCCTCATCTTTGGAGTATTGCAATACAAATGGGACATGCCGCAGATAGGTGGTATCTTCATCGCTATGGCTATCGTCTCTGGATTATTGGGAGGCATGAATTCCAAAGAGATCTCTGAGGCGTTCATCAAGGGTTGTCATGATGTCCTCGTAGGTGCCTTGATCGTTGGTATCGCACGAGGAGTCGCAGTTGTTATGGTGCAGGGACAGATCATGGACACGATCGTCCATGCCCTAGCAAATGGTGTGCAGATACTGCCTCCAGCAGTCACCTCTGTAGGGATGCTGGTCGTACAGTCGCTATTCAACTTCCTCGTACCCTCTGGTTCAGGTCAGACCTTGATCACCATGCCTATCATGGCACCTCTGGCAGATCTGGTCGGAGTGACACGACAGACCGCAGTCTTGGCTCTCCAGTATGGAGACGGGATATCGAATATCTTCTATCCGACATCAGGGTACTTCATGGCCTCTTTGGCTCTTGCAGGTGTTCCTTGGGAGAAATGGGCTAAGTTCATGCTGCCATTGTTCGGAATCTGGTCTGTAGTCGGGGCTTTCTTCCTCGTGATCGCACAGGCGATCCAGTGGGGACCCTTCTAGGCACCACCATCTAATACGAGAAAGGGGCACATCGATACACAGATGAGCCCCTGAACGATCATAACCAGTGAGGAAATGATGAACAGAGAATCTATAGAAGCAGTATCTGCTGCGATCGATGCCTACAAGGAAGATATAAAACAGTTCCTTGTGGAACTTGTACAGATCCAGAGCTTCGATAACCATGAAGAGGATGCCGTCCAGCGGGTACGGCAGGAGATGGAGAGACTCGATTATGATGAGATCACTATCGACCCGATGGGGAACATCATCGGGAGAGTCGGGTCTGGCAAACAGGTCATTGCCTTCGATGGGCATCTGGACGTCGTCGATGTGGGAGACATCTCACAATGGGATTTTCCCCCGTTTGCAGCCATCGAGAAGGCCGGCAGGATCTGGGGTCGAGGCACTGCCGATCAGAAATCAGGTGTGGTATGCATGATCTATGCAGTAGCAGTCATGAAACAGCTTCAGATGCTTGATGATCTGACCATTCTGGTGACCGGAAGCGTCAACGAAGAGGACTGTGACGGCATGTGCTGGCAGTACCTGATCAATGAGACAGGCCTCAAACCCGAGTTCGCTGTACTGACAGAACCTTCGGATGGGAATATCTATCGTGGACAGAAGGGGAGGATGTGCATACAGATCAAGACAAAAGGCATATCAGCTCACGGGAGTGTCCCCGAACAGGGAAAGAACGCGATCTATCTCATGGCTCCCATCATCTCAGATATTGAGAAGCTCAACGAACGGATAACCTACCATAAACAATTGGGAAAGGGGACCATAACCATATCTCAGATATTCTTCTCATCCGCATCCAGTTGTGCGGTTGCAGACGGTTGTACCATCATCATCGATAGAAGACTCACCCTGGGAGAGACGAAGGACAGCGTCCTATCTCAACTCAGATCCCTCAAGAGTGTACGTGACGCTGAAGCCGAGGTAGAGCTCGTTGTCTACGACATACCGACTTATACAGGTCTGCAGTATCCAACTGAGTCATACTTCCCATCCTGGATTACCCCGGAAGAATCACCAGTGGTGCAGTCCGTTGCAGCAGCATTCACAGATCTGTTCTCGAAGCAGCCAGTGATCGATACTTGGGTGTTCAGCACGAACGGAGTTGCGATATCTGGTCTGTATGATATACCCTGTGTAGGTTATGGACCCGGTGATGCCGATCAAGCACATAAAGCAAACGAGTCAGTTGCCTTGGATGACCTGTATCGAGCAGCAAAGCTCTATACGCTCATCCCTTCGTACTATCTTGCTGCAAAGGCATCGACATAAGTGTTGACTGTGGGGACCTGGTAACAGTTTCCCTGCAGTTCATCGGGAGGTACGCAGATGTTTCTACTATATATACTATTTATGGCGTTCCTCATGGTCCTCGCAATCCCTATGAGACGGATCTGTGAGGCTTGTGGGGTCCATGCACCGTATTGGAAGTGCTGTGTACCCATCTATAACCTGGTGTTGCTAGGGAGGGCTGTGGAACTTCCCCAGTGGATACTTCTGCTTTCTCTAGGAAGCGCAATGCTCTTACCTTTCACCCCTCTTGCGAATTCATTCGCCTCGACAGCAATCACCTTCCTGTACTTCGGGACGCTCTCGGCAGCCATGGCTGAACGCTACCAGAAGAACAGGGTCCTCTGGGGTATCGTTGGCGGTATCCTGTTCTTCATACCATTGATCTTCTTCTCGCGAGCCACCGTACCAGAAGAGATCACATAAGTAACTACTCTAAGCAGAGTATTATCATTGTACATAGGAGATACATGTCCCTCATCATAGATGAAAAAAATCTCTATTGTCTTATAATCTACATGGGTACAGCGGTCTGACTGTACCGGTTTCTGCTAGTGACTATGTATAGCAGCCTCCGAGGAGGTTCCCGGAGACTGCGTGATCCCAGCGTCTGTGTGAATAGCTCTTCATGTGCCATGCTTGATCTTCATATATCAAGCACGGTATCGTATGGGTTCAGTACTGGTAAAGCTTTTTTCTCCTACCCCCACGAAACGTTGAATGGCCAAAATCTCGAAAACTATAGCTAGACGATCATTGGTCTAGTTCTAAGATCTCAAAGATCTCTCTTTGGGCCTCCGTCTCCGCAGGGCGAATGGGTCGGTATCGTCCCGTGAATGAGACTTCAGTATAGGATCCAAGTCTGCTAGATACCTGAGCCACCGTGTACCTGATGATCTATGTCTTTGAAGATTACTTCTTGCCGATGCAGATCATCTCCGTCCGAGAAGCTTTCTGCTCTTTATCCCAGTAGGAAGTTGACATATAGACGTAATCGGTACCATTGGCATGATGTTGAAAGAAGATACTCGGCATTGGCAACCTTCCTAATAACTAACTGTAATCTTAGTTAGCTATAAGGAAGTTTACTAACGCTCTATTCATTCATATGTAGATATTTAGCAATGCCTGACTATGATTTTTAAGATTTTTTGTGATAGATTGGTATGGATGAAACAGACCCCTCATCTTACAATGGGGTGCAGCTATCCTATGGTCATATAGTGACTATCGAGACCGGAGTCTGGGAGCTGGGTCAGGTATCTGAAGTAGCTCGTCTTTCAAAATCCCCGGGCCCTTTGCAAGCATATTGCAGCTTCTCTCATCTCCTCAAGCTGTGAAAGCAGCATCCCTTTCATCAGTTCCTTCATATGATCTGTTGCATCTCCTTTCCAAGGCCCTGCCTCAGCAGCGATCTGCAGGTGCATCACGTGCTGCTGATCACCACCTTGCAGCAGTCATGATCCATGAGGGTGCTTTTCACAGCTATCTGTTCTTCTGGGATCCCTCCCACTGCCTCTATCATGGCACTCAGGGGATCAAGACACCAACCTCTGCAGGGATCAGCTCCACCGGCCTTCTTTGCCAGTGCACAGAGCATGCAGGTGGTGGCTGTTGCCTCGTACCCCTCTTCAGTCTGCTCGATCTGCCAGTTCGCACAACCGTAGAGCTCAGAGATGGTGGTGAACACCTGTTCGACCGTATCGATCCCGAGTCTTTTGATCATCATCGGGGCTGTAGTGCCCTGCTGTGCTTTTCTCCTCTGTACGACCTCCGGCAATACCCCCAGTTTCCCGTACGTGTTCACTGTCTCTGCCACCGATGCTGCATAGGTCAGCTGCACGGTTGCCAATCTCTGTTCTAATTCCATCTCTTTTCCTCCTAGTCTGTTATAACGTTCGTTAAGTATATCTGTGAGAGAGAGACCTGATCATAGGCATGATCAGGTCTCTCTCATCTTCGCATCAGTTTCGGTCATGCAGGATCACGGAGATCTCTTCCCTGATCTCTTCTTCAGAGAGAAAACGGTTCTTCACCACGATGCTCTCGATCAGATGCTCGAGCAGATGGATCAGGGTCCGAACGATGATCTGGGGATCCTGGGTATGAGAGAGGTGAGGGGCAATGATCTGGTGGTGCCGCTCTGTGATGTTCTGTTCCCATACATCCATGATCTCCTTGAGTTCCTCATCGCCGTCAAAGGAGAGATAGACTTTGATCCCGAGACGATACACTTTTCTCTCATAGTCACTCAATCGATTGAGCTTGAAGACGAACTCGGTATAGAGGTCTATGATCTTCTCTGACTGCAGTTGGGAGGACTGTCTGCTCAGCAGATCGAAATAGTCGATCTTGATGATCTCATCGAACAGTTCCTTCTTGTTCTTGAAGTAGTAGTAGATCATCGGCAGTGAACAGTTCACCTCATTCGCTATCTGCCTGATGGTACTCCCATGGTACCCATTGGTATTGAAGTGATCGACCGCTACCTCTTTGATCCGTTCTCGCAGTTCTGATGGGGCCATGTGTATATCCTTTTATTTAACGTACGTTAGATTATAGAGGATAGCACCCACTGCTGCAAGAGCTGGTGCAGCAGAATCAGACATCTTTTTCCTGTTTTCTCTCTACAGATAGGACAGGGGGTGCATGGCCGACATGCACCCCCTGTTCTGATCAGCTGTTCGGCAGCACCTCTATGACCTTGATCATATTGGTCTTCCCAGCCTCCCGACCGGGACACCTGCTGTCAGTACGGCCTTCTGTCCGGTGGTGAGCATCTTGTTCTGCGTAAGATACTCATAGGCATAATCCTGCAGGGCATCTACAGAGGCAAGATGATCGATCAGTATAGGGGTGACACCCCAGGAGAGGGCCAGTCTCTGGACGGTAGCGAGGACTGGAGAGAAGGCAAGGATGGGGATACCGGGTCTGAACTTGGAGATCAGACGGGCGGTACCTCCTGAGTGGGTGAAACATGCTATATAGGAGGCACCGATGGCAAGGGCAAGCTCCCGTGCAGCGATACCCACGGCTTCGGTGGTGCTGGTGTGGCTCTTGAGCTCCACATGTTCCCAGTTGAGCCGCTGGTCGAGGACCAGACGCTGGAACTCGAGGCTCTGCTCGGTGTATTCAGCGATAGCTCGCATCTGCTTCACTGCTTCAAGGGGGTAGGCCCCTGCAGCAGTCTCTCCTGAGAGCATGACGGCACTGGTTCCATCGAGTACCGCATTGGCTACATCATTGGTCTCTGCTCTGGTTGGCCTGGGGTTCTGCATCATGGATTCGAGCATCTGTGTGGCGGTGATCACCGGTACACCTGCTGAGAGGCAGGCTCTGATCAGAGACTTCTGGATCAGAGGTACCTTCTCAGGTGCCACCTCCACCCCCAGATCCCCGCGTGCGACCATGATGACACTGCTCTGGGCGATGATACCCTCGATCTCCGTGACCGCCTCAGGTTTTTCGATCTTGGAGATGATGGGGATCTCCCGTCCGAAGGTACTGATCATGAACTTTCTCAAGGCTGCAGTGTCATCTGCCCTCCTGACAAAGGAGAGAGCCACATAATCAAGATCGTTCTCGAAGGCGAAGGCCAGATCCACCTTATCCTTCTCGGTAAAGGAACTCAGGTGTTTGAGCGGTACATCGGGGAGGTTCACCCCTTTTCTGGGTTTGATGAGGCCCCCTTCTGCAGCCACACAGGTGATCTCGTGGCCACTGATGCTCATTGCCTCAAGGGCTATGAGCCCGTCATCGATAAGGATGCGGCAGCCTGGTGATATCTCATCATGCAGATAGGGGTAATCGATACTGATCTTCTCTCTGGTCCCGACACACGGGTCGGTGGTGATCACCAGGGTATCACCGCGCTCGATCCTGAAGGAATCCTCCTCCAGAGACCCTATGCGGATCTTGGGGCCCTGCAGATCCTGAAAGACAGCGACCGGTATTCCCAGCTCCTTGGATGCTGCTCTGATACGGTCATACCGTACCTGCTGTTCTGCTGCTGCCCCATGACTGAAGTTGAGCCTGAGTACTCGGGCTCCCCCTTCTATGATGGCATGTATCATCTCATAAGATTCTGAAGCAGGTCCGATAGTCGCTACAAGCTTTGTATAGGTGCTTTTGATCCTCATGCATGTCCCTCCCGGTATGCGTTCGATACTCTATCATACTGCAGGAGAGCAGGCAGAGCAACTGCATAAGGAGATGAAGGCAGTCTTCAGGCTATGATAAACACAGTGGGAGAGGGCAGATGGGAGGTGTGACAGCAGTCTCTTCCCTGTGAATACCACAGAGAAGAGACTGCCGGAGTCACGTCCCTGCAGGAAAAGAGCATACCCGCACCTCAGGAGGTGCTCATCAACCTCATGCCTGAAAGAAGACCATGCACATGGGTTTACCGATGGGGATCTCGGTCCCTGCTGGTACCAGATCACCTGAGAGCTGATCAAGGTAGAAGACCGTGACGGCATTCGAAGCACTGTTGGCACAGAAGAGGAAGGTGTCACTCGGGTCTATGATGAAGTTCCGTGGCGTGCTGCCCTCACAGGGACTGCAGCCCAGAAGATTGAGCCTCCCGTCCTCTGCATCTATGGCATACCTGGTGATACTGTCATGACCGCGGTTGGAGCAGTAGAGATACTTCCCATCTGCCGAGATGCGGATCTCTGCAGTCTTTGAGAAGCCAAAGAAGGACTCCGGGAGGGTCGCATAGCTCTCGATAAGCTGCATAACCATAGGTTGTTTCCATCTATGATGTGTCACATAGGACAAATAGTCACAAAACGTGTCACCCTCACAGGCAACCTGAATAGGTTCGATTTCAGATCCTGTATTCACAGGAATCGTAGAAGAGTTTATACTGACAGATCGGTACTGCACGATGACTCTTCTACGATTCTCTATATGGGAGCTATAACTGATATATATAGGGGTTATCAGGAACAGTATCTACGTCACTTTCCGGACAAGCCATTCTGTACGTGACATTCTCCTGCAACTCTGTGTATGCTGGATACGCAATTTGTTCATTGCTTGTATCCCATATTTGTACATTTTCATGAGGTATTGCATATAACCCATCAGCTTCAACCGAAAAATCACAATAGTAATAGGTGACTCCTTCAACCGTTGTTGAAGTCCATTCCGATACAGGGCTGTCGCCTACAAGTTGATAATCCAAGTTGAAACTATCTGCCAGAAACTCAAACAGGTTCTGGCTTTCAGGAGCGCCTAAGTCAGTAAATGTGAATCCTTCGGTTGCTGTCTGAAAGCTAACAGGATCCCATGCATCTGCAGTTAGATTACCAAGATATGTATTTTCACCTACCATATAGTAGATATCGTTGAATGGATACCCAAAATCGGTATTTCGAATGTAAGGGGCCGTATCAAGTGTATCATCCATAGCAAGTAAATCCTGTATGGTAACTTCATCAATACGCTTCCCACTGATCGTACGATCTTCAGGAGATTGATAACTTCCCGCCGGGACTGTGTATGGATCTACAAAACCAAACACTATATCCGATCCACCCCGAAAATACCCAGTTGCAACTCCCATATCATAGTCCAAGATCATCGCTTCATCTGCTTCATTTCCAGAAGGAATAATCCATCCATAATGGATGTGTGATTCACCGGTAATAGTGTATGATGAACTATCAGAACCTTGGACTATTCTTCCTCCTTCCACTTCGGTCAGGGCGTACAGAGTTTGATCTGTATTTGTTTGATCTGTATTTGAATTTTTAGAATAATAATCTAGTATCAGGTACTGGTTATAATCGAACGTCTCATCATTATGGAAAACGATTTGTATAAGACCATTCGTATCACCAAGATCATACACTATTTCGATCGTTTCGTTTGTTGTGTCATATGTTATCTGACCGTCATACGATTGTCCAAATATACTTGTAGAAATTGTACTGATCGAATCATCGGTTCCAGTATGTTCTTCTAGGTACCTAAGTTGAGGAAGCAGCGATTGTGCATAAGAACTAAGTTCATCTTCAGGGATTAACGCCCGACTTTTCGTCTCCGGAATAGAAAAGACAGGGATATAAGATAACGATAATACTGAGCCATCTTGGTCGTTTCCAGATAGATCTGATAAAAAACCTTGAAGAAGATCACAACTGACACAGAATGATAATGCGAGAATAAGAAGTAGTATAGATAAGATCGATGAGTAACTAATGTGTTTCATAAACACCTCCACGGGTTAGGGGTCGTACATTTGGAAAACATGGACTTCATTACTCATATTCAGATATGGTAACACACAATATAATATTAAGAAAGAACTTCTTGCTAGGTATGATGTACCAACCGAGAAGAATATCTATGCATGTACATAGTGACTTCTGGCATTTCTTGAAGACGGAGATACCAGTACCTTTCGATTTGAGATAGTACGATACGTGAAGATAGATGGCTTCTTATCCGTTTGATTCCAAAGAACCTCATCACCTGAATGAGTTCGTAGTTACGTACGAGTCAGTTGCGATGCATCGTATACGTATACGTCGATAATGGAAGAGTCAGCACCGGCTCGACTTATTGCTCTGCACCATGCAGTCTCTGTCTCTTTCTGTGGTACCGGTCTCTACCATCTTCCTCATCGGGATCGACCGATGTTCATATCTATCAGGGAGAGGGCAGAAGGGATCTGCGACAGCAGTCTCTTCCCTGTGAAGACCACAGGGAAGAGACTGCCGGAGTCACGTTCCTGCAGGAAAAGAGCATACTCGCACCTCAGGAGGTGCTCATCATCCTCATGCCTGAAAGAGGACCATGCACATGGGCTCTCCGATGGGGATCTCGGTCCCTGCTGGTACCAGATCACCTGAGAGCTGATCGAGGTAGAAGACCGTGACGGCATTCGAAGCACTGTTGGCACAGAAGAGGAAGGTGTCACTCGGGTCTATGATGAAGTTCCGTGGCGTGCTGCCCTCACAGGGACTGCAGCCCAGAAGATTGAGCCTCCCATCCTCTGCATCTATGGCATATCTGGTGATACTGTCATGACCGCGGTTGGAACAGTAGAGATACTTCCCATCTGCCGAGATGCGGATCTCTGCAGTCTTTGAGAAGCCATTGAAGGACTCAGGGAGGGTCGCATAGCTCTCGATAAGCTGCAAGGCCCCGGTATCAGGATCCTGTCTGAGCAGTGATACCTCATTGGAAAGCTCTTCGACCAGATAGAGCGTACCCGCAACAGGACCGAAGAGCAGATGCCTCGGACCTGAACCCGGAGGTACGGTGAGTGTGAGCTCCTCGAGCTTCGAGATACCAGGGAGCTCCTGATCTACCGTGTAGGTCGTGACCCGGTCAGTACCCAGATCAGCACTGTAGCAGAAGCTGCCTGACCTGTCGAACACCGTAGAGTGCATATGAGGGCCCTCCTGGCGCTCTGCTATCGGACCACCACCGGTGTGCTGATCCTTGAGGAGCACCTGCTCGGTGATCCTTCCATCAGGGGCCAGTCTGTAGAATACCGCCGACCCGCTCCCATAATTGGAGACACTCAAGATGGTCCCTGAAGGATCCACCGCCAGATGACAGGGGTAGGTGCCGAGAGAGAGCACCTCGGAGTCCTTGGTCAGCAGGGGCATCCCCTGTCCATCGACCTCGATGCGGTAGGAGACCACGGCCCCGCCATCCTTCCCATCCCAGGTATCGGTCTCCTGGACCGCATAGAGCGTCTTCCCATCGGGATGCATGGCCAGGAAGGTGGGATTGACTGAATCGGAATAGACCGTCAGGACCTCTGCCGTGAGGGTCCTGATGTTGAACCGTATCAGACAGATACCCTGTCCGTCAGCATCGCCCTGTGTCTGTGATCCTGCAAACAGCAGCAGTTCCTCGGTAGTGCTCATCGGTAGATCTCCTTTATGCTCACCAGTCTACGATCGTCTGATCATCTTCAGCATACAGCACCGGAGAGCTCCAGTCACCAGCAAAACTACGTTCCTGTACCACTTCTTCATTCACCTCGATACCCAGTCCCGGTTTATCGGAGACGGTGATATACCCGTTGTCGATCTTGAAGGGTTCGGTAAGGTATCCCTGTCCGATATCCCACTGATCATGTTTGCCGAAGTGCTCGGCGATCAGGAAGTTGGGCGTACAGACGCCCAGCTGCAGATTCGCAGCAAGTGAGATCGGTCCGAGGGGGTTATGCGGTGCGATCTTCGCATAGTGCGTCTCTGCCATGGCGGCGATCTTGCGTACCTCGAAGATCCCCCCTGCATGGCACAGGTCCGGCTGGATCACGGAAACAGCCCCCGATTCCAGCAGAGCCCTCACGCCGTGCCGGGTGACCAGCCGTTCGCCTGAGGCGATGGGCACAGAGACCGAACGTGCGATCCTGATCAGCTGATCGGTGTTCTCAGGCAGACAGGGCTCCTCAACGAACAGGGGGTAGTAGGGCTCGATGGCATTGATCAGACTGATCGCCATATCAGGGGCCACACGGCCGTGGAAGTCGATCGCGATATCGATCGTATCCCCTACCGCCTCTCTGATCTGTCTGAATCGGTCTTTCTGGGAATCGATATAGTACTTGAGACCCCGGTTTGCCGTGTAGGGCTCCAGGAGCACCTTGAAGGCCGTAAAACCTGCCTCTTTACGTTCCAGAGCACGGGTGATGACCTTGTCGGTGGTAGCTCCCCAGCAGTGTCCGTACATGCGTATCTTCTCACGGTAGACCCCGCCGAGCATCTGGTAGACCGGCATGTTGTAGTACTTTCCCTTGATGTCCCACAGGGCCTGTTCGATGCCGCTGATGGCACTTGCCAGGACGACCCCTCCCCGGTAGAAGGTGTTGCGGTACATCGATTGCCACAGGTACTCGATGCGCAGGGGGTCCTGCCCGATGAGCCATTTCTTATGCTCCATGATCGCAGTCTCCACCGTCAGCGCGCGACCCTCCACCATGGGTTCACCCCAGCCGGTGATCCCCTCGTCGGTGGTAATCTTGAGAAAGGACCATCTCGGTGCTACGTGATAGAGCGTGATATCGGTGATCTTCATCTGGTATGCTCCTTGTTATATGCCGGTCGATGACCAGACGGTGTTCAGGTCGTTCTCGGTGGTGATCGGAAGCAGGGCTCCTCCGTCGATATCGAGGCAGGATCCTGTCATATAGGAGAACTCATCCGATGTCAGGCGGTAGATCACCTGTGCGATCTCCTCGGGAGTCGCGAATCGTCTGAGTGGTATCTTCCCTTTCGCTTCATGGACGGGGTTGTCTGCAGGCCATCCCACATCGGTGTACCCCGGTGCGATGGCGACGACCCGGATGCCATAGGGGGCAAGTTCCATGGCTGCATGTCTGGTGAACTTGGTGATCGCAGCCTTGGCAGGTCCGTAGACACTCGCTGTCGGCCAGCAGCCGTCTTTCTGGTTCGATGACATGTTCAGGATCACACCCTGCTTCTGTGTATCGATCATCAGCTGTGCAGCCCTCTGAGTACAGAAGTAGGTCCCCTTCCAGTCGATGTCGTTGACCTGGTCCCACATCTGTTCGGTCACCTGCAGCAGCGGTGCGAACATGCTCACCCCGGCGTTGTTGACCATGAGGTCGATAGTGCCGAAGGTCTCGGTGAACTGTGAGAACATCTCGGTGATCTGCACGCAGCTGCCCACATCTGCGTGCAGGATGAGGGCTTCTGCTCCGTGGGATCGGACGATCTGTGCGGTCTGCTCGGCAGCTTCGCGGTGGCTGTTGTAGTTGATCCCTATATCATAGCCGTTCTGAGCAAGACAGATGGCTACGGCCCGGCCGATGCCTTTGCTTGCTCCTGTGATCAGTGCTGTTCTTCTCTTCATTGGTTTCCTCATGCTTTCGTGTAGAGGTGACTTGGTACGTACCACTGCAGAGGGAAGCAGAAGATGGTCATCTCCTGCTCTCTCCTCTGCAGCGGCAGATTCACGTTGGTTCTGGTCTCTTAGTTGAGGCCCATCTCTGTGAGGACGCTCTTGTAGTTGTCTCTGGTCATCAGGACACCGTTGGTACCGATGAACTTATCAGGTTCGATGCCTTCGCTGATCCATTTGTACATGTTCTCTGCAGTCCCGTAGCCATGTTTCTTGGCAGCGAGCAGGACAGTCGCATGGAACCCAGACATCTTCGATTTCTCGAACTCTCCGATCGCAAGCTGGTTCCCGTTGATCCCGACACCGATGATGTTATCAGCGCTGATCCCGTTACCTTCGAGGCACGTACCCCACCGATGGTGGTGTCATCACACAGTGAGTAGACAAGCCAGTTCTCGATTCCAGGGTGTGCGGCTACGACGATGTTCGCAGCATCGAATCCGCCTTCGACGGTGGAGTCGGTCTTCGTAGGAGCTGCGAAGATGTTCGCAGCAGGGAAGCCCATCTGCTTGATCTGATCTGATGCACCGTCAGTTCGTTCCTTGCTGGTAGGCAGGGTGTCATAGGTAAGACAGACGGCACCGGTGGTGCTCATGTCCCAGCCTCTGGCAGTAGCTTCGGTCATCAGGGCCTCTCCGACCTGCTGGCCGATCTTGTATGCTGAGATTCCCATATGGGGGACATCAGCCATGGGTTTGCCATCTGATCCGATGAACTGATCATCGACGCTCATGACTTTCAGGTCGTTCTGATCTGCTTTCATGACGATCGACGGTCCGAGCTTGACATCAGGGGTACAGATGATGAATCCCTGTGCGTTCTGAGCTGCGAGGTTGTCGATCGCTGAGAGTACTTTCTCTCCATCAGGGGTGCTGATCTTGATCAGTTCGAAGCCATAGTCATCAGCTGCCATCTGGGCGAATCGCCACTCATCCTGGAACCATGAATTCTCTGCCATCTTTACCAGGAAACCGATCTTTACCGGTTCTTCCTTCTCGGCAGCTCCCTGTGCGAATACCAGTGAACAGGAAAGCAGTACGAGTATGAGAATACTCAACAGTCGCTTTTTCATAAGAAACTCCTTTTGTTCGATGTTGCTCTTAGAGACTCTTCATCTCTTTCGCTGTCTCCTATAAAGCAAGAACCGTACCATATTCCTCCTGTTCTGCCAAAAGGGTCATAGAGGGTGCCCTCAGCTGATCACCACCGGGATCTGCATCCCGTTCTGAGGTGAGTGCTGGGTACAGTCTTTCACACCGGATGTGATCGAGTGTGTAGGTCCTTTCCCACTCAGCTGGAAATGGCAGTCCCTCCTGACGGTGATCAGTCCTGCTTCGCGATGCCCTGTCTGCAGGCGGTACGGAAGATGTTGATCATACCCAGGTGGTCGCCTGCCGCGGTGCATTCACGTATGGCGTGCATGCTCAGCAGCGGGGAACCCACGTCGACTGCAGGGATGCCCATGCGTGCTGAGAGTCCCGGACCTATGGTGCTTCCGCAGGGCATATCATTCCTGCTGACGAACTCCTGCAGCCGTACCTGGGCAGCAGCTGCCCAGGAGGCGAATTGTGCAGCGGTCGCTGCAGTGGTTGCATAGCGCTGACTGGCATTCCATTTGACAGCAGGTCCTCCTCCGAGTACCGGACGGGAGCCCCCGTCATGTCTGCCCGGGTAGTTGGGATGTACCGCATGGGTCATATCGGCACTGATGAGAAAGGAGCCTGCAAGGGATGCGAGGTACTGCTCCCTGTTCAGTCCCAGTCCCGTGTGGATGCGCTCGGTGAGCACGGGGAAGAAGGATGATGCTGCCCCAGAGGTACTCACCGATCCCACCTCCTCATGGTTGAAGAAGACACAGCCGATGATCTGTGAGGCATGGGAGTGGGCTTCACACAGGGCGGTGAGCCCGGCATGGATCATGGCAAGGTCATCGAGTTTGGGGGCATCGATCAGCTGTCCGTGCACACCGGTGAGCCGGGGAGGGCAGCGGTCGAAGAGTTCGAGCTCATACCCGATGAGCTCATCTGAAGAGGTGAGGTACTGGTGCAGGTACTCGCTGAAGGAGAACCCGCCTTCGGTATCCACCGTCAGGATAGGCCTGAGGTGGTCCTGAGGGTTGAGCTGCAGTCCCTTCTGGTTCACCTCCCGGTCGAGGTGGATCCCCAGCTGCGGGATACTCACTGATATATCGGAGGTGATCAGACGGGAGCCGATGGTATGGTGATCCCTGTCCCGGTATACCAGCCGTCCTGCCATGCCCAGCTCCCGGTTGAGCCATGAGTTCCACAGGCGCCCCCGTAGACCTCTGCACTGAGCATCGTATACTGTTCACTGCGCTGCAGCGGGGAGGGCTTGAGTACCAGTGATGGGCTGTCTGTATGAGCTGCTATCCACAGGGCCGTGGTGCCCGCATCAGCTGCTTCGGGTGTGCGGAAGGCTGCGATCGCCGCTTCCGATCTGATGCAGAAGTAGGCCGTCCCCGGTTCGATCTCCCACTGCGACCCCTCTTCGAGCTCCCGGAACCCATGCTCCAGCAACCGCCTGCGTACCTCCTCAATAACATGCCACGGGCTCGGGCACCGGCTGATGAAATCCATCAGATCCCTGATGACTGTCTGTTCTGATCCATTATCCTGCTGTTTCATGTCCATCTCTTCCTTTGTTGTCCTATGGTCCTGTTTCGGCTCTTCGTATCACGTGTGTGCGGTGACCCCGTCCTCAGGTCTGTAGGGTGCCGGGCACAGGAGGGGCGCAGCTGCTGTTTCAGCTGCTGCGCTGCTCTTCCCTATCAAGGTACACCAAAACAGGTGAGGATGCTAGACTGGCCGGGTGAGAACCTTCGTCAGGGAGGTCTTTACCTTCTGGTGTGAGGTGCTTCCGGTCAGTCATGGTTTTCTGCTACCTGATGAGCAGATACCATGCTATAGTAGGATATGCAGATCATCCCGGTCACCAGCAGAAGGTCCATGAAGGCCTTTATCACCTTTCCCCGTACCCTCTACAGGGACGATCCCTTCTGGGTGCCTCCCATGTGGCATGAAGAGCGCAGGGCCTATAGTGGCAGCACCAATGTGATGCTCCGCGATACTGCGTATATCCTGCTGCTGGTCTATGACCGGGGGGAGCTGCTGGGACGGTCTCTGGTCTATATCGATCAGAATTTCAATCGGTACTATGGTGCGAAGACCGGCTTCTTCGGCGCCTTCGAATGCGTCGATGACGAGGAAGCTTCAGCGGCTCTCTTCGATGCCTCGCTGCAGTGGCTGGCCGAGCGCGGGATGGATACGATGCGGGGACCGATACACCCGGTGGCAGAGAGCTGGGGATTCCTGCTCAAGGGCTATGAGTCCCTGCCGGTACTCATGGCCTCCTACAATCCTCCCTATTACCATAGCCTCATGGAGCGATCAGGCTGGTGAAGGTCAAGGACCTGCTGGCCTATGAAGCGGATATGGCAACAGGCTATGTCGTACCGCAGCGGATCGGACGATTCACCCGGCAGTTACACAACCGTCATCCCGAACTCACAGTCAGGAAGATCGATACGAAGCATCTCATGCGTGATGCGGAACACATATGGCGGATCACCAATACTGCTCTGGCTGATAACTGGGGCTATGTGCCGGTCGATAAGCCGGTGATGGAGGACATGGTCCGCAGGCTGAACGTCATACTTGATGCAGATGCGATCTGGTTCGTGGAAGATGATGGGAAACCCGTGGGCTTTGCCCTCGGATTTCCCGATCCCAATGCGATCATCAAGGCGATCGGCGGCAGACTGCTGCCGGTCGGGTTCCTGAAGCTGCTCTACGGGAGAAAGAGGATCAGGCGCTATCGCCTGCTCGCCCTCGGGGTCCTGCCGCAGTACCATGGGATGGGACTTGATGTCCTGTTGTACAAGCATCTCTATGATGCCCTCTCTGACAGGAACATCCTCATGGAGGCGAACTACATCCTGGAAGACAACTGGAAGATACGCAATGCTCTGGAGAAGCTAGGCATGACCTGCACGAAAGAGTACCGGGTCTATGAACGGAGTATCCTCTAAAAAGCTCCTGAAAAAGAAGGGCAGCGAGACCGCATCCCGGTCATGGACGAGCAGGCCTGCCTGCGTGATGACTGTCTTGATCCCTGAGGAACGCAGTCTCACTGCATGAGTCCTTCAACGTCCTGGATCATTGCTTCGAGGGTGATCAGTTCTACCTGTTCGCTGTGCTTCGTGAGTTCTATCAGATCTTCCTCGAATCCTGATTTCGAGAACAGCATATAATAGGGAAGATCGTGACAGAGAAGCTGTGAACGCTCTATGAGTTTCTGATACTCTCTGATGCCAACCGATCGGTTTGTGTACGTACATTCAGCAAAGAGCATATGATTTATTGATGGATCTCCTTCTGATCCCTTTTGTCTCTGCTGATCGATTATCTAAATCCAGATTAACTAAATCCAGATTAACTAAATCCAGATTAACTAAATCCAGATTAACTAAATCCAGATTAACTAAATCCAGATTTACTACATGCAATGTGATACCACTGCGCTCTGTCACTCTTCGGTGATGGAGAGATTGATCTGGTGCATGATCTGAGCGAACCTGCGGGGTTCTTCGAAGTGGGGGAAGTGAGCGGAGTCTTCGAACCAGAAGAACTGCTTCTCAGGGGCTTTGAGCTCCTGGTAGTACGCTTCTACCAGAGAAGAGGGGGTGTTGTAGTCGTATCTGCCTGCGATGAAGATCACCGGGACCTGCAGTCCAGGGAATTCGGTGAAGAAATCAAGGTCGTTGATCTCATTGAACATGGTTCTTCGGGTGGTATAGGTACCGCGGGTGAAGCGTATGAGGTCAACCCAGGTATACTCACGTGAGAACAGTGCCCCTGTTATGATATCACCGAGCTGTGTATCCTGCGTTCCACACCGCCGTATTCGTTCAGCCACTTCCTCTGCACCATCACATCGTTCGCATGATCATGGTAGGGCGGTCTGCCGATCTTCTGTAGAGCTTTCAGAGCTCTCCTGTTCTCATCCATGAGAGCCTGCTGCAGGACATACTCATAGGAGATCGCTTCCTGTCGTTCGGTGTGTACGACCTGTCCGATGCCGACATAGGCATGGAACTCCTGCGGGGCTCGTGCGACAGCCTGATGCCCAGTTCACTGCCCCAGGAGTGGCCGGCCAATACGATACGTTCTACCGAGAATCGTTTCTTCAGATACGCAGTGACTTCGAGGGTATCCAGGACGAACTGCTCACGATTCATCGAATCCTCGTGTATATCCTGTGAGTAGGATTTGCCTGCCCCCCTCTGATCCCATTGCACTACCACGAAATCTTTCTCAAGCTCTCTCTGGTACTTCCTGGCAAACGCTATCTGAGGATAGCCGGGCCCTCCATGCAGGAAGAGCAGTACCGGGTTACCGGTCTGTTCTCCCCGAATGAGCAGGTACTGTCCGATCCCTCCGATCTCGATCTCTTCCAGCGTCGCGATGCTGCCGGGGATCAGGTTGCCCTGATCATCCCTGATCTGCGGTGTCCCTGATACGCAGCCGCTGGTGATCAGGATGCTGATCACCAGCAGGAGCAGGGCATAGAGCTTCTGTATCACAGTGATCCCTCAGGCCGGTGCTCACCTAGGGCTGAGGAGATGATGCACACCACTCCAAGGAGTACCACCGCAGCTCCGGCGTACCATGAGACTCCCGGGAAGACCGAGGTGATCATCAGATAGGGCCGGGTTGAGGCCCACAGTAATGCAGCGAGCATCGCGATCGCTGAAACCAGCTGCAGAAGCTTCAGCGGACGACCCGGTGGTGTCCAGGTACGTCGGTCATGCAGAAGTCCCCTGATCAGCCGGCCGGTCTGCAGGAGGGAGGTGAGGACCAGCAGGGTCACCAGTGCCCACATCAGAGTGACCCCTGAGGTGATCCTGCTCATCTGTACAGGGCCTGTATCCCTCCAGTCTGTCCATTCCCGCAGTACCCGGGCTATGAGCGGCCAGCTCCTCTGACTGTTCGTCAGGATGACGATGCCATCTCCGCTTCCGGGGATGCTGTGGAAGTGGGTCATCCACCCGTATCCCTGTCCACCGTGCCAGATGGCCTGGTTCCCATTATCGAGGGTCTCGGTGAAGTGTCCGAAGCTGTACCCGTCGGCTACGGCACCATAGATGCCCGTGATGTCAGTGACCGGGGTATGGATCAGTTGCAGGTGCTCCGCTGTGAGCAGGTGCTGACCATCGGCAGCACGGCCGGTCATCCCTGCACTGACACATAGTGCCAGATCATCGAGGGTAGAGAACAGTCCCCCTGATGCTTTTTCAGGGTAGACGAAAGGCGGGACTGGAGTACCTGTGGTCGTGTAGCCTGTAGCGAGCTGTGCCTGAACCTGTTCATCCCAGATGAAGGTTGAGTGTTCCATACCCAGAGGGGTGAAGATCTCCTGGTCCATGAACTGTGCAAACTCCTGTGAGGAGATCTCTTCGATGATCAGTTCGATCAGGTTGTAGCCGACGTTGGAGTAGGTGAAGGAGTTCCCAGGTTCATTGATGAGTCGGACCTCCTCAGTCAGTGCTTCACGCAAAGGGGGAACAGGACCAAGCGGGTCGTAGCGCATCCCGATCGTTCCGAGCTGCATTCCCGAGGTGTGGCTCAGCAGTGTTCTGAGGGTGATCTCATCGGTGAGTGCGGGGTGTTCCCATGAGGAGAGATACGAGGTGATTGGTGTATCGAGGGAGGCCTTGTGCTCATCTAGCAGTCTCATGACTGCCAGGGCTGTCACTGACTTGGAGATCGACTGCGTTCGGAAGCGTGTCTCTGAGGTGATCCTGCTCTTCTGTGCCCGATCGGCATAGCCGTAGTAGCCTGACCACACCGGTTCGCCTTCCACGATGAGCGCGATCGCCACTCCTGGTACGTCATAACGCTCTGCTGATCGCAGGATTGTCTGATCAAGAGCATCGGTGAACTGTGAAAGCTCCGCCTTCGGGGGGACTGCTTCGCTGCAGCCTGTGAAACACAGCAGCAGCAGCAGTCCCAGTGCTGCTGTCCTGGCATAATAGCCTGCAAGTGAAGTCCTGCTCTGTTCTCTCATCAAGTGCTCCTGATCACCAGTGGTAGGTATCGGTAGCATCGCCCATAGCTGCCTGTTCTGTCAAGCAGGGAACAGCTTTCAGTACTTCAGTGATCGGGGGTAGGCAGTGACAGATAGCCGAAGCGGGCAGGGTACGGTTCCCCGATCCCGGATGCTCCTCACGCTCAATGCCTGACTGGGATTCTCATCTATCATATGCCAATCACCGGTTCTCCTCTGTACAGGCAGATGTACCTCAGCTATGCTGATAGCGAGCACCAGTTCCAGTATCAGGGGGTATCAGCCATGTCAGTGTCCTGCCGCATCTATCAACTGCTTATCGACCCGCTGCTGCGGTCCCTGCGAAAGGAGATCGCCCTCATGATCCCTCAGGGGAGCAGTGTCATCGAGCTGGGCTCCGGGACCGGAGCTCAAGCCCGGGCCCTCTCCTCCCGGTGCAGCAGGTATGTGGGGATAGATCTGAATCCCGATTTCTCTTCCTGTGCCGACAGACGGTTCGGTAGTCCAGGCTATGAGCACCTCGAGTTCCGGGCAGCTGACGGGAGGGATCTGCACTTCATCGGTGATGATGAGTTCGATGTGGCTATGATCACTCTTGCCCTGCATGAGATGCCCCACCAGACGCGTCTGCAGGTACTGTCAGAACTCAAGAGGATCGCCCGTACGATCATTATCGCCGATTATTCGACCCCTCTGCCTCCCTCGCTTCCCGGCAGATTCTCTCATGCGATCGAGCGGTTCGCAGGAGGTGCCCACTATGCAGGGTTCAGGCACTATCAGCAGATCGGGGGGATCCCCGAACTGCTGGATCAGGCAGGACTGACCGAGCTCTCACGGACCCGGCTGCTCTACGGCGTGGCGACCGTGGTACGGTGCAGCTGAAAGAGGGCTTCCTGTATGAGGTCTCTCTCCTCTCTGGTCTGACTGCAGTGCTTTAAGATCAGAGGTGTGAAGCCCTCCTTGCCTTTTTCCGGGGCAGCGCTACCTTTGAAGTATGAACACAACACAACTGAACGGTATGATATATGGAGCACTGGCAGCTGACTCATTGAGTCTCGGGAGTCACTGGGTCTACAATACGAACGCGATCAGCAAGCGGCTGGGCGTCCCTGATACGCTCACTGACCCGATCGTGAAGAGCTTCCACCCCACACGCAGGAGAGGGGAGTTCACCCACTATGGAGACCAGCTCTTCTGGCTCCTGGAGTTCATCGCAGCAGAGGGCGGGTATGACCACCAGAGGTTCTTCAGCTTCTGGAAAGATCGCATGAGCAGCTATGACGGGTACTTCGATCACGCGACCAAAGAGACACTGGAGACAGGCAGCGCCTCTTCGATGGATGACCTCGGGGGTGCAGCAAGGACCTCCGCCCTTGCGCTTCTCTACCCTGAACAGAGAGACATACTCGCACGTACCGCTGCAGCACATGCACGGCTCACTCATGACCATCCCCTGGTCTCTGACACAGCACGGTTCTTCTCCTATCTGCTCTTTGAAGGGGCTGCACCGATCGATACGGCCATACGATCAGTGGTGGCTGCACACAGCTGGGAGAGCGAGCTGTTCCAGCCGGCAGTGGCTCTGGGACTGGAGAGTGCACACCGGGATACCACCGAAGCGATCACCGAACTCGGACAGATGTGCTCAGCTTCCCGTGCACTGCCCTCTGCGGTCCACCTGCTGGTACGCTATGGGGATGACTACCGCGCATCGATGATCGCCAACACGGCGGCAGGAGGTGACTCTGCAGCACGAGGACTGCTCACAGGTATGATCCTCGGTGCGCGGGGCGGGTTTGATGTTATCCCGAAGGAGTGGATAGAACCTCTTGTCTACCGGGAACGCATCGCAGCTGCTGTTGGGCGTATCGCACAGATCGCTGGATGAACAGTACTTGCTCATCCAACTGCCTTCCAGACCTGAGATGAGGGACTCCTGCTGCGGGCTTCAGAGCGGGAAGAGCTGCAGCAGATTCAAAGCTGCTGCTGCTGAGATAGCGGTACCGACATACTGCTTGTAGCGGGCCTTCGGGATCATTCGGTGGATGTAGTAGCCCAGGAGGATGGCGATGAGGAGGAAGGGTACCACGGTGAGTGAACTCTTGAAGATCTCGAAGGTCATCACCCCGTTGAGCATATACAGCGGTATCCTGAAGATCGCCGTGATGGTCCATAACAGACCGAGACTCACCCGGAACGATCGCTGTTCTCCCAGCTCTGAACCGATGATCGGAATGAAGAAGACCCCAAGACTCGTAGCTCCGATCACGAAACCGGCAGCGGCATAGAGGGGCTTTCGAAGACGCTCAGGCACTGCAGGATCTCTCCCGATGATCAGATTCACCCCGTACGCGATGATGATCGCGAGCATGAAGAGCGTGAACGCCTGCTCAGGGACCTTTCCCATGAACAGCGTACCGAGGGCAAGACCTGGCAGGGCATAGATACAGATCCTCCCGATAGTCCTCCACTTCACCGAAGGAAGATCGCTGAGCACGATGAAGAGACTGCCGAACAGGGCGAAGACCGGCAGCATGCTGACTGCCTCTTTCACCGGAAGGCTCTGAGAGAGCAGCAGGAACGTGATGATGGAACCGCCGAAGCCGAACATGCTCTCGGCAGCATAGCCTATCGAAGCGCAGATGATCACCAGTATAGACATGGCAACTCCCGGATCGTGAATGATCGATCACTGTAGATATGATGCAAAACCGCCATGAAGGTCAAGGGCACAAACGGCCGGCAGGGGAGACTTATTGATCTGATGCTCCTTCATTGATATGTCAGCCAGGCAGATGAGCATCAGCAGTACAACGGTATATGGAGGTGTGTGATTGAACATACTATCTGAGCCTGTGACAGGACTTCATATGATCCATATGCTGATACCTGATATGAGCATATCCTGGTTGATGGTACCCATCTATCCGTGCCTCCGTTAGCCACAACAGCTTTTCGCATACTCTGATGCTTCGATTGCCTGCAAAGATATGGAACTGTATCTGAGGTGCCTGCTAGTACAGACTAGTGTCTGTGAGGAATTGGAGGAGCCCGATATGTCGGACTCCCTCTATGGAGTCGTGAAAATGGGAATCCATGGTCACGACGAATTTCGGATAGGAATCTCGAATAGCAAGAAGCGGTGCAAACTCCCTTTGCACAGTACTTTCATGATCCATCCTGTAAGCAACTTGTATATATACTCGTGTTTCATGATTCTCAGCGACGAAATCAACTTCCCGAGTACCGAGTTTGCCAATGAATACTGCATATCCCCGTCTGACCAGTTCGTGGTAGACTATATTCTCTACAATGCCTGAAATATGTCGATCTCGATAGCCAAAGACAGCATGCTGAATGCCAGGATCTGCTACATAGTATGTTTCTTGTGTTTTGAGAAGTGCTTTTCCCTGTATATCATAGCGTTGTACTTTGCTGATGATGAACGAACTGACTAATGCGTCTAGATATGTATATATCGTATTGATATCAACGGATCTGTGTTGGCTCTTGAAATAATCAGCCAGCTTTTTTTGGCTCAACACAAATTTTTGTGTGTATAACCATAATAACTATGTTTTTATACCTCTTTTTTGGGTTATACACTAAAACCGTATCCTCTATCACGAACATGCTGCTTGACAAGAGGCTCTGTCAGTAATCATCCAACGGTTTCACATTGTCAGATTCACGTGGTTATCCCGGGCTACACACATGGGAATCACAAACATTAGGATCTGAAATGTTCTCCGTATGAAGAGTAGCGGAATAGAGCGGGATCTCCTGCGATACGATAATCAACACGGTCATGAAAGCCTCTGAGCATGACTGTGCATGCGAGCTTGGGGACGGGCCCATGGTACAAGCACAGCAATGAAGTCACAGTGCTTAAGCACTGCAGTTCAGGGGTCGCCCTGATAGGTCTGAAGGAGCTATGCAAGGACCAGGATCCGCAACCAGAAAGGTCTGAAACCGACGGTTTCCCACCTTCCTGAC
>LQAJ01000183.1_pt1 | contig 24875 bp, 27 predicted proteins | sample 1535811 | NCBI WGS metagenome assembly LQAJ01 (sample SAMN04331587, study PRJNA305678) | bioreactor metagenome | isolation source: bioreactor_6 inoculated with Wadden Sea sediment 2nd replicate of a... | place: Germany: Wadden Sea, Janssand Flat
GCAAACCACTGCCCTGGTTGGCAGGCGTAGCGTTTTTCATAATGGTTGGCGTGAATGGGATGGCAAACGCCCTCCCTATAATGGGCGGACAACTGGGGATATTTCTAATGCTTATAAGAATTTATTTGCACCAGCGGGCATAACTTTTTCCATATGGGGCCTTATTTATCTCTTTCTATTCGTTTATACAATATATCAGTTTAAATATTATAGAGAAGATAGCAATAAGAACAGCCACGGAGATAGCGAAGTGAAGAAACAAAGGGATGCTGAAAATCATAAGGTAAATCCAAACAAGAATTCAATTCACAAACATAAGCAAAGTGAAAACCAAACACGAAAGGCCCTAGTAGACAAAATCAATAAGGCTTATATAGGAACGTCTGTCTTAAATAGCATTTGGATATTTGCATGGCATTATGATTTTATCTTTGTGAGTCTTCTTGTCATGATTGGTCTGCTTGTGAGTCTCATTCGCATCAACTTATGGTTAAGGCCTGAACGGTTTAATAGACTAGAAGCCCTTGTAGTCAAGACACCCTTTGCCATCTATTTTGCTTGGATAACGGTTGCAACCATTGCCAATGTCACTGTATGGCTGGTCTCCATCAACTGGACTGGCTTTGGTATTGAAGATTATATTTGGACATGTCTAGTGATCGGGATTGGAGCGGTGATTGGAATAGGGACTATGCGCAGATTGAAAAGCATCCCCTATGGTCTCGTTTTACTTTGGGCCTATGGCGGTATTTTACTTAAGCACATTTCACCTGCGGGGTTTAATGGTCAGTATATGCCAGTCATTTTAGTGGTTGGGGCTTGTCTTCTTATTTTTACAGGGCAAGTGAGTATTCTTTTTATTAAAAGGCATACCAGTTTAAATGGGTAGGAAGGCGATTTGATTGACTATAACTGATAATTTTACGTGTTTTAAAATGCGTGATCCAGAGTGGTTCATAAGAAGCTTGCCTCATATACTGGATTGTATTGAGTCGGGTATAGTAACTTCCCTATTCAAGCAGGGGCGTCTTGCATAGTGGCACGGAAACCTATATAGTGTAGTCTTGTAAACAATAGTTACCTGAAGTACAAGACATTTAGGAGTTCATATGAAATATACTTTTGCAAAAAAATTAATAAAACATTCTACTATGGCTGGGTGATCCTCCTGCTTTCTGCACTGAGCACCTTCTTTTCATCACCGGGTCAAACATATTCCATTTCCACTTTTATAGATTCTTATATAAAGGAATTTGGTTATTCCCGGACCATGATTTCCACAGTCTACTCTGTTGCAACAATCCTGTCGGGTTCCCTGATTGTATTCATGGGAAAGGCTGTAGACAAGTTTGGCCAAAGACGCATGCTTGTTATTGCAGGAACAATGTTGGCTGTGTCTTGTATGTTTAATAGTTTCATTATTAATGTGCCTATGATATTCTTCGGATTTTTTATGCTAAGATACTTTGGACAAGGGTCGCTTACGCTCATACCGGGTTCTCTGGTTCCGCAGTGGTTTGATAAGAATAGGGCCCTCGCCATGAGTTTACTGGCCTTTGGCAATATGCTTGGAAATATGATTGTACCTGCCTTTAATACATACATGATTTCAATTGTCGGTTGGCAAATGGCCTGGAGAGGGTGGTCCTTACTTCTTCTTGTGATTTTTGTTCCACTTATGGCCTTTTTTTATTATCAACAAGCCAGAAGATATTGGCCTGCTGCCTGACAATCAAGAAGTAAAAGATCAAAGTGATCTTGATATGGAACTTGAAAAAATGGAGCGGGAATCATTTCACTTAAATGAAGCCTTAAGAACAAAAGAGTTTTGGTTTGTGGGCATTATATCTATGATGGTGCCCCTGATCAGTACAGGGATGATGTTCCACTTCTTTTCCATTATGTCTACAAAAAATGTGAGTCCTGAATCGGCCGCCCTTGTTATCGGTCTGGTTGCAGTTCCGGGATTTTTCATGCCTGTTCTTGCCAGTGCTATTGTGGACCGGTTCCGGTCTAAATATATTTTATCTGTCACATCAGCTTTAATAGCCCTAGACCTACTTTTCATGCTGTATGTCAAGACAACCCTGATGGCGGCAATCTTCATTCTTATTTATGGCCTTATCACCAATATGCAAAATGTGACTTTAAACGTGATTTGGGTCAAGTATTTTGGAAGGCTTCATCTGGGAAGTATTAGGGGTGCGGCAACGGTCTTCATGGTTATAGGATCAGCCTTTGGAACTGTTCCATTTGGACTGTCTTACGATTTAACAGGGAGTTACTTCTTTGTTTTTCTTGCTATGGCAGGACTGGCGGCTATGGGCATACTCTTGTCACTTTCCATACGTAAGCCTGTAAAGCCTATAAATAATCTAGAAGCCTAGTCGCCTATTAGATTCTGGCGCGTGTAAAATTACAGATCTGGGTTCTCTTCATACCAAGTATAGAATTTTGATATGTAAATATATATATATATGGTATGACGAAGACTTTTAAATGATATTTTACAAGTTGTTTTAGGGTAATTCTTTCAAAAAAAAATATATAAATATAAATATAGAAATATAAAGAAAGGGAGCCTTGTCAATGTAGGCTCCCTTTTGCTTTGATGAATAAACTTAAACTTGTGGATTTGTAATGATTAATTTGATTCACTGCAAAGGCAAATGTGTGATTTAAATAGCTATATTTTGCATGTCGCTCAATTGTCAGAGTTCAGAGTATAGATTCAAGTCCATATAGATTGAATTACGACATTAAAACACATACATTTGGGCATGTAGATTCAGCATATACCTATAGTTTAGGACTCTGCTGAGACCCACTTGGTCTTAATTTTCAAACGGAATAGATTATAAAAGAGGGCTGTTCCTGTTAGATACAGAGCAATGGTGAAAATGTATGGTGTGTTGTAATTGAAATGCTCCATAAGCCAACCACCGATAAAAATACCCAGTGCCCGGGTTAGGTTATTGGCCATCGCCCGCATTGCACTCATAAGTGGGCGGTGATGGGCTTCTATTATATCCATAGAGATGTTGCGAATAAGAGGCTGGCCCATATTCATAAGAGAACTTCTAAGGAAAAATGCCAGGGCCACGATAAGAATTCCCTTGGGAAAACCAATCGCTAGAAGGAGCGGAATGCTCGCAATTTGTGTAAAGACAATGGTCTTATAGGCACCAACTCTTTTGCTTAAATAAGGCACGCTTAGTCCGCCAAAAACTGTCCCCAGCTGGGCAAAGCTTAAAATAAGACCAACAATACTTTCCGTGGTGGTGAGCATGTATTTAAGGTATACACCGAAAAACGGCACAACCATGCCGGCGCCTAGACCAATTGATCCAGTATAGAGTAGGAATTGTATGTTGCGCCTTGTATAAAAGCCCTTAAACTCATGGAAATCTAAGCGCTTAGTAACGATTTCTGCCCTTGGTTTTAAAAGAATCAGCGGAATAAGGGCCACTAAACTCATGGCACTCACTATGACCAGCGCATAGCGAAGGGGTAAAATACCTTGACCCAAATGGGTCTGGAATAGATCCGCTAGTATACCTGTGACAAGGGAGCCGGTCATAAAAGCTGCATTTCTCGTAGCAAATGTAAGACTGAAGGCGTGGACACGCTCTTCTTCACTTGTTTGATTATAAATAAATGGAGATTCAACAGTCATCATAGCTGCTTGACCCAGTCCGAAAATAAGGGCTATGAACTTCATAACCATAGTGGATTCGGTCATGACAATGGCTATGCTTGCTGTGCCGACTGTAAGCAGTCCCAGAATCAATGTGTTTTTATGGCCGAATCGGCCAGAAATAAAGGCTATGATTATTGTGGATAGTCCTACGGAAAGTCGACGTAGAGATAGAATCGTACCCACGATGCTTTCGGGATGTCCAAGTTCTTTTAAGTAAATGCCAAAAAAGCCGTTAAAAGAAGCGGATGTGAGTCCGTACAGAAAGACAACAACTATGAACTTTTTAATAATTGTATTTAAATTTTTATAACTCATAACATAACTATAACAAGTATTATTTAGGGATGCAAATATATAGGGAGTCGAAATAAAAGACACAGATACTGATGAAACCCAATGAAAAGATGATGCTTGCCTATTTTGGACATCTAATAAATATAAATTGATATGGTATCAAGTCACAAGAATCATAGGAAGAAGTAAAAAGAATGCAAAAAGTCCTATAATAATAGAAAATATATCAAACAAATCGAAAGATGATGTATTATAATGGAATTTGGGCTTGTTAAATTAAATCTTAAAAACAAAACAATTTTAAATAAAATGAAAACGAAATAATATATTTGACTCAAAATGCGCTAACATTAAACTTGGGCCTGACCCCTAAGGTGGAGGATAAAATGAATAGACAAAATATAAAACGCGTCTACAAAAGAGATATAAAAAACACTTTAAAAATCCAATTGCCCTTATCATCATATTTGCGATATGTGTGATTCCCGCCCTGTATGCCTGGATCAATATTGTGGCCTGTTGGGATGTGTATGAGAATACAGGCGGTCTTCCTGTTGCCGTTATCAATAATGATGAGGATGTCCTGTTTGATGACGAAATCATCAATATAGGTGATGACGTCGTCGAAGAACTTAGAGAAAACGACAAAATAAAGTGGACCTTTGTTTCAAGGGATCAGGCAGACAAGGGGCTCAAAGAAGGCGCCTACTATGCATCCATTGAAATTCCTGAGTCTTTTTCTGATGATTTTATGTCGGTGCTAGAAGAAGACCCCCACAAGCCCCATATTATTTATAAGGTAGATACAAAGTCCAACCCCGTGGCGGTTAAAATAACGGACACGGCTAAAAATACCCTTGTGGAGCAGATCAAGAGCAACTTTGTTGCAACGGTTAATGAAACCGTTTTTAAATCTCTAAACGATATAGGTGAAGATGCGGACACTAAAAAAAGAAGACCTTATCCGCATGAAAGATTTTATTGTCTCAGTCAATCGCAACATCGATTTTCTGGATAACGCCCTTGAGAATGTCACAACAGGGTCCGTGAACTATGAAAGTTTTATGGAAGAAATACATGCCTTATCTCCTGAGGTGGAAAGAAGCATAGAAACCCTAGAAAAAAACACTCAAAATAGGGCCGAATTGCTCCTAAATACTGAAATCATTATCAATGGAGCCCTAGATGGCCTTGAAAATAATTTTTATCAGGCCACAGAGTCGAGTGAAAATATTCACAAGCTCATAAATGATCTAAATGATACCCATGAAGAAATGACTGCAAATGATATCAATAAAACGGTCTTAAAAATCAATTATCAGATCAATGCCCTGGATGCTTCCATTGAAGCAACTAGAGACTACCTAGAAGTTGTTGAGGACGTTGAACTGGATGATGAAATCGACTCAGCTCAGGAGAGAATGACTGGGTTTCAGGGGCGTATAGGACGGTTTGAAGACCAGCTTGTGAACATGCAGGATGCCCTGAGCGGTGTATCAGGATCTATGGGGTCTGTGAGTGATACCCTAGAAAATCAGATAGATGATTTAAAGGACAGCACCCAGGCCATTGATGAGGGGCTAGACACTACAATTGACCAGTTAAAGGCTCTTAACAGTGGTTTGGGGAGTCCGGTCATTCAAGGGGCCATCAACCAGCTTGAGAATATTCAAGATGCTGCTCCCCTTCATAATTTAGGGGATGCTTTAGAAGGTTTAAAAGATGGACAGGATAACATTCAAGACCAAGTGGATACTACAAATGCAAGAGTTGGTGATGCCATTGAGGCCACTCAAAATATTGATGACGAGATCGACAATGTCCTTGTCTTTTCAGAAGATTCCAAGGAAGTGAACGAAAATCGAGATGAGAGGCTAGAAGATGTCAGCGGTGAACTAGAGAGCATCCAGAAAAGCCTGCGCGATCAGAAAGAGCAAATTGCCCAGATTGAGGAACACCTAGAAGACACCAATGAAATTTTAAGTGACAGGTTAAGCACTTTAAGTGATACAGTGGCAACCACATCCAGCCAGCTAAAAAATATTGAGACCAGATTTATTGCCTACACTCGAAAAGATATTAATGAAATCATTGATCATTCAATAGACCGGGCAAAAAACACCAGTGTGCTTCTTGAGTCTCTTAAATCTCTCAATGACTATATTAAATCGTCATCAAGTGCTTCATCACAAGGGGGACAATTAACGGCTGATTTTGCTGCTGAACTAAAGCGCATGTTAAACGATGCCCGCCATACCCTTGATGTTGTAGGGGATGAACTGGAAATGATAGATAACAGGGATATATCCCTCATTATAAGCCTGCTTCAGAGCAACCCAGAGTTTATGGGAGATTTTATGTCCAGCCCATTTGACCTTCAAACGGAAACCATAAATGCCATTCCAAACTATGGGTCGAGCATGGCGCCGGTCTATTCCACGCTGGCTCTTTGGGTGGGATGTCTCTTTTTAAACTCTGTACTAAAAGCCCGTCCGGGACAGTTTGATGGCGCTAATGAAATGACAGTTCGCGAGAGGCACTTTGGAAAAATGCTTTATTTTTGGACTCTGGCTATCTTCCAAGCTCTAATTATAGCCGTGGGAGATATATGGCTGTTAAAAATACATGTGGTCAATGCCCCATTATTTATTCTATTCGCGGTGCTTTCATCCATTGTGTTTTCAACCATTACTTTCACGCTCATGGCGACCCTGAGTAATTTGGGTAAGGCTCTATCCATCATATACATGATTTTACAGCTTGCTGGCAGTGGGGGGACTTATCCCATTCAAGTGGATCCCCTTATTTTTAGGATACTGCAACCCCTTTTCCCATTCACCTATTCCATCAATGGGTTTAGAGAGGCCATCGCAGGGCCCTTGCTTATCAATGTATTTTTGAACATCATTGCCCTTATTATATTTGCAATTGTCTTTATAATATATGGCTACATGATGGTGGAAAAACTCCATCCAAAGGTGGAAAAGTTTGAACAGAAGCTAAAAGAATCAGGACTAGGAGAATAGTAGAAAGGATAGGGTCGTAGACATGAAACATATAACTGACTGGATAGAAAAAATAAAACACCTTATCTGGGATAGGGGCCTAAAACCGATTTTAATCCTCTTGCAACATGATTTTAAGACGATGGGGAAAAATATGGCGGCGCTTATTATAATCCTTGGCCTATGCTTGCTCCCATCCCTTTATGCATGGATTAACATTTATGCCAGCTGGGACCCTTATGCCAACACTGGAAATCTTCCTGTGGCCATAGTCAACAATGACAATGGTGCGGTTTTTGATGGCAAGGTCATCAATGTTGGAGAGAATATTATTGATGAAATGAAGGAGAACACTTCCATCAACTGGCACTTTGTTGACCAGTGGCAAGGCAATTATGGCCTAAATGATGGTCGTTACTATGCCATGATTGAGATTCCATCAAACTTTTCTGAGCGCTTAACCAGTCTGGGGACATCAACGCCAAGAAAGCCAGCTATTATTTATAAAGCCAATGAAAAGCTCAATGCCATAGCGGCAAAGATAACAAATGTGGCAAAGGATAAACTGGTGGGTAACATTCGAAGCAATTTTGTGAAAACGGTTAATGAAGAGATATTTGAAACCTTTAACGAAGGGGCGGATAAATCAGACGCCGACTCAATAACACTCAGTGATTTAAAGGCAGACCTTAGAAGCCTCAGTGAAAACATTGAAAACATATCAGGCCACCTGGAAAATGAGAAGGGCAATGACCAGAAATATCAAAGTCATTTAAGGCAAACCAGTGAACGTATGGACATCGTTCTTGACAAAATGAATAGCCTTCAAGCCATTGTAAGAGCGACCTCACGCTTAAAAAGTGCCCAGACAGATGCCTTTACTGAGAAAATTGAGACTCTGAGTGCAGGCTTATCAAATGTTCAGGTCCTCAATGAAAAGAATGAAGCCCTTATTGATAAACTCATAGCCATCAATGACAACACCCTTGATGAAGACTTCTTAAGCATTTTTATCGAGCACAAATAGCATCTGTACGGACTTAGAAGAACAACTTGATGAAAATATTGAAGCCCTTGAAAGCCTTGATCCTGAAGAAGACAAGAACTCTGTTCAATTTACCATCAGTTCTTTGACCTTTATGCAAAAGCTCGTAACCCAGGAACGGGATAAATTACTGCTTTTAGCGTCTACGAAGAAAGATGATGAGAAAAAAGAATTTATTGAAAACCAACTCTATCTGCTCAAGGACTTAAGCGGTTCTGTTTCTCAGCGGTCTGGAGAAATTCAAGATTTCTTTAACACGACTTTAACACCGACAATAAACGCCTTGTCCACCAATATGATTGCTTCTTTAAGTGATACAGCTGACTTGGTGGAGGCCTTAGAAGTGGCAACATCCCAGTACAGAGCTACGTCAAAGTTTGTCATTGCGACTCGGGATATGGCATTTTCACAAAAGACCCATGCCATTGATATTTTATCGGAACTCAACACAGATATTGAGGATGTCCTAGATAGCCTTGATGATGTGGATGAAGAACAACTGACAAAGCTTTACGATTTGATTCGCGATAATCCGACAGAAATAACGGACTTTTTAGCAGAGCCCCTTGATGTGGAAGTTATAGAACTTTATGAAGTCGAGCCTTTGGCATTGCTATTACCCCGTTTTACACTGTCCTGGCCATATGGGTGGGCGCCCTCTTAATCAGTTCCATTTTGAGTACGAACAGCCACTGGAATCATGGCTATAGCATGGGACATGTCCATATTAGCAAATTGATTTTCTTTTTAATAATATCCCTCATTCAATCAATGATTATTGTTCTGGGAGACATAGCCATACTTGGCGTTGCGCCAAAGGACACGGGCCTTATGTTCCTATTTGCAGCCCTGACATCGGTTACTTTTGTAAGCATTATATTTACCCTGGCTTCTGTCCTTGGCAATGTGGGAAAAGCCATTGCCATTGTCATTATGATATTCCAAATTGCAGGGTCAGGAGGCATTTATCCTATTGAAACCAACCCAGAGATATTCGGCATTTTGCAACCCCTTTGGCCATTTACCTATGCCATTGGCGGATTTAGAGAAGCCATACTGGGCCCCGTGCCTGAACAAGTGACAGGCCATATTCATGCCCTTTTGAAAGTGATTGCAGTGGTTCTGCCATTTGGACTTCTAAAGAAGCCCCTGCATCCACTGATCCACTTCTTTGAAGAAAAATTTGAAGAGTCGGATTTGAAGTAGGGCATCTTATTTAAATTTGATAGTGTTGTAATCTTTGATAGAACTGTTGCAGTAGGTATGGTATATCCTCCTTTGCAAGAGTTCTATTTTTATTGTTTTTTAATCTGTGATTTTCCTGTACAATATTGAATTAGACTCTATTAAATTTATTAGTTAAAGCAGTCCTATATCACATACTTTTATGACTGCTTGAAATTATAGAGTCTTATAGGTATGATCTACAAGACTTGTAATGGTTTTTATAAGCCTCTTAATATGATAAACCTTATTGAGTTGAAGGCCAATCTAGGTAATGCGTGTCTTAGATTGAGAGAAATTCTAACCAGTAGAAAGGGCTTAGAATTTGTTTTATGTAAGCTGAGCGACTTAAAAAAATGATTCAAGAACCTTGCCAGTCCATATACAGATACTTTCGATTCTAAAATTCTAAATATGGTATGATGATGACATGAATCAGCAATTTTGAAAGAGACTTAGCTGCGAAAAAAAAGAGGATAAATCATACTTTCACAAAAGTCATCAACATGATAGCATCAAAAGGAAGACTAGATATCTAGGGTTGAATAGAATAAAGACATAACAGTGAATCGATTGTAGGAAAACGACTGTAGTGAATTGAGTCTAAAAGAGTAAATACAAGTGCAAGTATGCCATCCAAATAAAATGGAAATATAGAGGACGATAAAATGAAAAGTAAAAAAGAAATCCACATCAAAAAAAAAGTGGTCGATCAAAACACAAATAAAAGGCAAAGGTTCACCAAAAAAAGAAAACTTCAGGGCCAACAAAGGTACAGGATAAAAAACATTCAAAACGCGGAAAATCCACAAAGCCATCACTTGATCAAGGACCAGTAAAATGTATTGACCTCAATGCTGAGGGCAAGGGGCTTGTAAAAATTGGAGGCAAGCTACATGAAGTGCCAAACCTGCTTAAAGGTGAAGAAGCCACGCTTAATAAGTTTAGACATAAAAACGGTGTTTCTTTCGAGGTGGGGCAAATTGTGAAGCCATCAAAAGTAAGAGTCAAGGCACCCTGTCCCTACTATGAAAAATGTGGAGGGTGTCATTTACAGCATATGAGTCTTGACGGCCAAAAGGCATTTAAAGAAAAACAAGTCCTCGATTTAATGAAGGGCATGGCCAAAGTGGGGCCTATAGAGTCAATGGATCATCCCTATGGCTATAGAAACAAAAGCCACATCACCTTTGGTTATGATGGCAAGGGTCAAAGCATATCTGGCATTTACGCGGAAAAAAAGTCATAGAATCATTGAAATGGACAGGTGTCTCGTTCATCACGAAAAGGCTGATGCAATTGCTGTAACAATAAAGGACATGCTTAAATCATTTAAACTTCAGCCTTATGATGAAGATTCCCAAAGAGGTTTTTTAAGACATATTCTTATCCGCAGAGGGCATGTGTCAGGGGAGATTATGGTCGTGCTCGTTGTGAGTGGTCCAGTCTTTCCATCAAAGAAAAACTTTGTAAAGGCCCTTAAAAAAGCGCATCCCGAAATAACAACAATTCTTATGAACGTGAATAACAGAAGAACAAGCATGGTTCTGGGAGACAAAGAAAGCGTTCTTTATGGAAAGGGTTTTATCACGGACACCCTTTGTGGTCTCGATTTCAAAATATCAGCCAAGTCCTTTTATCAAATTAATTCTGTTCAGACAGAAAAACTTTATAATAAGGCCTTAGAATATGCCCAGCTAACAGGGAAAGAAAAAGTCATTGACGCCTACTGCGGCATCGGAACCATAGGCCTTATTGCGGCTAAGAATGCCAAAGAAGTCATTGGAATTGAACTGAACAAAGACGCCGTTCGGGACGCAATAAATAACGCCAAGCAAAATGGTATAAAAAAATGCCAGATTCCACCAAGGTGATGCAGGTGCCTTTATGGTTGACATGGCAAGGCGTGGTGAAAAGGCTGACGTGGTCTTTATGGATCCGCCGCGTTCTGGCAGTGATGAAGCCTTCCTGTCAAGTTTGGTCAAGCTTAAGCCAAAGAGGATTGTATATGTTTCGTGTAATCCAGAAACACAGGCAAGAGACTTTAAATATCTTCTTAAAAATGGCTATAAGGTCAAAAAAATTCAGCCTGTAGATATGTTTCCTCAGACCCATCATGTTGAGACGGTGGCGGAACTAGAACTCATATAAGTATGATGGCACCTCATCAATGAAGTATTATATACGGTTAAATTAGACCAGAGAAAGAGGCAATAAATGCAAGGCACAATAAGAGATAACATAAAACCAGGTACAAAGGTTAAAGTCGTACAAAAGAAAGACCAAAGAACCGGCCAGCTCACAGAAGGCACCGTTCAAAGGCTGTTAACAAAGTCAGCCAACCATCCCCACGGTATAAAAGTCATGCTTGAAAGTGGTATTGTTGGTCGTGTCAAAGAAATTCTTTAAGCTATAGGCAGGCACATTTTTCTATAGAGGAATTTAGAGAGAATTTAAGAAGAATTTAGGAAGAATTCAAAAAGATTTTAAAAAGTATTTAAGAAGTATTTAAGAAGTATTTAATGTGGAATCAATCGGTTTATTTTGATTAGATCTGTCTTTTTTGAATCGGGTCTATTGGGTGATGTTTGTAATATTTACAGTAGAGTCCTATTCTAAGCCTGACCAAAGTGAGGTGTGGCGAGAAAATTATGGTTTACAAGCCTTTATATCCTGTGTATAATACAGATTAATCAAAAGACCAATGAATTAAACTTAAAATGAATGATGTGAAACCGCTGATTAAGAAGAGTAGGCATAAGCGTAGAATTTTTAGAGAGCTATTGATGGTGAAAATATAGCAATTCGACCTATGGTGAATGGACTTATGAGGGCAATGCGAAAGCTTAGGCAAGTAGTATTGACGGAAATCCTAACCGTTATGATGGAAGCGTATGTTGGTACGTGACATTCATTTAGGTGGCTAAACAGAGTATAACTTCTGTCCTTTTTGGGACAGGAGTTTTTTGTTTTTTGTAAAAACAAACTACAAATATGAGTGGATCATACTTGTAATACGTAGGCCACGACACATGATAGCGAAGTTAGAAATGAAATTTTTATTTAGAATTGTCATGGGGCTTGGCCGTGTTCAAAGTCTATTAACAAGTTGATCATTTAAATATTAAAAGGAGTTGATGCTATGGAAGATGGTTGGTGGTGTCTATGTAGAGCTTTATAGGATAAATAAAAAGGAGAAATACAATGGAAATTCAAAAGAAAACACAAAATCAAACTACAAAGAAAAGAATATTAACAGGGGATAGAACCACAGGTAGACTCCATTTGGGACACTATGTTGGAAGTTTAGAAAATAGAGTGAAACTGCAAAATGACTATGACACCTTTATTATATTAGCTGATGTTCAGGCCCTGACCACACACTTTGAAAGGCCAGAACTGATTCGAGAAAGCATTTATGATGTGGCCATAGACAACTTGTCTGTCGGGCTTGATCCAGACAAGATAACCATGTTCTTGCAGTCGAAAATCAAGGCCATTGCAGAGTTGACAGTCTTTTACTCTATGATCGTATCTGTCAATGCTCTAAGACATAATCCGACAATCAAAACAGAGGCAAAACAGTATGGTTACAATGATCTAAGTTATGGTTTTCTAGGTTACCCAGTCAGCCAGGCGGCAGATATAACATTTTGTGGGGCCGACCTTGTGCCAGTGGGAGAGGACCAACTGCCCCATATAGAGCAGTCTAGAAAAATTGTTCGCAGGTTTAACAGCCTCTATGGTCATGAGGGAGATGTGCTCAAGGTGCCTCAAGCTATGGTTAGCGCCACACCTCGCCTTGTTGGGCTTGATGGAAAAGCGAAAATGGGTAAAAGTCTTGGCAACGGTATATTTCTATCAGACTCAAGGGAAGACGTCCTGACCAAGGTAAAATCCGCTGTAACAGATAAAAATAGAATCAGTATCAAAGACAAGGGCAATCCAGATGTGTGCACTGTCAGCAAATATCATAAGGCTTTTAATGAAAAGGATTATGACAACATATGCGAAATGTGCAGAAATGCAGACATTGGGTGTTTTGCATGTAAAAAGCTACTGTCAGAAAAACTCAACACACTGATGGAACCATTCAGAGAAAAAAGAGCCTATTATGAAGCGCGCAAAAATGAAGTCAAAGACATTATTCATGCCGGCAGTGAAAAAGCCAATAAAATTGGCGATAAAACAGTTGAAGCGGTGAAAAAATCCATGCAAGTTTATTTGTAGCTTGTGCTTTCCTGACATGTATTATCAAATGACCTAAAAGTGTGTGTGAAAGTCATGTAAAAAGGTTTTTATCTGGGGTCTGATGTTATACAATGGTTACTGTTGCTGGTCTAATACGACGCAACAAGCGAACATTTTCATAATGTATTGAGCGACTTGCAAAATACCATTCAAGAAACCTCGCTATAGCCTATATAAATATTCAAGAATCAAGAATTCTATATTAGATATAGCGAGAGCCTATATTTTTCATTTAGCAAGCGCTTGTATGAAGAATTTTTTTTAAACAAAATCGTAATTAACTAAAAAATTCACAAATAGTATACAAAAATGATGTATAATATTCGCTGTAAAGAACAATGGACATTAAACGGATGAGCACCAAATTAGTAAAGGTATTAAAAGATAATATGTGAGAATGGAAAGGACAAGTGTATGAGCATTTCTAAAGTAACGGATGGCATATATAAGCTGACAACAAATGTTGAAGATGTGCTGTTTGAAGGCTTGTGGGATATACCAGATGGCGTTTCACTGAACTCATTTGTGGTTAAAGGTGAAAAAACGGCTCTAATTGACGGATTTTGTGGATGGGATGGGGTTCCAGAAACATTTTTTTAAGATGCTAGATGATATGGATGTGAGCATTGAAACAATTGATTACATCATCATCAATCATATGGAACCAGATCACTCAGGTTGGATTGAAAACATTCAAAAGCTTAAAAGCGATGTAAAAATTATTTGTAGCCGTGCAGCAAGTGGTATGCTTGATGCATTCTATGGTCATGTTGACAATGTTCATGTTGTCAAGCACGGTGAAACCCTAGATCTTGGAAATGGTCACGTTCTAGAGTTTGTTGCGGCGCCAGGGGTTCACTGGCCAGACACAATCTTTACCTTTGATCAAAAAACAGGGACCCTTTTCTCTTGTGATGCATTTGGATCATATGGAAAAGTGGAAGCAAATGGTTATGATGATGAACTAGATCAAAAAGCCATTGACTTCTATGAAAGAGAAGCCCTAAGATATTATGCCAATATCGTGGCGGCCTTCTCAAAAATGGTTGTTAATGCCCTAAAGAAGACCGAGCACCTGGATATTAAAATTATCGCACCAGGCCACGGAATTGTTTGGAGAAAAAATCCTCTAAAAATTGTAGAAGACTATGTGCGTTATGCGTCATATCAAGAAGGACCTGCTAAAGAAAAAGTAACACTGCTGTGGGGCAGTATGTACGGTATGACAAAAGCAGGTGTTGATAAGGCTGTTGAAACCTTAGAAAAGTCGGGCATTGAATATGATGTTATCAACATTATGGAAACTTCATGGGGCTTTATACTGGGTTCCGTTTGGGAATCAACAGGTGTGGTTCTAGCCATGCCAACCTATGAGAACAAAATGTTCCCAACAATGGCAGCTGCTCTTGAAGAAATCGGCAAGAAAACGGCCAAAAACAGACTGGCTTTCCGCCTTGGCTCCTTCGGATGGGCTGGGGGTGCAGAAAAAGAACTGACTAAGATTATGGAAGACACGAAACTTGGATGGGACTTTATCCCGAGTGTAGAGTTTAAAGGGTCTGCAAAGCCAGAAGATCTTGAATCTATTGAGAAGAGTGTCTTAGAATTGGTTGAGAAAGTAAAAGCAAAGCATACTGTTGAGTGTGAAGTTCAAGAATCAGCTGTATAGATAGAAGTCTTCCCCTAGGATTTCATGGGGGCGTATACCAAAACATAAATTTTTAAAGCACGGTGAGAGGCAAAGGCCTTTTACCGTGCTTTTTTTTCGTCCTGATCGCGCTTGAAAATCGGGGTAAAAAGCTGGGATTATCAAACGAGAAAACTTAATATATTAAACTTATAAAAAAAGTATTGCTATTTTATTCTAGAGGATTTATAATTCATCTAGCAAAAATAATTCACGCTGAAGTCAGCGATACTTTAGGACCTTCCAGGGTCAAAATATGAAAGGTTGTGGTAATAAAAAATGAAAAATACAAACCAATTCGCAACACCATTATTTGACGCTCTTGTTGAGTATGTGAATAATGACACTGTTCCTTTTCATGTTCCAGGACATAAAAAAGGAAATGGGATGGCAAAGTGCTTTCGTGATTTTGTTGGTATGAATGTTTTGTCAATGGATGTGACTGTCTTTAAAAGTGTGGACAGCTTACACAACCCAAAGGGCCCTATTTTAAAAGCGCAAGAGCTTGCTGCAGATGCGTACGGGGCCGATCAGAGCTTTTTCTGTGTTCATGGCACATCGGGTGCCATTCAAGTTATGATTATGAGTGTTGTTGGATTGGGCGATAAGATTATCGTGCCTAGAAATGTACACAAATCAGTTGCTGCGGGCATTATACTGAGTGGATCAGAGCCTGTTTACATGCAACCTGAAATAGATGAAAGTATTGGTGTGGCGCTTAATGTTACACCTCAAACAGTGGAAGCGGCTCTTGCGGAAAACCCAGATGCCAAGGCTGTTCTTATTATTAACCCAACTTACTATGGTGTGTCAGCTGATATTGCTGAAATTGCAGATATAGTACACCGGTATAACATTCCGCTTATTGTGGATGAAGCCCATGGTCCCCATCTTAAGTTCCATAATGAACTTCCGATTTCAGCTATGGAAGCGGGGGCCGACATGTGTGCCCAGAGCACTCATAAGTTGATTGGTGCAATGACACAGGGGTCAATCCTCCATGTGAAGAAGGACCGTGTGGATATAAAACGTGTAAAGACAATGATGAATATGATGCACACCACAAGTCCATCCTACATTCTAATGGCATCTCTTGATACAGCTAGAATGCAGATGGCAACAGAAGGGGAAGACTTGCTGACTAGGGCAATCGAACTGTCTCACGACCTAAGAAGAGACATCAACGACCTACCAGGCCTCTACTCTTTTGGAAAAGAAGTGCTTTTAAAAGAAGGTGCTTTTGATTTTGACCCGACAAAAATCACAATCAATTGTCGTGGACTGGGCATATCTGGTTATACTCTTGAAAGAATCCTAGCAGATGAGTTCATGATTCAAGTGGAAATGTCAGATCTTTATAACATCTTGGCTGTTCTTACAATTGGAGATGATGAAGTTTCTACGGGTAAGCTTCTTGGTGCCCTGAAAGAAATCAGTGAAAGATATGGGGAAGTGGAGTATATTGAAAGCATATTGAATGTGCCAAGTATTCCTCCGCGGGTTTTATCTCCACGGGATGCCCTTTACAGCAAAACGAGATCAGTTGCCCTAGAGGAGAGTATTGGTGCTATTAGTGCTGAAATGGTTATGGCATACCCTCCTGGGATTCCTATACTATGCCAGGGAGAAATTATTTCCGAGGAAATTGTTCAGTACATTAAAATGCTAAAAATGTCTGGTCTTGACGTCCAGGGCACAGAAGATACAGATGTCAATAACATCCGCATCATTGATGAGCAAAGAAGTTATCAGTTTATGCCAACGGCATAAAAGTAGGTTTTAGATAAAGCACCAAAGGAAAGGACCATCAGTTTGAATGATTTGAGTCTAGAAGAGTTTGGGATTGTTAGAAAAGCAATACTTCACGTTGTATGTGAACTTTTCGATTCTGAACGCCTAAGTACTATGGATGAGCAAAGAAAACTTAACGAGATAAAACTAAGTGATGAGGAAGTCGCTTTGGTCTCAACCGTTGTAGAGGATGAGTTCGATATTATTTTACCTATCCAGTTCCTCGACCGTGTGACTTCCTTATACGATATCATACACTTTGTGCAAAGATCTGTTTGCTCCAGTCGTTAAGAATAGGAAAATAGGAATAACTTTTGAAAAGAGGCATGATTATGACAAGAGGCATACGCTATGAAAACTTTGCGTTAAACACGCTTCAACTCATTGAACTGGATGAAAACATTCGAATTAGAAATGGTATTATTGAAATGCTTGCTGGACAAATGGATTGTAACCAGGCAAATATCACTGGTCAAACACTTATATTTGCTGAGCTGGGCATAAGTGAAAGGGCCATTGACAAACTCATTATCGGAATAAAGGATGCCTATGGTGTTATGATTTTCAAAAGAGACTTTCGGAGTTTTATGACAGTCAATGACTTGATATCATTTGTTAGAGAAAAGTATAGAGGAAAATTATAATCAAATGATAAGAAATAAAAATAACAAAAAACAAATATGAGTAAATAAAGCAAAGACAAGTCCTGTATCAACTGGACCTGTCTTTTTTATTTAAAAGTTGACGCGCGTCTATTGCTTTTATAAGCCACCGGATTAAAGTTTTATACGTTGGCCTTCTTCATTGCTTTTGAATGCCGCCTCGATGATTCTAATGGTTTCAAGAGCGTCCTGTGGTGAAACTGGCACTGGTTTTCCAGAAACAATGGCTTGGTAGAGGTCGAGATAGAACTGCGGATAGCAGCCAGCTTGGCTTTTAACCTTACAAGGGGCATGTCCATCAAGTATCAAGTCTCCGTAAAGGTCACTTCCTTCCTCTCCCCAGCCACTGTCATTTATATTTTTTCCTGAGCGCAGGGCCTCTTCTTGAACATCAAGACCATACTTTACGAAAGATCCACTCTTGCAAAGGAGTAAAAACTTAGGAAGTTTGGTGTTTACAAGAGCGCCGGCTGTCAATGACACCTTTAAATCTGGGTAGTAGAGGATAATTTCAAAATTGTCATCAACAATGCCTTTTCTTTGCTTGCGGATATCGGCATAAACCATATCTGGTTTTCCAAACAGGCTTAAAGACTGGTCAATAAGGTGAGACCCCAAGTCATAGACGATGCCTGACCCAGGCAGGGGCTTTTCCTTCCAAGTTTCCGACTTAACAATGGGACGAAAGCGATTAAAAGAACTGTGGTATTCTACAAGGTCTCCAAGATCACCGCTTTCAATGATTTTTTTTACGGTTAAGAAATCACTGTCGTACCGGCGGTTGTGGTAAATTGTTAAGAGTTGATCGGTCGTCCTCGAAATTTCAATAAGTTCTTGGGCCTCTTTTGAAGAAACGGCAAAAGGTTTTTCTATAAGAACATGTTTGCCACTTGTCATAGCCTGCTTTGCGTATTCAAAGTGGCTTGTATTTGGGCTTGAAATAACCACAAGCTCTATATCCTTGTCAGAAAAAATATCTTCTGCAGACGCAACCACCTTGGCCTGTGGGTGTTCTTTGTTGACGAGCTGTGCCTTGTCATGATCAGTTGTAACAACTGTCTTAACGACATATTGAGAAAGGGACTTTAGAATTGCGCCATGAAAAAAACGACCAGAAAGTCCGTATCCAATAATGCCAACGTGAATTTTACGCATAATGCCTCCTGTATCCTATAGGGGCTTGCCGGTTTAGGGCAAGTTTATTAACAGATGAAAGAAAAATATAAATTGATTCTATTATAGTATTAAATTTAGCATATAAGACCGCCTCACGACAAATTAAAGGGGATATTGTATTCTGATATTAATTGTACTAAAATAGTGATATATTCACGGCGTGTCGACCATCTCACAAAAATAATGATATGGCTCCTTGAGCATTCATATGCCACGTGGGCTGTGAATTTTATTAGGTTAAGTCAACATAAGGTATAAATAGGGTAAAATATAGGTGCTTGTAAAATTTCTTGGATTGTCTCATGACCACACCATTAAATTCTACAAGTCTTTCAATGAACAATACTCAATACTAAAGGAGAAAGAACAAATGTTATTATTACACTACCCATCATGAACAAGCAGTCGTAAGGCCAAGGCTTGGCTGGATGAAAACGAAATTGCTTATGATTTAAGGCTCATTCACAAGGACAATCCCAAAGCGGATGAAGTGAAAAAGTGGATGGCGCAAACAGGTTTAGACCTTAAAAAATTCTTCAACACAAACGGAAAGATGTACAAGGAAGCCAACCTCAAAGAGCGCTGGGATAGCTTAAGTGAAGAGGAACTTCTAGAAATTTTAGAAAGCGACTGGCTCTTTCATAAAAGACCCGTTCTTGTCGGAGAAGATTTTGGACTGACTGGATTCAAAATTAAAGAATGGGAAGAAAAGTTTAATAAATAGTTTTTACAAACCCTCAAAATTGAACAAATAAGTATAAAAGCTCTTGATGCAAAGACATACCTTGCTCAAGGGCTTTTTCTCATTACATTTGAAAAGTTTTACTTTCAATTTGTAAACTTTAAGATGGTCAGACTATTTTGAAGTTCTACGAATTTTGAAAAAACATCAAAAATCAGATAGAGTGATAGGTATAGACAGACCGGTAGAGATAGAAGGGGTTGTTTTATAAAGACCTCATAAAGGGTATAAAAATAAGCAAAAGTGAAAAATAGGTCCATCCTCTTGGGGACCAGACAACATATAGTGGCATTTGAGCGACTGCAAAGCACTAGGCAATAGGACATCACTTAAATCTATAAATTTGCAAGCGCCTAATCTAGACAAGCATATCAAAATGAGGAGAGACGCATGTTAAATCAAAACTGGATCAAAAATGCATTTTACCAACTCGTTTCGGTACGAAGCGACAGCAACTCGGTTTATGAAACGATTATTGAAGACGCCTTGCTGAACATACTTGGTCAGCATCCATACTATCAGGAAAACCCGGATTACTATGGGGCCCATCCTCTTGTGGATGACCAACACTCCAGAGCCGTTGTGTGGAGTCTGGTCAAGGGTCTAGGAAAAAGAACCTTTGTTATGATCAACCACCACGATGCTGTGGACACTGTTGAATATGGTCACTTAGCAGAGTTGGCCTTTCGCCCGGATGATTTAAAAACTGCCCTTTTGAAAAAAATCCAAAAACAAGAACATCTTGAATGATGCAAACAATGAAAAATGGATATTTGGACGAGGGACAGCAGATATGAAAGGTGGTCTTGCCAGTCAGCTGGGCGTTGTGGACATGTTCACCAAGAACAAAGACTTTGAAGGCAACATACTATTCTTATCTGTGCCAGATGAAGAGACCATTCAAACGGAATGTTGGCAGCCGTGGAGCTCTTAAAATCCCTTCGAGAAGAGTATGATTTTGAATATGACCTCATGATCAACTCTGAACCCTATTTTAATCAGGTCAAAGACAAGGCTATCATGTTTGAGGGGTCGGTGGGTAAAATTATGCCTGTCGTCTATGTAAAGGGTGTCAAAAGCCATATTGGTGATCCCTTTGCTGGGGTCAATCCAAGTCTGATTTTATCTGAAATTCAAAAGAGAACAGAACTCAATCCATCTTTATGCGATGTTCAAGGACTGGACGCATCTCCACCACCTGTTTGGATCAATTTAAAGGATAGGAAAAAGGCTTATGACGCCTCCATTCCAGAAGCGGCCGTTGGCTATTTCAACTGGCTTACTTTTTCAAGGACGCCATCTGATGTGTTAAAAAGTATGAAAATGCTTGCAAAACATGCTCTGACAGATGTCCTATTACGCAATCAGCAGGCCTATGACACATTTTGCATGATGAACCATGAAGAATCAGACAACCTGGAATACAGTCCTGTTGTCTTAACCTTTAAGGAGCTATTCGACCAAGCCCTTGAAGAGGGCGGGGAGAAGTTTTCCAAGAACTACAAGGCTTATCTTGATGACGTAAACAGTGACTTTAAGAAAAGCCGTGTGGCCCTTCCAGAAGCGGCATTAAAGCTTATAGAGTTTGTTGCGGAGTATGTTGATTTAGAAGGTCCAGCCGTTGTTTTAGGACTATCAGGACCTTATTATCCTCATATTTCTAATGACATCATTGAGAATGGAAATAAATACGATTTACTGGACAGGGTGAACAGAATATCAGAAACAAGATTTGCCTTAAAGTATCAGTCCAACAGCTACTTTATGGGGATTTCTGACTTAAGCTATGGCGGTTTTGTCGGTGACGAGAAAGATATTCAGGTGATTTGTGACAACAGCCCGGGTTGGGATGAAATCTACCATGTTCCATTTGATGCCCTTAAAGAACTTTCTATGCCAGTGGTCAATATTGGACCCTGGGGCAAAGATCTTCATAAAACCACAGAGCGGGTCTTTGGGCCAGATGTGTTTGAGCGAATTCCTCTTATTTTATATGACCTAATAAACGATATACTAGATAATGCATAATTCATCAAATAGTCTTAGAGGATAACAATTTGGGTGATTAATGACAATGTAACGGAGGCTAAGATGCCAGAGAAAGACAGTAAAGCAGGTGTGTTTGAGGATCTCATGGAAATGGACAACCATGTTTTAACCATAAGAGAAATCGAGCATATTGCAAAGTACAAAGCGGTTTTTGAACAGTATGAAAGCAAATATTCGGGGAGATTATACTCAACAATATTACTGTCATTAACCCACGAATCCTATGATGAAGATAAGGCCAAGCGCTTGTGGGATGGTATAGTCAAGCATTATGAGCGTATGGAAAAAATTCTTGGTCGAAAAGTGGGGGTTGTTGTCAGTGCCCTAGACTATATGCAAAATATAACCTTTGATCTTCAAAGTCCTTGTTTAATTGAAATGGAAAAGAGCATGCTTGTTGTCAATACCACATTAAATGATGAACTGACGGGACTCTATCTGCGAGATGTTTTCGACATGGTCTTGGTAAAAGAAGTGGAAACATCCATGCGGCTCAATTCGCCTCTATCCCTTCTTATGATTGATATTGATGATTTTAAAGTCGTGAATGACACATACGGACACCCAAAGGGGGATGAGGTCCTTCATGATATTGGCCGGACCATAAATGATTGTATTCGGACCATGGATTTTGCCGCCAGATATGGCGGAGAAGAACTTGCGGTTGTTATGCCAGGAACAAGTCTGGATGAAGCGGTTAACGTTGCAAAGAGAATTAGGCGGGCAATTGAGGCTCTGAAGTTTGATGACTTTGGGGTTACAGTGAGTATAGGCGTGGCACAAACCACCAACGTACTTTATACACCAAAGGCCCTTGTTGAGGCATCGGACAAGGCACTTTACGAGGCCAAAGAGACAGGAAAAAATAAGGTGGTCACTTTTTAATGAGGCCCTTATTAAAGCAAACCAGTTTAATATTAGTCTTGCAGACCTTAAAAAGAAGGTTTCAAGACTAGAAAACGTTTTCTATTTTGATCAGACCCCTGTATAAAATTGCATAGTATGCTATAATGGCATATGTAAGTCAATTGAATACTCATGTTATTAGGTGAAGTAAATATCTGTAGTAACTAAGCTTGAGAGCATTTATATGTTTGGTCTAATCGCCCGAACGGATAGATGTAATCCTGCTGCAACATGTGAAAAGGTATTGAAAAATCTTTTTAAGAACTGGGGTCTGTATAAGTCTGAAATGGCTTATACTGAATAATCTTATATAGGTTGTTCAATGTGAGACATAAAGGTCGAAGCTTAGACACTCTAACTCTTTTAGGAGAGTTAGAGTGTGTATTAAAGAGCAAAACATTCTTAGTGCCACTTACCTTATCTGCCGTCAAATCGACGCAAATATTAATCCTGGTGTTTGTAAAAAGACACATTCAAAAAAGTTCGCAAACAGGACTGAAAATTTTGATTTATAAAATCATAGAAGCGGTAAGAAGACTGCAATAAAAATGTCCCCAGTGTTACTTACTGTGGTTATTGACTATGCAAAATCAATGCATATTTAACCATTTTAGGCTCATTTATAGAACCGGTTAAAAACCAGAAGGAGTGAAACATATCATGGAAGAGTCACAGTTGAAACAAGATATCATCAAAAAAGTAGAAGAAGAAGGCATTGACCTAATACGACTACAGTTTGTTGATATCTTTGGATTTGCAAAAAATGTATCAATCACATCGGAGGAACTGCCAGGTGCCCTAGATGGTCAGCTTATGTTTGATGGATCGTCGGTGGATGGTTTTGGTCGTATTGAAGAATCAGACATGTATTTGGTGCCTGACCTTAAAACTTTCCAGTCCAACTCTTGGAATCCAAAGGAAAGTGGCGTTGCCCATATTATTTGTGACGTTCATGGACCTGACGGAAAGCCATTTGAAGGCTGTCCGCGCGTCATTTTAAAAAAGGCCCTTAAAGAGGCTGATGAAATGGGATTCACCTTGAATGTTGGACCAGAAGGGGAATTTTTTCTATTCGAAAGAGATAACAATGGTAAGCCTGTTTTCAGTACCCATGACGAAGCCGGCTATTTTGATCTTTCTCCAATTGATCTGGGTGAAGAAGCCCGCCGCGATATGATTGTTGCTATGAAAAATCTAGGGTTTTCAATAGAAGCTTCCCACCATGAAGTGGCTCCTGGACAGCATGAAATAGATTTTAAGTATGATGAGGCCCTGCATACAGCCGACCAATGGATGATTTTTAAGCAAATCGTCAAGTCCATTGCCCATATACATGGTCTTTATGCATCCTTTCTGGCCAAACCCTTCTCAGGGGAAAATGCCAATGCCATGCACTGCAATCAGTCCCTTGCAAGGAATGAGAAAAATGCCTTCTATGATTCTAAAGATGATTTAAAACTCAGTCAGACAGCAAGATATTACATAGGTGGACTTTTAAAGCACGCAAGAGGCATTGCGGCAGTCTGTAATCCAACTGTGAATTCATATAAACGCTTGGTACCGGGCTACGAAGCACCAACCAATATTGCTTGGTCTTACTGCAATAGGTCAGCCCTTATTCGAATCCCCCTAGCAGGGGCTGAGAGAACCCGGGTTGAACTGAGAACGCCAGACCCAATGGCCAATCCCTATTTGGTTTATGCGGTCATGTTAAAGGCTGGACTTGAAGGCATAAGAAATAAGATAGAACCACCAGCAGCCATAGATAAAAATGTCTATGATGCCGATGAGAATGATCTTAAGCGGTATCCAAGAGACTTGTTCGATGCACTCAAGGCCATGGAAGAGGATCCGCTCATAAAAGAAACTCTAGGTGAACACACCTTTAATATATTTATGAATGCCAAATTGAAAGAGTGGAAACGCTATGAACAAACAGTTCATGCGTGGGAAATCGAGAATTATTTTAATAATTATTAGGCGCCTAGAAGTTACAACTCAGGACTTAAGTTTATGCTTAAGGGATAAATTTATATGCTAAGCATTTGATTCAGCTTTTAAGGCAAGATGGTTCTGGTGCTTGAATTTAGGCCTTTAATATAAAGGCAACTATACTTTAAAAACAAATCAAACTAGATTAAACATATGCAGATGACAATTGCGTCAAAACATCTGGAACTATATTCGCAGGAGGACAAATTATTGAGAGACTATAAAACAATAGAAATGTGGAAAGACGTAACAAAAGAACAGTGGGATGACTGGGCTTGGCAAACAAGAAACCGCATCACGACACTGGAAGAACTAAAGCAAGTGATCAACTTGACGCCAGAAGAAGAAGAT
>LQAJ01000184.1_pt1 | contig 24870 bp, 39 predicted proteins | sample 1535811 | NCBI WGS metagenome assembly LQAJ01 (sample SAMN04331587, study PRJNA305678) | bioreactor metagenome | isolation source: bioreactor_6 inoculated with Wadden Sea sediment 2nd replicate of a... | place: Germany: Wadden Sea, Janssand Flat
TTTCTCTTTGATCTTGTGTCCAGTTTTCTTTAATATATATGTCTTTAAAATCTTTCAAATATGATCCATATTGTATCAGATCACTTTCATGACTGACATTTGAATCATCCTTCTCGCTTATGACTGTATCAGTCTCGCCTTTATATGTTACTGTGTTTTGAACCTTATCTTCTTTTCTGTTTTTCTTCATTACTTTTTTCTTTTTTGAGAATTATCTTCCTGCAGTTTTTCTCGCGCATTCAAAGCATTAAGTAACGATTCAACCAGCCTTAACTATTTTTGTTGTTCTTCAAAGAGTATTATATAATTGTTCAGCTCATTGATTTTCACCACGATGCCAACAAGCAATATGCATATAACAGCGATTAGCCATGTATTCAGTTTTTTCTTCATTATGCATCTTTCCCTTCATTCATTTAACCATCCAGAATTAAGCCTGTTTTTACACTTAAAAGGCTAACACACTAGCCCATCCACTTTATATAACTTATTCTATATTTTAACATTTGAGGTGTAAAAAAACACACCCTTTTATTGTGCTCAGGGACATTGTTGTAATTGATATGGAGAAATTATCCTTTTCAACGAAAACTGTCAGTATTTATACTTTATACAAAAAAAAATAAAGAGTTGATCATAGATATGATCAACTCTTTTCATTTTCATTTAATTACTTAGATGTAATATTCTCTGCTTGAGGACCTTTTGGACCTTCAGCAAGAGTAAATGTTACAGCTTCACCTTCGTCAAGTGACTTGTAACCATCTTTGTTAATTTGTGAGAAATGTGCAAATACATCTTTGCCATCTTCACCAGTAATAAAACCAAAACCCTTGTCTGCATTAAACCACTTTACTGTTCCGTTCATCATAATTTGTTTCCTCCAAAATTTTATTGTCCTCAGATTCGCGTAAAATTCATTTAAGAACGATATTGCTCCAATTAGATAAAATTTTAGAAATGATATAATAACGAATAATTCGACATCAGGTCATTAAAAATACTTTATTTAAATGTTTTTCGCTTCTCACTTAAGGTACTAAAACATCATAACACATACACTTTAATATTGCAAGCGAAATTACATAATTACTTTCCAACTTTATATTGGACCTATATTCGTTGCGCATATTTTGCCATAAATTTTACTCAAGTTTTTGATTTTTAATGTTGGATTAACCACACCACATTTTTCAACGATTTCCTCAAGTATTTTAAATTCACTTCTTTTGATAACCACTTCTATCTTGTAACGGTTATCACCATTTAAGCCCTTAGATAAAAAACTATTCACTGTATATCCCTCGTTGCATAGCATTTCCTTTACTTTAAGCATCTTGCTTTTGTTTTTCAAAAACATATCGACTTCGAGAATACCAAGAGCTAATCTTTCTTCCACTTTGTTTCCAATGAAAACGCCAACTGTCCTACCGCAGGCATATGCTATTGTATAGTGCAAGCCTGTGGAGCTTGTTACTTTTGTTACGACAGTTGCAAATATCATGGCATCAACAAATACAACTAGATATACCGGATTCATGATTTTTTTAGATACCAATATGGTTTTCAATGTTGCCAAAATATTCGTGAATGATGTGATTAAAAAAAGTCCTGCCAATGAGATAATAATATTTTCTGTAATAAAATACGTCCTTTCAAAATTGTTTCAATAGATTATTGTCTTGTATAGGTACTACTATAAATCAGTGTCTGATTTTGGAATAAACTATGAAAACAAGAAAGGCATCGATTCCTGAGATGATAGCATAAAAGAATAGTAATAATAAATTAGATATGTAACATAGATAAAATAAGATATATTTCAATTCATTTCCAGTGTTTTTGTAGCATTTGTTTATCTTACCATATTTCAAATGCTTTAACAAGAACTTTATTTCACATCCTATGAGCAATAGTTTTCAATAAACATTTGCTTATTATCACCAATTTATATTCTCCACTCGCCTCTGTATGCATTGCAAAACCTGTTAGATGTTTCATGATTTTTCAAGAGACTTTCAAATTGTCCTAGTAGAATGCGATTCCCACTGTTTCCTAGGATGTATCTATTTAGTATTCTTATTCCTGCGCCTTTGATTTACAGATCCCAAAAAGAGTTCGTACATCATAACTTTATACATTTTGCTAGGCTCACCATAAATGGAAAAGCCGTGGCTATATGGGTATTTATAAGATTCTAAAACCATTTATCAATATTGGAGCCTATATACTGTATAAATACTGTTGTACATATGCTTATTACAGCCACCCCTATTATCGCCTTTAATACTGTTTTTCTCTTGTCTTTGTCAGAAATATTCTTACTCGAAGTATATATAATAATACCACTTGAAAAGCATATAATATATGACCACTCATTGATACCAGTGTATTTGGATACTATGGACGATGCAAAATAAACTGCAAAACCAAGGAATATCCCTTTAAATAAATCCATAATTGTCTCCTTGTAAATTTTCATTTCTAATCGTTTGTACAAAGTGTCTAAGCCACCACACAAGTTTCACGCTACAAGCATTTTATAGATTCTATAACTTCTTCAAGGCTTTTTATACATATATTCGCAGCACTCTCTTTACTATGTTTATGGGTCAAGTGAACCGTTTTCATGCCCAAAGCCTTGGCGGGTAATATATCAGCCTGATAACTATCACCAATCATAATAGCCTCATGTGGAGCACAATCAAAACAAGTTAACATTTCTTCAAACAGTCTTTTGTCCGGCTTTCTAATCTGCCGGCTATAACTAAAGATAAATTTATCTACGTACTTATACAGCCCTTTTATTTTGAATACTTCTTCATAGAATGCATCGAATAGAATACAATTTGAAATGACACCAATCTTCATAGTCTTTCCTATTGATTTTAGGGCATCAAGGCCACCTTTATTGATAATGACTTCATCCATATAGGGCTTGTAAAAGGCTCTCATTAAGACCTTACAATTTACAATATGGTTCTCACAACCGATTTTTTGCATAAACCGATTGACATAGATACAAACATCAAGCTCTATTAATTGTTGGCGTTTATAAAAGTCAGAATACCAAACATCTATGAGCTCTGACTTAATCGTTTTAGAAGACACATTCACCGAGTGATTCTCTTTAAGATATTCTTTTATATTCTTACAACCAATCATATCTTTCTCTTCATCCGAATGTTTGCCTGCATGAAAATCTAGCAAGGTGTTTCCCATATCAAATACCACTAATTTATATTCCAAGTTAGCCTCCATAATATGTCTGTTATTTTCGATTTCATCTACCAATTTTCTTTCTGCTCCTGATCTATGCTTATGCTTTAAAACTCTAATTGATAGGCTCCCAGTGTTTAGCCCACTATGTAACACTCCGCTTATAGCACCATGAGTCTGTGCTATAACAGGTTTTCATATTCTGGATGACGATATAATGTTCAACTTCATTTTCCTGCTCAAACCAAGCTGGTAATGATCTGTCGTCAAATTGATTCATCTCATTTTCTAATAAATCATGACTTCATTTATATCCGCTTAAAACAGCAAATATATTGTCATATTTCCATAGTTTATGGTTTGAACTCGACTTATTATAAAACTTACAAGTTTTCCTCTTACTCAATAATTATCACTTCACCATCTTTTATAGCCTTAAATAATGTCTTGTTTTTGATTAAGAATTCTATCGCTGAATTGGTATCTAAATCTTTGAATAGTTCTGACTGATAATGAGGCACTATTACATAGTTTAATATTCCCAGTCCATCCCACCTTATAGATTCAGTCTCGCCATATGGTTTTATGTTTGGTTCGTCTGTTAAGTGAATGCCTTCCAAAGTTGGTCCTAAAATACTTGCACCTGCACTAAACCCTCCATATATGAATCTATTTTCTGATGAATTTCTTTCATATATAACTTTTTCCAGTCCACTACGTCTTATGGCTTCTAATAGAATGAAGTTATTCCCGCCAGTGCACCAAATAATATCATAGTGCCTCATCTTTTTCCTTAGCTCTGATTGTTTATTAAAATAGTCGCGTAGATCAATAGATTCCACATGTAGGCCCAGTTCTTCTAAATCCTTCTTGTCATGAGCTTCTACAATTGAACGTGTTTCTAAATCAGACATGTAATCCATGGCATTTGAAATAAAAGCGACTCTTTTATTTGTCAGCTTTGACATTTCAACAAGTTTATCTACCCTATTTCCTGTTCTGAAAGATGATAAATAATATTTCATTTTATTCCTCCAAGATTAATTTTGTTTAATACTGAACCATCACTGCTTTCTTGCTAAATGCAGATCTGCTGTATCTAGTATTTCGACTATATCGTCGTGCTCCCTTATAGCATTTCTTATGTCATTGTAAAATGGATTTTTCAAACTTTCACTCAATGCCATATGGTCTGAATATGTGCATAGAAAGTCTACATATTCTTCGCCAGTCAAGGCTCGACTGCTTTGATAAATTTTTGTTCGTATATCTTCAAATCCATAACGTTCAAGTTCCAAGTCCACTTGCAAATACATTTCTTCTTTGCTTTGACTAACTCTTTGTGAATCAAGCTCACCAAGATGTTTCTTATACAATAATTGTATTTCGTCCTTTAAGTCCATATTTGAATCGCTTATTGTCGGTCTATTCCAAAAGAGTGCTATAGCCCCTTCTTTTTTCAACAAATCGTATGACTTCTTGTAACCTATTTTCTTTGGTATCCAATGAAATGCTGTCGCTGAATAAATTAAATCATATCCTTCTTTATCCGACTGAAAGTCTTTAAAAGATGTGGTTCTGACTGCAAATTTTGCATAATCTGAATATTTCCTTATAGTATACTCAGCAAGATTCTTGCCTATTTCAATGGCTTCTAATCTACATTTTTTTTCTTATAAAAGGCTTTGTTGCAATACCTGTGCCACAGCCGATTTCTAAGACATCGCTATTGCTATTCACACCGCTATAATCAAAAATATCTTCAAATAATGCTTCACTATACCTGGCCCGATGCTTATCGTACTGTTCTGCTATTTCATTAAATAAATGCTTTTTCTCCATTGTTCAGCACTCTCCCCACTATATATATTCTTTTCTATATTTTAACATTTGTTGATCAATAAAACACGCCACATTATATATAATTTAGGGACGTGTTTGGAAATGATCTGTAATAAAAAGTTAGCAGCCGTTTTCCGTGTCACAACCACTATAGTAACGCAGTGCCATTGTCAAAGAAATTTTATTTCTCATTCGTTAATCTACCAACCCACTTTATATCTAACTTAATTAGTCTATTCTTCTTCAAGTTTGATCTCACAATCCATACTATGTGTTTGTTCTCATACCTAAGATACTTTTCAAACTCTGATTTCATACTATCTGGATTAGCTTCAATTGCTATGCTCCAGCAATATCCCAAAGCTTTGCGCAGTGCTTTTTGCCCTTCACTCAATTGTCCATTCCAATTTAATACTTCCTTCATTAGTTGCTCTAGTATAATTGCAGTTTCTCGATATATTATTTCTATAGTTTGCAGTTTTGGTATACAAAGTCCAGCTATCATAGCTCTTTGGTGCAAATGTGTTTTATTCAACCAAGACTTTATCACTTCCAAAGATTTATATTCGTTTTAAAATGAGCATAGATTGGATTCCCATAGCGACCGATTCCCTGACTCTCCAGCTATAGCTTTGAGCATACTCTTCTAGGAATTCAAAAACACCACAAACATCGTCATTATTCACTTTGCAATAACCTACCACTCCGCACATAATTGCAAATTCTTCTGGAGTATTGTTCAGATCATGTTTTTTTACAGCCAAGCAATCTAAGACAATTTTCTCTGTTGCACATTTTTTCAAAATCATAGAGAAGCTCTAAGTTTGCACGTCTTCCTGGTAGCTTTGAGTTCTCTAATAAATACTTAAGAGTATATTCCATACGATCCACCTTTTCTTCATTTCATTATTTAAGTATCAATTATCATATAGATTTTGATATATTATCACTTCTTTATACTCTCTAACTCGGCTGCTGATTTTATATAAAATTGTCATGGTTCATGTTGTTCTACCTAGACATTTCAAATCCTTCAGTTTCGTCAAAGCTGATTAAAACACTCTATATATTAAATTCATACCTGATTTGCTTTGAATACTCATTTCCCTTAAATAATCAACTTGAATTTTCAACGCTCTCTAATTCTCGATGCTTTTAATAAAGCTTTAACTCACGATCTAGAATTCTTATGACTTCCTCTTTATTCAGACGTTCGTCATAATTTTTTCTAAGTTGAATTAAGTTTAAATGGTCAAATCCTATTTCAGTATATAAATCTATAGCTCTATGGTTTCTTGGTACAACCTCTACAAGCAATGATGTAGTGCCTTGATTCCTCATTCGTTCATCAAGTAGGGTCATAGCGTTCTTCCCATAACCTAAGTTCCTATACGTATTCTTGATATATAAATCCTCTAAAACTGCAACTGTTTTACCTGTTTTCTTTACATAAAGAAAACCAACAATATTATCTTTTTCGATAATTTTAAACACTGTTCCAACTTTAATCCAAATATTGAACATTTCCTCAGATTCAACCATTGTCGTCCAGAATTCCTTCGGGGCATTGTTTAACTTTCTATGATAATTCATTAAGTCCAAAATCATAGTTGAAACAGTAGAACAATCATTCTTAGTACTAGGCTCTAAATACATTTCACACCTCAAACTTATACCAAACTAAACATAGTGAGTATCCCTTTTTCCAGAAATACACACATTTTTCTCACAAATGTGCTTTTTTTAATGTCGTGCTAAAAGCATGTCTTCGCTCAACTGGCCAGAATAACGACAATCAGCGAACTTATATAGTATCATTTATTTAACTTTGTTCCAGAAACATGTTTACTCAACCTTTTGGCTTAGTCAATCACCGGTTGGACACTTTGGCAATTCATATACTTCATATCTGAGTTAAACACATACATTATGATTAACGAGCGACTTCAACTACCACGCCAGAGAAACCGTCTGAACTACTTTTCACTTTCTGACCATTCAAGTTATTAAGAATTTTTTCTTAAACACTACAACTTAAGTAATCGTTTTGCATTTGATGAAAATATATTTTGTCTCTCTATGTCACTACTCGTTGCTCTCAAAACAGAGACAATTGGAAACGCATGATTAAACGCTGGATAATCAGTTCCATATAAAATGCGCTCACTCCCTAAATGCCTAATAAATTTCTCAATATTTGCTGGCGGTTGTGTACTAATATCTAAATTGGTTTGAGGATATTTTTTCATCAACTCAATTAATTCATCTGACTGATATAGCCCACCATGCGCGAAAATCAGATTAAGGTCTGGAATGACATTTAAGAGTGTTTCAAACCGCTTAATCACTTGCGATTCTACTGTGTGTTGTAGATTCTTTGGCAATCTATATACATCCTTATATGGTAAGGCTCGTCCACTACACGATATAATTGGCAAACCTGTCTCGTGTAGTAACTTCATTAACTCAATCGTTTTTTCTGAATCAATATTTTCATTTATAACATGAGGTGCAATTTTCCAACCTCGAACGCCATAACTTAAATTCTCTTCTATTTTCTCTTCAATATTTTTATCATGTGGATGTATGCACCCAAAACTCACAAAATCACTATACTGGGATATGACTGACTTCATTTCTTGACTACAATCACAATCCGGTGTGTTCAATTGCAGCACCACCGCTTTTGATATATTATTCAGTTTCATATCTCTTAACATTCGTTTAGGAGTAGACAATGTAATCGCTGAATAAAAACCACCTATTCCCGAAAGTTCATATGCAGTCTTGATTAATCCAAGCGCTGATTTCTCATGAGGATAGCTTGTAAAAAGAACATGACTGAAATTAAAACATTTGATGCTTATAGGATAACAAGATAGATCGAAAAACGATTTATTCATATCCTCATGTTCTTTTCTCATTAGCCTCGGAACGAAACCTTTCGCTCCGTTGTATAGATGACAATGAAAGTCTATGATTTCGTATGATTCTACGAGTGATTTTTTAACTGCAAAATCTCCGAACTCTGTTAAGTATAGCTCAGGAAAATCATTCAGTAATTCAGATTTGCTATTATACATTTTTCATGCCCCTAACTAACTGGTGTTTTTATGGCAATATAACGTTACTGGAGTACACCTTCATTCACCTTCTATTGCAACACCTACAAAACGCCCGCTTTATCTTGAAATCACTAATACTTTTCCTCTGTTTTACTTAGCTGAGATAATTTATAAACAAGAATAATCCCAAATGTATATGAATAAATGTCTGACCAGAGAAAACCTTGCCCTAACACTAACTTTCCAAGCAATGTACTTCTTATTTCTATAATCCAATCCGCTTTATACAGTTGGGAAAACTCTATTAAATATGTTAATAAGAGTGCGAAAACTGCCACAATAAGGCTTTTTTTCCTGAACAAAATTAGTTCTATTATAAAGTACATCATTACTGCATATAAAATATCCCCTACAAAAACTGGAATCCATTCTATTTGTCTACTTAACAAACCTACCATTATAGTCATTGCAATTTTCACCAAAATTTTTACTTTCTTTGATAACACCACAACACCTGATTTCTATTAATAACCGATTATTAATAACCCTTTATATCCCCATCATATGTTCAGATATTCTTTCAACTCACACTTGAAAACAACTCAATATTCATTGCTAAACTACAATGGTTTCCTATGTAAAATTAAATGATGGAATGATGCTACCGCTCTATATTCCTCGATTTCACAAACTCTCATTTCCATTTTCAACATTTTATCCTGCCAGTCAGGATCAGTGTGTATCTCTTGCTCTTGCTGCAATGCCCAAAATGTTCTAATCCCATAAATTTTTGATACTTTAAATTTTCTCGACCATTCCAATAACTCTTGATCGGTATAGTAGTTTATTGTCCCATATTTCCGTGCTACACTTGGTTTTCCATCAAGTAATTCGTCTGCATGTTCAAAATCATTTAGAAGCGTCACCATTTGCATAACCCGACCAATCCGGTTATGTTTGATGATAGAAAGGAGTCCATCTTTTTTTAGAATTCTTTCAAACTCAGCCAAAATATCTGATCGATCTTCTGTATATTCAAGAACAAAATGGCAAAAAATCACGTCATATGACTTGCTTTCAATTTTTTTTTAGCGCTTCAAGCCCCCCTTTAATTTGCCTGTACTCGTTTTCACACACGCGATTAGATATAGCAACTTCGGAAGGCTCAATTGCTGTAACTTTGTTCATTTGTGAAAAATGATTCGCTGTGTATCCTTCACCGCTGCCATAATCTAGTATTTTTTATTCTTAATAAACTTTAGCTGATCCCATATCATTCTCTTTTGCAGTGATTCCCAAGTTGGCATATTCGTATTTTTCATTTATCCCCAGTTTTCTATATTGTTGGATCAAATTGATTTCGTTCATCAACTTTTTCTTGATATGAACCGCCACGCACACCCTGGCGAGCTTCGAAATTTCCTCGTGCTATATGACGGTTTAATAGGTTTTCTCTTCCATTAACAAACGACCTTCAAAATTTTCCGAAGAACTACGGCCTGTATGCTTATTCATCTTTGATCCATCTACATAAATGTAAGAAAGATCATAGCTCAATTTTATTGTTGTCCAGTAACGAAAAAACCTCATCATCATTAGGCACTCTCTTAACATCAAATGTATACATATCTAAAGGCTCAGATTGCTTTTTCCTTATTCTCCACACATTTGATTTTATAATATGTATTTTCCGTCATGATAGACTTTATCTGAAAAAACTTTACTCCCATAACGATATGTTCTTTTAGTTCAAGCTCTAAATTTCCTTGTGATTCTCCTAAGTCATACAGTTTCGTCACTTCAAAACTTCTATAGCTTAGAAACAACATTATAATAATTGCAACCATCAATACCACTTGCTTACTGGTCCTTGTTTTCATATTTACCAACTCTCAATAAGTCTCTAATTTTAAGGCCTATATAACTGATATATAATGTCTGAACAGTTTATGTGCCTTCGTCTAAAGATATAAGGTTAAAGATATAAGATTTTGTCTTCATATATGAAAACCTAACTTTACTACTCTATTCGTTTTCAACACTCACACTTAAATACACTTGCTTAGATTCAGGATCTCTTCCAATTCCAACTTTTACGATATAATTCTCTAGTGGGTATGTTGAGTTGTACGTTACAACATTTTCAGATTTATCCCATATTCTAATTTCGCTAAATTGATTTTCTAAGTATTTCAACTCAGCCAGATTTTCTCGGTCGACTGTTGATATTGATTGGTCATTTTCTAATATGAAGGCTTTCTCCCAGTAGTAATTACCATTACTGTGTTCTCCGCTTTCTTCAAATGAAGAAACTCCAAATAGATCAATATTCATATTTTTGATTGAACTCAGGATGGATTTGCGATCTCCTAAGTCTTCTAGCTCTAACTCGATTTTTAATAGGAGTGGAATATCATTAGAATTGCTATCCTTAAGCACTAGATACTTTAAAATCTTTTCCTCGTCACTCAAAATAAATGGAATATGCTCGTCCACACTTATTAGATTATCTTTAACAACTGCTATACTTTTATCTGGTTCTATATGTAGCAACTCAGTCAATTTCAAGTAGTTGTCTCGACTGATTTCATGCTTTATTAGTTGTTCTGATTCACTGACTAGTGAAACCAGTAAATAAGATTCACCAAGTGAAATACTAAAATTTCTATGTCCACCAGCATAACCTAATTTAAAATCGACTACGTAGTCATAATTATTCTCTGTGCTAATTGATTCACTGACGGTCGTATTCAAACACTGAAAACCAATAAGTTCATATATTGCCTCGTAGTCATGAGATTCTTTAATTGAAATGTCAACATCCCCATCAACTTGACTACTTGCTTCATGAACTGCAACGTCAGTAATAAAATAGCTATTAGGAAAATTATAGATGTCTGCGAATATTTCTTGTTCTAAGTTTATATCTAATTCATCATAAGGACTCTGAAGTGAATCTTCTTTCGGTGTGTCGGCATCATAAGATGTTATTAATGCATATGAAGCAGTGAGTGTCACAATAATAATTATCATCACCAATTTTATATTTTTCATTGATGCACCTCCTTATATAACTATTTAGTTATAGTCAAAACTCAGACAGTTTGCATGTACTCTTGAAATACGGCAAGCTTCACCACAATCATTTATTTAGAAACATTCGTAAACGAATTCAATGCAGTGAAAATAGAGGGACACCGCTGTGTTATGTAGTGTCTTTTACGTATATGAAATTATCCATGTCATATCATCTTAACCATGATAAGACATGGATTCTCAACACCCCACACTTCATAATTTTCCTCTAAGCTATAAAACCCGATTGATCTGTAGAACGCTCTTGTTTTTTCGTAGTGTTCACAGTTTGCTGATGGTCCAAGCGTTTTTACTTGAAGAAGTTTTATACCTTTCTCTTTCAACGCTTTTTCAACAGTCCCAACCAAGTCTCTCCCAATTCCATGACCTTGATATTCTTTTAAAACTCCCATTGAAAGAATTTCCGCTGAATCACTATTATGTGACTTCACACTAATATAGCCGTTTACATTACCATCTGATTCAGATATATAACATGTCGTTTTTTTAGCTTCCTCAATATATTTTTTAATGCCTTCTTCTAGTTCAAACCATTCAGGTAGTGATCTTAGTATCTTCTCTATGTAGTTTACTTTGAGCTCATTACTCAACTCTTCTGATATTCTATACATTGTCTCATTCCTTCTTAGTAAAAGATTTCACCTAACATACCCATAGTCCATGGTCGTTAACCTTCTATTGCAATGCATTCAGCTATATAACAGTAATTATATTTGGAACATTTCAAGACCTCAGTTTCCACAGGCCGAATGGCTGGACAACGCTGTGTTATGTAGCATTTTATACGGCACTCAATCTACAACAATCAATTTTTCATTTTCAATTCGCAATTTTCCTAAAACTCTTTTGTTCTCTTCTCTTCCATTCATTTCATTTCCATAGACAAGAACTTCTGTACTTGCCTCATTTGATGCAATGCTGATATCCCAATTTTCCACATTATTCTCTAGTTTATATTCTTGATTTGATGTTGAATCATATACGAGCAGTAAACTTCGTACAAATCCTGACCCAAAGTTTGAACTCATACATATTTCATAATCGCCATCTTTATCTAAATCTGCTGCGATTACATCTATAATGTCTTGACCCCATAAAAACTTTTCAACCACTCCGTTTTTTAATACTATAATTCCATCTAACCAAGCATAATCAATTGTCACTCTATACACCTGGTGATTGTTACTTTCCCAAATAGCCAAATTGGTAATTTCCTTCACCTCGATCTCGCTGGTAAAATTACCTTTAACACCGGCTTCCTTCTCCAAATAATCTGATATAATTATTTTTGCCTTATCTATAGTTACACCATTATTAGGTGTGTATTTGCTTTTAGTGAACTCACCACGGTCAACGACTAACTCCAATACTCTTTTGTCATTACTTGTACAGCCATTTATGAAAATGATACTGATAAATAGGACCAAAACGAACACTCTTCTATTGATATTTCTCATCTTTTAACCCCTAGCATCCTCAAAAGTATATATTTTACACAAACCAGTATAGAAAGTTACATAACGTCCGGACAGTTCCTAGCGCGTCTACGGCGACTCTTTTGCACGCGCACTATTAACTATTCTATCTTTTTTAACCATTTCCTTCCAATGCACCGCATAAAAAACACCCTCGTAAAAAGGGTGACCGGTTTTAGTGCTGGGAACCACTCTTTTATATGGTGGACAATGACGGCCTTTTTCTTGCATACTCTATTACTCATGCCGCTTTGGGACTCCATTTTATCACCCTTGTTTATGATAAAACTCAAGCTTGCAAGCACATTTACGTCTCACTGGTCAAGAAAAATATGATCGCATATTCTTATTAGATCGTGACATTCTACTTCAAATATTCTGTATAACATCTATTTCATGTAATGAATTACATTTTGAAAACCTGTATCTTATTAGATTGCATATACGGTGCATTTAGTGATATAAACTTTGATGCCATCCTTTAAATTTAAGGAAAATCGGTTATAGACATATTCTAATGCACATGCCTATAACCGATTTAACTATTCATTTCTACACTATCACGTTTCCGCAGTTCAAGATGAATACTCTCCCTTTAAGATTCCAAAAATGTCTTATAAACATTTTCTATGGCACATTCAAAACAAGTAAACACAATGCGTATGTTGGAAATAGACCTGTAATGAGACACTTTTTACGTTTTCATACTCACTGACTATTCTTTTAGGAATTCTCGAAGTCCAGACTTGTATAATTTAACAGACTCATGATAATCCATAAGCTTGCCTTCTTCTTTAACAAAATTACCATAGCCTATGGAGTCACCCTTTAGCCGAGGGAATAGTTGAAAGTGCAGATGATTTCTTTTTCCATCGCAGATTGTACACATATAAACTTTTTCTGCACCAAGAATTTTCTTATGTAGTTTTATGATCTCATTTGAAACTTTCAATATGTAAGTCCCCAATTCAAGAGGCATTTCAGATATATCTTCATAATGCTCTCTCGTAACAATTATAGTCTGACCATTTACACGTGGATACTTCTCGAATTGACACCTTATTAATTCATCCTCATAAAAAATCAGCCCATCATCAGGAAAGATATCACCAGATTCAAAATTATAGCAGCCAAAACAAATGTCCTTTTCTTGCAGCTCCTTTATTTTTCAAACCTCTGATTAACTAACTCTTTCTCATTTTCCGTCAAAGCTTTTATGTACATATTCACACTCCTCTTAGTTAATCAAAGCATCTATTTTTTCAACACAATCTTAGTCAAAATTATCTCTATAACGTTCCCGCGGTTCATGAACGTTCGCCTTCTACTGCATGACTTTGACCTACACGGCCGTTTACTTCGGAACATTTAAAAGAAACGTCAACACCAGGCAAATGGCACAATATCGCTGTGTTATATGATGGCAATTATAGTTCCAAACATTAAGGACCTAATCACCCAATTAATCCAACTACTTATAAAATCCTCTGTACTCTTCTGGTAGTAATTCTGCGATCCTCGACATGATAAATTTTATAGCATAACTCTCGTATTCTTTTCGCTTCTGGTCTTTTGCTCTTTCTGGCAACTCAAACTGTTTTCCAATCCGGATGTACACATCTGCATAATCGAACGCCTCAGAACTCATGTCCCCATCTTTATTAATAGGCAATAGTTTCTCTGTACCATACAATCCAATAGGTATGATTGGTGCACCTGTTGATTTTGCTATAAGCAATATTCCTTTTTTTGCTTCAATTAAGCTACCCACTCTACTTCTAGTACCTTCAGGGAAAATAAGTAAGCTTTCGCCTTTCTTAACAAGCTTAATTATTTTCTTAAGACCTTCCCGATCAGCGGTATTAGGCTTAATATTAGTGGTCTTAATAATATTACTTCCTATCCTTGTTACATCGTTATTAGACAGCTTAACACCAGCCACAAAAGTTGGATCGATGACCTTGAGGGCCTTTTCTAAAACTAGTCCATCTGAATTACTTAAATGATTACACACAAATATCCTTGGCGTTTCGATTAATTCTAAGTTCTCCCTTCCAGCAATGTCAATTTTGGCATATTTATTAATGTATTTATCCACAACTTTTCTAGATATGTATGTAACTAATCTATCTGGCAAACAATTTATCAACCTTGCTGAGGTTGCTGATATCATATGATGACTCCTCCTGATGAACACTTGAATTACCTCTTATTAATTTCGCTTATAATCAAAAATCAACTGCTCTCTTCGAACGATCTCAATTCGCTCAAACCATACACTCTATTTTCTCTATTGATTTGATTCAAGCGATGCGCTTATATACTTAAACACCTGCTCCATTTCCTCTTCATAGTTCATATTAATTAAGAAATACTTTGATCTACATGTCTCACACTTTTGCATAAGATTCATATGATCACAAATGAACTCTTCCAGTCGACGGTCTTCTTTATAATCTCTAGTTTCCGCAGCATGCCGATACTTAATAATGCCTGTAAGAAAGTTGGATCTAATATACTTTTCAGTGAAACATATAAACACTGGTAGAATATGTATCATATAATTTTCACTAAAACTTTTTAAGAACTCTGGGAAAATATATGCCCCTTCAATAATCAAGTCTTGCTTATTTTCTATGGCGGTCATGATTATGCCTTTTAAAATAGGCCACAATTTCTCGCCAATGTGCTCATCGGCATCCGTTGGTGTAAATCCACAATTTTGATCTCCACGATACAATTCCATTTTCAAATGGTCTATTGAATAATATGTAATTTTATAATTTTCTACTATGCGCTTCGATAATAATGTCTTTCCAGTACAACTGGCGCCGCTTATCAGTATGACCATGCCCTACTCCTATTTTTCGTTGCTATTCATTAAGTTTCTAATAGATTATACTGTGGAATTGTTTTTATGTAAGGTTTCCACGGTTCACGATAGTTTGCCCAGCCATTGCGACGTATTCAACGTCGTATAAACATTTCACCACGAAACCCAAATAAGATAAATAACCACCAGGCTAATGGTGGGCCAACAATGTGTTACATCACGATTTGAATTGTCTATATACAAATTTCATTCTTCGAAATTAAATATTTTCTTGCTTTTACACCCATTCTATTAGATACTACTATTACAGTTATTTTTTACCATAATTTTTCTAATATTCACCACAGAAAGGACTTCATTTTAATGCAGAATTTATTCAATGAACTAAAAAGTTTTGATGGGCGTTTCAGCCGTTCTCAGTACTGGGGTTATTCAATCGGAATAAGTGTTTTTTCAAATGTCTCGATCAGACTTTTAGATCTAATTCAAAATCCTATTCTAGGTATTGTATTAATATTAGCTATAGTAATTCCAAGTGCTTATTTTAGTATTTGCATTCAAATTAAAAGGGCGCACGATCTTGGTAAATCTGGACATTTTGTTTGGCTTACGCTCATTCCAATTGTAAATTTATATCCTGGTATTCTCTTTGGATTCTTTAAAGGTGAAGGCGAAACCAACTCATATGGAACTGATCCGCTACAGTCATATTAAAAACAATCCTATATATTGTGTAATTTCATATGAGATACTGACACATAACACAGTATTGCCATTAACTTAGCGATACTGTGTTTTCACATTTTATTTAATTTCGAATTGTTACGTAACGTTCCCACGTTTCATGGTCGTTTAATCTACTATTGCAACACTTTCAGCATGATCAAAGTCTTTCAATGCGCAACCTTCTTAAACTTCATCACCATCAGGCGAATGGCGGGACACATATGTGTTAGGGGATGCAATTACGATTATCCATAAACATATAATATAAGAGAATTAACCATTATGACCAATATATAACACACTATCTCAAAAATACTATCAGATAATGTAACCTCAGAACCTTTTGATTTTGATGGAAACAATTTCTTAATTATGAACAAGTTTGTGTACTGTCTGGTATTCATTACATTAAGCGGATTGTTAATTGGCCCCACATTAGTAATTTTTAATAACAATGCCCCAATCATAATTGCTATCCATAAAAATGCATATAATGCCACTTAGGTATCCCTAAAAAGTATCAAGTAAACCACTAGCTCCACAACTAAAATATAAACAGTTGGCATCAAACCTCGTATCAAATACTTCAATTTTCACCTCCAAATAGTTTAGAAATTGTTTTACTTAAGGTTCCCATGGTTCAAGATCGTTCCCCACTTTATATATACTCTTCTATATTTTAACATTCAAAAGCAAATAAAACACGCCCCATTTTGTATAACACAGGGCGTGTTAGGAATTGACATGCTATGTGATGACTTTGTCGTTTTATCTCATTATCAAGCCCAATTCAAAAACTATTTTTTTGAGTAAATAATTTTTTTTTAGAGTATTTACGGACAAGTAATATTTTTCAGATAGTGAATCAATATCACAGCCTTCAGAGTACTCTTCACGTATTTTATTATTTCTACTTGTAAGTTCCTCTCTAATGCCTGATTTGACTCCCCAACCTTTTTTTGAACTTGTTGTGTTTGGAATATATATGTACTCGCCTTGAATATACTTTTGGATTTCCTTCATAAGCTCTTTTGGCAACACCTTATCTGCGCTTTTGTAACTCATGATCTATACACCAGCATAGTATGCTCTAAATTCTTCAATACTTGAAAATTCTAGGATTTCAACATTTTTTTTCAGTAAGCAATCTTCTCAATTTTGTATCAAATTCAAGAACCTTTTTCTTTCAACATACTTAAGTCATTTTGATTATCCATAATATCCACTTCTAACAAGTCTTCAATTGCATTCTTATAATCTGAATAGGAGGATCTTGCATTATACCAAACACCATTCTCTGCTTTAGATATAAATTGTGCTGTTTCATCTTGAATCGTAGCAGCTCTAAAAAAACGCTGTGTAATAATCGTTATTATCACATGCATTGATTACTTTTCTTATTACAGATTTCAATTCCTCATAGTAACCTATGAACAGTGTCTCATAAGGTTCTTTCTGTGAATTGGATTTTAATTCATCATTTATAAGTATACGTAAATTTGAAAATTAGCCTTTCACAATCATTACCCAGTTTATCAATATCTGTTGATTTCATTAATGAATCAACTAAGTACTTATAATCATTCGGCTGTTTTTCAAGCGTGAATGATTCTTGTATAGCTTTACCAATACCCTTTTTATAGTAAGTACCATTCAAGTATCCAACAGCAAGCATTACATTCGATATTAACTTACTGGCTTCAATTTTCAAATCGCTTATTGCACCATTACTTTGTTGCACACTAAACAAATTTGTACAGCTTCCGCCAAATAATCCTGACTTTTTGACAACATGTAATCAATATTTTCATTAGAGAACAATTGCTCCAGTCTCTCTTTAAGAAAAAAATACTTTTCTTTCTCTTCTGGGCTAGAAGCATAAAGTACTTTAGACTTTGTAATTACTGAAGTTAGTGGTTGATCTAATGATACTATTCTCGCAATTCTATCCCAAGAAATCGGAAAAAGATCAATACCAATTCCATCTACTATAAACTGTATGCTTAATGCATTACTTTTCTCTGTTTTTGGTATATAGAAAAAATCAATATCCGAATTTTCTGTCGCTTCATCAGTAGCATATGAACCGTAATATGCAAATATCGCTACATCATTCAAATAATTTTTTTTCAATTTTATCCTTGATTATCTCAGTAATCTTCATTAAATCCATCATTTACTGTTCCTCCCCACCAATACACTTTTGCTTGCCTATAACTAGTGTAGAACATACTGATTAGCTTGTATATGCATAGAACTCGTCTGACTTATTTTATATAATTACTTATATTGAGTATACAAAATTATCCCGGTAACATCCTCATGGTTCAGGTCGTTCCCCCAAATATCCAATGCCCCATCTATTTCATAACATCAAATTCGCTAATAGCATTAACTTCGTCACCACTAGGCGAATGGCAGGACCCAGCTTTGTTAGATGCCTTCTTTTCAAGATTCAATAACTTAACTCTAATAGTTCCTTCAGACCGTCAAGATTAACTATTTGAATTTTGGTTTTATATGGTTCAAGTATTTCTTGTAAGGCTGAATAATTGTCTTCATAGCCTCGACTCCATGCATACATACTTTGTAACATTTTAACTGTTGGCATATAATTGCAACATTCAAAACCATATCTCTGCTTAACCCAACGTTTTAATATCCTGTCTTCTCTAACATGAGCTGGTGTATTTAACAATAAAATTATATCTACTTTTTCAAGTAAAACACTATAGTCTTCTCGGTAGACTCCCTCTACAATCCAACTTTGAGTTTTATAAATTCGATCCAGAACTCTATTTATCTGAGTCTTAGTTCTTCTAACGTCCCCAGTATTTCGTCGAATCCATACTAAATTATCCAACTCATATTGATAACAATTCATTAATTTAGATAACTTAGTGGCAAGAGTTGTTTTTCCACTTGCAACCGAACCAAGTATCCATATTTTTTTATACTCCATTACTAAAGATAAATCCACTTTGAAACCACCTATCGATTGATTATACTGAATTCCATATGTATATCGTCTGGGTCTTGTTCAAACAATGTTGGCTGTATTTCCATAGCATAAACGCACCCTAGTTTCTTGTATGCGATCTGGCTTTCTTCTGATGAACTTGCTACAATATATAAATTCTCAACACTCAATTCTTCAGCATATTCAATACAATACTCGAATAATTTCCTTCCGATACCCCATCCACGATGTTTATATGATACGTGCAATTCTGTTAGCTGAATGTATTGTTTCTTACTTCCGAATTTTAATCCACCACAACCAGCAAAACCGATTAGTTTTTCATTCTCAAATGTTCCAAATAAGATACCTTCTGATTCCAGGATGTCTTTAAATGTCTTGTTAACCTTCTGAATTTTCTTTTCCTCACTCCAGTTTTCTATGTGTGCATTGAACTTCAATACAAACTCTCCGTCTACTTTAACCCAATCATTTTTGACTTCTTGGTAACGTTCAAAATCTTTCAGAAATTCATCATGTAACTCATCTTCATTGATACTTCTATATGTAATATTCAAATTTACTCCTTAAATCAAGAAATTACTTGTGTACGCAATTATCAATCCCACCTTTATTCATTACAATAGATGAGGTAACAATAACGCCTTGAAAATATGACAGTTACGTTCCTGCAATTCCCGATGGCCCCATCTCCGTGCTAAATACTAACTAATTTACTACTATTTATCCGTATAATGAAAACTAAATTATGCATAAAACGGGTCATGTTTTGGAATTGACATGTTAGGCGATGCTATTTTGAACGTGTATATTAGTTTCAAGTAGGTATATAACCTTCAAGTATCCACTTATATAATACAACTGGACTTACTACACATTTCAGCCCATCATCAGCAAAAGAAATTCCATTATTTTTGATATATATTCGAGCTTCATCAATATTATTTACTTTATTTATTGCAATAGTACTGGAATAAAGACTTTCTTCTGCTTCCTCACCAAATACTTCTATATACACTCTTGTAATAAATGAAGCGTGTGGATTATTAGGATCATTATTTTCAAATATTTCATCTATTAACATGTAATGATGAATATCACTGTTAACACTTTTATCAAACTGTATAAAACATTTATTAACATCATCATGATCAACATTTGGTATTGTAATATCTCCAACACTTAGTAAACTAGCAATTAATAAAGCTGTATATATTAGTTGATTCATCATAATTATCATCCATTCTTTCAATGAGAAATAGTTTTTCTTATCATTCCCACGGTTCAAGATCGATCCCCACTATTTCTATACTATTCAATTTTTTTAACATACTAAACTTGATAAAAATTCTTCAATTCTTATGTACCTCTGTCAAGAAAATGGACAGTTCCTTTATGTGATTAAGCTGCCGTTTTCATGGCAACATAGTATACATTTTCATATGCTTGTGGCGTCTTAAAACCCAAGGTTCCATGAATGCGCCTTCTATTGTAGAAACCTTCGATATACTTGAATAGCGTGAAATTCAAAGACTGTATATCTATGGGCGTATTTCTATAAATATATTCGCGCTTTAATACACTGTGAAAAGGCTCAATGCAAGCATTGTCATAACAATTGCCTTTGCCACTGAAGCTGATTTTGAACTTATGCTTTTGGAGTATCGATAAATAGTCATTCGAAGTGTATTGACTTCCACGATCCGAGTAATGAATAACACCCTCTGGATAACATTGATTAGCTAAAGCATTGTTGAGAGCTCGTTTGACTAAACTGACGCCCTTGTTCCTATCAAGAGAATAACCGATGATTTTTCTGCTGTATAAATCCATGACACTGGCAAGATAAACCCATTTCTGCTTCTTTGTCCAAATATATGTTATATCAGTGACCCAAGCGACATTTGGTGCTGGAACACAAAAGTTTTGCTTGAGGATATTTTCATAAGGTAAATCTCGTTTTGCCTTACTCTGAGGCCTGAACTTTTTAACGACAGTCGAGCAAGTTCCAAGCTCTCTCATATATTTACCGACCGTTCTTTCGGCAATTATATAGCCTTTATCATGTAGTTGTTCAGTAATTTTGGGAGCACCATAGATGGAATCACTCTCTACAAAGATCATCATGATTTCCTGCTTGAGTTTTTTCTTGTGTGCAGATCGTGCAGAGGGCTTTCGCTCAAGCCATTCATAATACCCACTCCTGGAAACCTTCATGACTCTGACCAACTTTGCCACCGAATGATTCTTGGTTTCGGATTTGATGAAGGCACACTTTACTTCTGGTTCTTTGCAAAGTAGGTCGCCGCCTTTTTTAGGATTTCATTCTCCTCATCCAGAGCAGAATATTTACGTTTAAGTGCCTTGAGTTCTTCGCTTAAATCTTGCTCGCTCTTTGGCGTCGCCTCAAGTTCACGATGTTTTTTTAACCAGTTGTTGATCGTATTTGGATGAAGATCGAATTCTTCAGCAACCTCCGCTTGGCTTTTGCCATCTTCGAGTATCATCTTTACTACATTTGCTTTGAAGTCACTTGTAAATCGTCGTCTTTTTTTTCATCGTGGACAGTTTCTTAAAGTCATGTTTTATATCACTTTAGGAAACCGTCCACTGTCTATGCTAGCATCAGTCTCCAGTTAGCACATTACACGAACCACGTAGATGTCACGCTGATTACCGGGACACCCTCGTGTTATATGTTCTTCTAACGTTTTCTAATCACATTCTCATTTCCTAAAAAAAATCTTATCAACATCATTTGAATCAATTTTGTCAAAGCCTGTTAAACCAACTACCTCGTGAGAAATTCTAATAATTAGATAAATACATAGAGGCCCTAGCAAAATGTAAATTCCATAATAGAAAGCTATTCTTAAATCAAACATTTTTGGAAAATACAATTTAGCACCTGCCAAGTATACAGTTGTCAAAATTATTAAACCACGTATATCAGAACGGCGAAAATTCAACTTGCTCAGTTTATTCTTAAAATCTAACATTATGTTTCTCCTATATATCTAAGTTGGAAGTTTCATATAACGTTCCCACGGTTCAAGCTCGTGTGCATTATATTGCAATACTTATAGCTATTTCACAGCCGTAAAATTCGGAATAACCTCAGAGTCAGCTCCCACCAGGCGAATGGCGGGACACCGCTGTGTTAGGCGATGCTGTTACATATGTATTTCCTGACTAATATTTGTTATATGAACTCAAACTATTCATTCTTATGTGGTTTAGCTCTTCAAATGAAAATACTCCATGCTTGTATAAATTCATATATTCGTCTGATACTGTCGCATTAAATATTGTCAAATCGTCTGTGTTTATTGTTACAGCTACCCCGGCATCAAATAATTTTCTTATTGGATGCGTTGAATAGCTTTTTGCTCTTTTCAACATAATATTACTCATCGGGCAAATGTTTAAAATGATCTTATTATTTCGCAAGTAGTCCATACATTCTTTCGAGTTTACAGCCGCTATTCCATGGTGAACTTCGTCTAATTCAAGTAAATCAACTGCATTTTCCACATCTTCGGCAGTTCCGAATTCTCCAACATGTACTTTCAAAAGCATTTTTTTTCGTTCTTGCATACTTATATAAATCTACATATTGGTTCAAACTTGCCCCTTGTTCATTCCCACAAATATCCAATGACTTGAAATAGTCATATGAGATTATATCTTTTACTTCTGCAATTTCATTCTCAGATATTTCCGACCTCAATAGAGTCAATTCAGGTATGAACTCTGATTCTGGTATGTATCTACACTTATACTCATTGATGATTTTAGAGAAATTTTCAACTCCTTGCAGTGCATTTATATCTCTCATTGCAAAGCTTAGTGCTAGCTTATTAATACTATCTCTTTCTGCTTGTTTAAACGAAGCTTCTACTCTTTCTAAAAATCCTTCAACACCTGGAGCTATTCTAGTTTTCACGTTCATTTCAAACCACTCTTGCATTTCATTTAGTGATTCAAATGGTTTGGTTCGTGGAGATATGTCCATTGATAGATCTTCAATTTTCCCCCCTCTACCAGCATGATTATGTAAATCCGATTTTGGAATCTGCTCTAATATCGATCTATCTTGATTTTCTAGTCCTTGATAGAACTTCATGTCTATTTCAGTTCTTTTCATTTTTCCACCTTTGCGATAGTTACTTTAATGACTACTTTAACCTGATGTATCAGTTTTGCATAATGTTCCCACAGTTCACGCTCATTCGCTCGAATCTTCACAATATTTGTAGATGTCGGGAATATTCTAAAAGCATAGTACAAAGCTAAACTTCTATTCACTCGGCGCATGGCGGGCACCGCTGTGTTATGTGGTTTGAAAATACAGTTCTATTTTGGAATGTATGTAAACACCATTCCTTTTCGTAACTTCATAAATGCTTTATAGGGTTGATATGTCATAATACCGACTAATACACCTGCAAAACAATACATTAATGGTACTACTATGAGATGAAGTAAAAGTATATTTATGATCTCAAGTCCAACACTCACGAAATTAGGCATACCCAATATTGTCCCAACCACTCCATACAACACACCTATTATCATTGATATAACTCCACTTATTTCAACATAACTACTAAATGCTATGTACTTAATTTCTATCTTATTCATTTACTCTCCTTCTACTCATTTCTCTAGTCTTTTCATTCCGCATACCGTTCCCACGGTTCAAGATCGTTCGCCCACTTATTGCAACTTGTTCAACGTCGTATAAACACTTCACCACTCAACACTCACAAACTCGATCTCCAACAGGCTAATGGCTGGACACCGCTGTGTTTATATTTCGATTAGCGCCGTTTTATTAAACTCTCATTTTATACTTATTCACTAACCCCTGATTAGGCCACTCAATTTTTCCTATGTATTTCATACCAATACTTAGCAAAACACATTCTGATCCTTTGTTATTCGGATGTACCGCGGCTACAATCTCTGATGAGATATTCTTTAGTCCATATTCAAGAACTGCTTTTGCAGATTCTTTTGCATACCCTTTGCCCCAATACTCTTTAGAAAATCCATATAGGATTTCAGTTCCACTTAATGTTTCACAGTGCTTAAGCCCACAGTAACCTATGCACTGATTCGATTCTTTTAGTGCAACAGAAAACACCTTAACTTCACTATTCTCAAATTCTGCACATCTTTGCTTATGTTGTTCATATGCTTCTGTTTTACTAAACTTTGAAACACCACCGGTGTACTCTACCACCGAAGGATCATTTTTCATTTTCCAAATCGTTTCAAAATCCTCAACTTCAGGTGAACGAATAATTACTCTACCTGTCGTGATTACTACTGACATATAATCCTCCTCGTTCATCAACATTAGCTAGGTGATAATTGATATATAACGTTCCCATGGTTCAAGATCGTTCCCCACTTTATATATACTCTTCTATATTTTAACATTTTAAATGTAATAAAACACGCCCTATTTTGTGTAATACGGGGCGTGTTGGGAATTGACATGTTAGGGGTAGTAATTAACGTTTTTAATGCCAGTACTGTGTACTCAACAATAAATCTACAATCCTTAATTGTTCTTTGATGTCTTTGCTATTTAATACATGTTTCTCACCATCAAAACCATATCCC
>LQAJ01000185.1_pt1 | contig 24836 bp, 26 predicted proteins | sample 1535811 | NCBI WGS metagenome assembly LQAJ01 (sample SAMN04331587, study PRJNA305678) | bioreactor metagenome | isolation source: bioreactor_6 inoculated with Wadden Sea sediment 2nd replicate of a... | place: Germany: Wadden Sea, Janssand Flat
ATAAAGCTCGTCCCGCAATCTCTGAGAAAATTTTCATTGAGCCAAAGTCATAGATCCGATCCGACACACGGCCTACAGTATAATCAGAAAACAAAGACGGATCTGTTTCTTTGCCAAGCAAAAGCTCTGTATCTTGATTCTCAAAAAACTCATTCAGCCTATATAAGGGGATTCAGCCGGTTAAAGTATCAAGTATCATTCCGAGAATAACTGCCCCTGGTTCGATTGCCATCTGGGTGGGATCAAGGTGTTGATGATTTCTTTAACGCCAATTTTTTTCGCATATGCAGTGATGATCGGTAAATGCTGCACCGTAAATCCGTCAATTTCTTTTTCATGCTCACCTCAATAAATTTTCATTGAGAGTGGATCATAGTGCAATATGCTAGAAAAATTTTGGCTAAACATAATTCAATTAATGAATTTAATTCAAAAATTCCCCATCATGGTAACTATCGAATTTCATGATCGATAACTTACTTTTTGAAAATAGTCTCATTTTCATCTTATGGGGTGTGAAATGTGAGTTCAAAAGATATCAGGGCATAAAAACGCTTCAGAGCACTATGATTTACCTGCATGTGACCACACAGGCTCAAGTTGATTCCAATGACAAAGTTTCCAAAGTCATGCAGGGGGTGTTGTCATGAGTGCGGTGACTGTCATAGCCTGCATCTTATTCACCGTTTCTGTGGTAACCGCCATTGTCCCAACTGTCAGCAGAGTAAAGCGGATCAATGGCTTAATCAGCAGATGAAAAAACTGCTTCCGACCCATTTTACCCCCTGTTAACGATTACACTCCCTCAAGGCCTTCGGGGTGTCGTAAGATCCCATCAAGAAATATTTTATGGCGCACTGTTTTCCTGCACCAATGAAGCACCGCAATGCCGTCTCTGCTTATTTTTTTCGATAAATTCAAGTAGAAGGCTGTCTTCAATCTTAATACAAAAGCCCCTGCTTTCAGGGCCGCCCGGCGGCTTAAGATCCAGGCATCGGCTCAACGGGGTCCAGCCTTCCAGTCCCAGGCGTTCATGAAGGCTGTCCAGATCATGGACCGAAACGCTTAACCCCACAGTGCCGGGGTGGCCGAAACCGCTGTTTGAAGTCTCCAGAACCGGATGAATCATTCGGGATAGCTCAATGGATACCCGGTTCGTTTTGCTTGACAGGTAAGCTATTTCCGCCACCATGTTTTTTATCCCCAACAAATCTGATAATGTTTTTCCTTTTGCTTCTTCAATATGCCAGGCCAGTTCAAATCCCAGGATATTATTAAACAGGTAAAGAGCCCGGTTCATGTCCGCTACAAAAATTGAGATATGATGAATTTCCATGATAATGGGTCTCCTAATCTAAAAAAATCAGACGGTAAAAATTGCAACTGTACAGGATTTGGTATCACCGGACTTATCGCCGCCCATACAGTGAGCCAGGCCTGTTTTAGCACTTTCCACCTGCCGGGGTCCGCTTTCTCTGCGGAGCTGTGTTACAATCTCAACAATTTGTGCAACCCCTGTGGCACCCACCGGATGACCCCGGCTCAACAGACCGCCTGAAACATTTACCGGAGTCTTTCCGCCCAGGCGGGTATGGCCTTGCTCAACCATACGCACGCCTTCTCCCGGTCCGCAAAGCCCCAGCGCCTCATAATGAAGAATCTCTGAAATGGTGAATGCATCATGACATTCGACCACATCAATATCTGCGGGACCGATCCCGGCCGCTTCATAAGCAAGACTGCACCCCCTGGCATCTGTTTCCCACACCACCATATCCTGGTGATTCCCATAGCTGCCGGTACATAAAATAGCTGACTCTATATTAACGGACCGGGCCAGCGGCTTGGCTGATTCAGAAGAACAGATGATAACGGCTGCCGCGCCATCCGCAATGGGACAACACTGGAAGCGGGTTAACGGATCCACAATCATGGGAGAGGCCATGACCTCTTCCACAGTGATGGCCTCCCGGAACTGGGCATTCGGGTTCAACCCCGCATGCATCCGGTTTTTAACCGCCACCTGTGCCAGTTGTTCAGGAGTGGCGTTGTATTCTTCCATATACCGATTTGCCCGCATGGCAAACCCGGCCGGGGCTATAAGACCCAGTTGGGTGTCCAGTTCCGTTTCTCCAGAATTGATTAACCCGAAGCCGGGTACGCACATTTTTTCCGCACCGATCACCATTACGGTGTCGGCCTGACCGGCCGCCACCATGTTATATGCAAGAAAAAATGCTGTGGATCCGGATGTGCAGGCATTCTCCACATTGACAACCGGTATTTTATTGATACCAAGCTCCCAAAAGACATTCTGGCCAATGGTTGAATCTCCAAAAAGTCTGGCTGCCAGGCCGTTTGCAAAAAAAGCAGCATTGATTTTCAAAGGGTTTATACCGGCATCCTTTAAAGCCAGGTATCCGGCTTGGGCTCCCATGGTTATCAGGTTTTTATCGGGATGTTTGCCAAAGGGGATGATCCCCACACCCGCAACAGATGCTAACGCCATATCAAAATTCCTCTATATGTGTTTTTTCAAGGACAAAACTGGGCCGGAGACACGGTATGCCGTTTCCGTCATGGCCCAGAGGCGAAACAGATAAGACGACCCTGGCCCCGATGGTGAGTTTTTCAATGTTCTCAGGGTCTAAAAGCCCGATGACCCGCAGTCCTGTTTTAAAAAGATCCACATACCCAATGCTGTAAGGGCTGGGCAGGCCGAAAAGCGGGGGAGTTCTCACTACTGTGAAGCTGTAGATGCTTCCCTTTGAACCGATCCTGGTTTTTTGAACCCTGCCGAGACATCCGGGACAATACCGGGGCACAGGAAAAAAGTAGTCATTGCACTCTGAACAGAATCCTCCCAGCAAAACCGGTGGATCATCACAAGAGGGCCCGGTGAAAATATCCGGTGGAAAAGGCATCATGTTTATATTGGCTTCAGCATTCATTTTATGATAACGCTCCGTTTGTAAAATAATTGGATTGAAAAATACAAAACCAGGATCACCGGCCGTGCTACCGCTTGAGTTTGTAACCCTGTGCTTCCCTGTCCCAGGTTGTGTCTGTTGCCCCTTCCCTGCGCAACTCCGCCTTATGATTTTCTGTGTCCGGGTTTTCGGCAACGTATCCATAACCCGGATATAACGGGGCACCATAAAATAGGCCATGCGATCCTGGCAATAATCCAGAAGGGCCTCAGGTGTCAGATGTTTCCCTTCTTTCAGAGACAGACAGACCATGACTTCATCCTCTGCCAGATCGCTTTTTACACCAATGGCGGCAGATTCAAGCACTGCCGGGTGGGAGTTGACCACCTTTTCCACCTCATGGGAACTGATGTTCTCCCCCCTCCTGCGAAGGGCGTCTTTTTTCCGGTCCACAAAATTAAAATACCCGTCCTTGTCCTTCACCAGATAGTCCCCGGTATGAAACCAGAGATCCTTCCAGGCCTCGACCGTTTTTCCGGCATTTTATAATACTCCAGAAGCATGGTGTAGGGTTCCTGGTTTCGCAGGACCAGTTCTCCGGGTATCCCTGGGCCACTTCCCCTCCATAATCGTCCACCAGCTTAACCTGACAGCCATACACTGGTCTGCCGCAAGTCCCTTTTTTCCGCGACTTCATGGTATTAAGCAGCGGCAGCCCGATTTCACTCATGCCGTACCCTTCGAGCAGGGTGACACCGAAACGTTTCTCCACTTCATCAAAAAGGTCTGGCGGACATCCTCCGCCAAACATAATGCGCAGGGGATTATCCGCATCGTCTGCTTTTGGTTCTGCCTTAAGCAGGATCGGCAGGATGCCCCCGATATAGTTGAATTCAGTACACCCGTATTTCCTGATGTTCGGCCAGAAGCGACTGGCTGAGAACCTTTTGGAGAGGACCATTTTAGCACCGCTCATCAGTGCCGGCATGGTTGACAAAATCTGGGCATTCCCGTGGAAAAGCGGCAATGCATTGTAAAGACAGTCTTTTTCAGTATACTCGCAACATTCCATGCAGACCTTACCCATAAACAAGGCATAGTTTTGGGGCATCAAAGACCCTTTGGAAGGGCCTGTTGTCCCGGAAGTAAAGATAATCGCAAAGGGATCGGACAGATATACGTCACCGGTTTGATACACCCCCTTGTTTTTAACTATTTCCGTATAATCCAGGGCAGGTCTTCCCATCTCCGGAATGGTGCCGTCCGGGCCGGGAAGGACCAGAATGCCTTCCAGCCCGGGGAGATTTTCCAACACCGGTATTATCCTGTCGAGGTATCCGGATTCAGATACCAGCCACCGGCAGTCGGCCAGCGTCATCATGTGGATGAGCAGATCCCCTTTGTGGGCTGTGTTTACCGGAACCTCCACAGCCCCTAATTTACTCAGCCCGAACCAGAGAAAAAGAAATTCAGGCCGGTTATCCATGAGAATGGCCACCTTATCACCTTTGCCAATGCCCAGGGACTGCAGGCCTGAAGCGACTTTGTCCGATTCCCGGTCAAGGTCGCCATAGGTAAAGGACTGTTCTTCAAAATAAAAGAATTCCCGCTCTCCGCATGTTCTTACCTTTTCTTTCAACATGCTGTGAATATTCATTTTATGGGCAGATTGCTGAGATGTCATGAGTATATCCTTCATATAATACAGTTTCAGACACCGGCTTGGGTGCAAACCGGCACAATCCATGCAAATGCCTTACATTCCGGGAGGAAGCACGGTTTTTCCCATGGCCGGATCTGGATAGGCGCCATAATATTTCAGGGCTTCTTCCAATGGCCTGAGTTTTAACCAATCCATTTCAAATTCGTCAAACGGCCTTGCATTTTTTCAGCCGCGCCTGCCTCGCCGCCAACCTGAGCTCTTCGGTCTTTTCAATATCCAGACGTAAGGTCTGTTCATCATAGGAGACTTTATAAATATTCCGGGCAACCCAGTGACTGGTGATATTGTCATTTACATCCCTGAGCACATTTTCTGGATCACGTTCAAGACAGTCTCCATATCCGGCCCCTCCGCCGACCGGCAGATAAAAAGTGTCCCCATTCATCATCGGCCGGATGGTCATGGTGACGTGATGGTGTGAATCCGCACCCGTTTCCGGATTGCCGTCTTCATAAACTTTATCCATGGCATGGGGAAGCGATGTGTTGCTTTCAGCCAAAAGTGTTTTGATATTGCTGTTGCCAACGGTCCTGATGAATACCGGCGGCACAGCATATCCGCCGAAAATGCCCATGGTGGACGGAAATTTGGATCCATAACCAAACGATCCCATGGCAAGCCAGGGAACATGATGAATCATCAAGCCGAAACCAACGCCGGCGCCACCCCGGAATTTGCCGTACCCGTGGGAATTTTTAAAATAATTTCTGAACAGATACAGAAGGGGCCGGTCAGATTCGGTTGTTTCAACATCAGAGCAGTCACTCATGGTTGCAAAATAGGCACCGGCTCCGTCCACTCCGTCCATATCAGGCCTGGCGCCGGCACCGGTGGCATTAATTTCCGGTGTGATATCGGCAATAGGCTCATTCCACTGATTTACCCCGCCGTATATGGGTACGCCAAAACCCTGGTACCAGGCAGCGACAGCCCTCAGAGGATCCAGGCTGTATGACATGCGGGCCCCGGCCAGGAACATGCCGTGGGCAAAACAGGTCTGGGTAAAAGGGGATATGGAAGTGGGCACATCTCCTTTGGCATTGACAAGGGTATTTTCCGGAAAATCCCATTCCAGCACCTCCAGAAGACCGTTGTTGGCTGGGAGGTCATAGAAAAACCATCCACAGAAATAAACCATTGAAAGCCCGATGATGCCCTGAAAAAATGTATTCAGGGGTTTGTCCGGAAGCATGGGGCTTGTGCCTTCAAAGCTGAGTTTGATCTTGTCCTGCTTTTTGGTCATGACAATATTGATTTTTGTCAGGGCGGTTTCAGGCCCCACAGTGTCCATGAACCTGGGCTGGCGGTAGATGCCGTCGTTTAGAGCACTGACCTTCTTCTTGGCTGCCTCACCCGTGACCGTCAATATCCGCCTCAACCCTCCCAAAAAAAAGGCAACCCCTTTTTGATCAATCAGCTCAACGATTCTGCGCTGTGCTATCCTGCAGGCCGCCAGTCTTGCCTTGATATCAAGGATCATTGTTCTCGGGTCCCGGTTCATGGAGGAAAACATGTTCAGCAGATCTTCCTTTAATATATAATTTTCCCCGATTTTAATGGGAGGGGCCAACAGGCCCTCGTCATATTTGGATTTTGCGCTGCCCACCATTCCGCCGGGTTCACTGCCCCCGCTTTCGCCGGTATGGACAACAGCCCCGGTAAAACAGACCAGTTTCCCTTTGTAAAACACAGGGACGCACAATCCCATGTCAGCACCGTGTACCCCGCCGTAAAACGGGTCATTCCAGAAAAATGAGTCCCCTTCCCCGAACCCCCACGGAAGGGTCGTCAATCCAGTGTTTTGTAATGTATTTTACCGGGATCTGACCGAGAACCGCGTGGAACCATATGCCGGTGGCCACCACGGACAGATCGCCAAGGCCGGTGTAAATTCCGAACGCCACATCCCCCCATCGCATGCCCGAGGATGCCCCGAGTTTCATGGTGGTTTCCTTGCCTTCCTGGGCAATCATATTCATTTTATGTTGAAAATTTTGAACTCCAAGTCGCTGATGTCGTCCTGCGCGCCTGCTTCTTCAGATGTCATGGGTTCCGGTTTAAGCCGCTGAACAACCTCTTCATCTCTACCATACATTATTCCAGTCATTGTTATTCTCCTTGTTTCTAAAGACAGATTAACCCTGATACTTTTCCAGAATGGAGTTGTGATAAGCATCCAGTGTAAACTTCCAGCCCGGTTCGATCACATAGGTTGTTTCCTTTGACTCAATCAGCGCCGGCCCGATGATGACGTTCCCGGCTTTAAGTTCATTGAATTCAAAAACAGGTGTTTCTTCAACCTCGGATCTGTCTTTCCAGTATGCCTTGCGGAATGGGAGGCGGGCAGATTCAGCAGGTGCTTCATCATGAAGTTCAAATTTCTGTATGGGCGGAACCGGCATTTCCACATACGCGGTCAGAAAAAAGCATTCAACATTGATGCCGCCCATGGGAAAAGTGGCTTCAGGTGTGTATATCCTGGAATACTGGTCTGTGAATGTATCGCAAATGTCTTTAAACTCGTGGCTATGCGTGACATTTAGATGTGGAGACAGAATCCTTGTCAAGTTGTACTGCATCCCATACCGCATGTCCAGCTCCAGCCGGAACCGGACCTGGTTCTTCTCAAAGCCTTCCAAGATCAAATCCCTGACAGCCAGATCCTTAAGGGAATCAACCACTTCATTGAAACCGGCGATATCCTCGGAATAGGACTGATTATGCCATTGGAATATTTTAAGGGTCCGTGATTTTTCCCAGACCTGCTGACAGTTCACCGTGGAAGCGCCAAAAGCACCGAATATTGGCGAATAGGTTGATACGATAACCCTGTCCACCTGCAGGTAGGGAGCAAATCCGCAGGCATGGGTGGCTCCTGCCCCGCCACAGGCAAACAGGACAAAATCCCTGAGATCGTGCCCTTTGAGGGCGACTTCATTAAAGACTTCCTGGCCCATTTTGGCATCGACAATCCTGCGGATGCCAAAGGCGGCCTCAATCGTATCAATCCCCAGTGGGTCGGCAATATATTCTTTAATGGCCCGATGGCTCAGGTCCGGGTCCAGCAGTATTTTACCCCCGAGGTAATTGTCCGGGTTCAAATAACCCAGCACCAGGTCTGCGTCCGTTACTGTGGGCTGTTTTCCCCCCTGGTCGTAACAGGCCGGCCCGGGCATGGATCCTGCGGACTGGGGCCCGATATCCAGGCTGTTGCCCATGAGTTTGTTGACCCAGGCAATGGAACCGCCCCCGGCACCGATGGATTTGACTTCTATGGCAGGGATATTGGTTCGCCATCGGTCAATAACCGGTATAAAATCATAGGTTTTCAACCGGCCACCCGTGATTACGCCGATATCAAAAGAGGTGCCCCCCATATCTGAAAAAATGACATTGCCGGCCTTGTAATGTGACCCGATGGTGAGTGCGCCGTGAAGCCCGGCCACAGGACCGGCATTGTGGGTCAGTACCGCACGCGTGCGGGATACCTTTTTCATGCCGCCGGTGTTATGCACCAGAATCAGTGGTTTTCTGTAACCGTTTTCCCTGAGTTCAACCATGAGTTTATTGAGTTCGTCCGCCATAACGCCATGAATATAGGCATTGACAATGGTGGTCATGAACCTGGTGTACTCAGCGGATTTGGGAGAAATATCGCTTGACAGGTTCACGGGCATGGACCCCAGAAAATCTTCGGGGTATTCTTCTTCAATAATGTCCTTGATCATTTGTTCATGAACGGGATTCATAAAGGACCACAGAAGGCAGACCACAAATCCCATGGCCCCCCGGTCCACCAGAATTTGAAGTTTCTCAAGGATTTCCTCCCGGTTGAGGGGGCAGATAACATTGCCCAAAGAGTCAACCCGTTCCCGGACGCCGACGATCATATCCCTGGATATCAGGGGATCTGGTTTGCAGATACGGGACATGTCCTTGTTTTCTTTTGAGGAAACACCATCTGCCCAGCTTCGGGCCCTGCCCAGTAAAATAGTGTCTTCGAACCCGGCTGTGGTGATCATGCCCAGCTTGGGTCCGGATCTCTCTATGAGCGCATTGGTTCCAATGGTTGTGCTGTAACGGATTGCATCTGTATTGTTCAAAAACTCCCTGAGAGAAAGGCGATTCATTTGAGCCAGATCTTTAATCCCCTTTAAAAAGCCGACGGACAGATCATAATGGGTTGTTGGAGATTTGGTGAAATGCGTGTTTCCTGTATCCCGGCTGACAAAAAAATCCGTAAAGGTGCCGCCAATATCAACATTCACAGTCATACTCATAAAGCATCTCCTTTTTTGAAAATGAGTTAATTATAAATTAGAAATTTCATTAACCAATATATGAAGGTTATCCATGGCAATCTCACGGGTGACAGGCCCCTGACCGGTAAAGAATATCCCATGATCCGGCTTATTCCTGTAGAGAGCCATTGCCTCAATAATAATCTTCCTGGATGCATCAAGATCATGCAGTGGAAGGCTCAGCCCCAGGCCCAATGCATTTTTGCCCAGATCCCATACCTTGGAGGGAAGGGGGAGAAACCCGTTTGAATCAGGCCCCGGAATATAGATATCCAGGCCGAGCTTGACACAATTGACGACATGCGCTGCCTGGTAATCCTGAAGGAAAAGCCCGACCGGGATATTATAATAGGCTGCAATGTTTCTTAATGTATTAAACACCCTGCGGTGGGAAGCCCCGATATCATTCAGGGGCAATGATTTCCCCTCTGAGAATATCAATATGTCCGGAGATATTTTGCAGAAAGCTTCGGTGATTTCAACCATTACCGGCTTTATGTCGGCCATGTGATCCTCCCCCTTGCCAATACCGAAAACCTGATCGGCCAGGGTATAAGGACCGGGCAACAGGGCAACGCAGGCAGAATTCTGCCGGCTGACTTCAAACAGCCTCCGGCCCATTTCCAATCCCAGCTCCAGGAAAGGGCTTTGTCCGGGTGATGCGGTCAGATCTCCCTGAAGCATTATTCCCACCGGCCTGTCTGCCTCCCAGGACATGCCGCAGCCGCATGCCTGGGCAATGACGCTTGCTTCAAATCCTGCCACAACACCGTCAAAACCAAATAGGCGGGTGGTCTTTAAAAGGCTGTTCGTCCACAATCCCGGGTCGGAAGTTAAAATTTCCATGGATCTGTTTTCAACCCGGGACAGCAACCCCCGGATATGGGGCAGAAAAACAGGGCGGGAAAGCGGTGACCGATCTAAAAGCTCATTAAATAACTCCCTGCCTGTTTTCATGTTATGCCCCTTGGCGCTTCTTCAATTCGTCAATATCGATCTGGATATCGTGGGTGATGGGATGGCCAGGGGGAAGGTACTCGTTTTCAATCATCACACCGCATTGAGGGCAGTAAAATTCCAGAAGCCTGCAATAGTTCTTATCCGGGCAGAAACTGTAAACAGAGCCGTTCACCATCGGCGGATGCACCTGTTCCAGGGGTTTTTCCGCCACAAGGCAGCCCTCTTTATAGTTCTGGCGGGCATTTATCAGAACCCGGCCACAACGCTGACAAAGCCAGTTTCATTTTTCAGATCAATTTCCAGGGATTCAGTGATTCGGATTTTCATGTCAAAGTACCTCCTCTAAAATCATATTATTATACTGATCCACATCTAATTCCCAACCCTCGGGAACAAAGAGACTGGTCTGTTCGGATTCCACCAGCACCGGACCGGTGAGACTGTGTCCGTTCGTCAGAAGGGATCTGTCGTAAACCGGCATCTCACGCAACCCTTGGCTGGAAAAAATACTCCTGCCGCCTTTTTGGGCCGTATCGACGCTCCAGGAAGCCCTGGGAATCTCTTTAATCTCATAATGGGGGACGGCTGCCTTGGCAGTAAGGCTGATCATGGTGACAATCAATTCATCAGAGCTGCTCCCGGTTTCTTTTTCTAGAATTTCCCGTGCAGTCTGGACGGCCTTTTTAAGCTCATCCGGACTATTAAAAAAATCATAAGCCAGTTCCATCTTGATTTCACGGTCGTGATCCTTGTTTTTTATGAACAGATCCAGGAAAAGATCAGTATTTTCCATGGAAAACCCTTCTCCGCGCATATCCCTCCTGGCCTCCTTTTCCATGGCGGCCAGAATATCCTTCGTGGGATTAAAATCGCTGTTTTCCGAAAAAGGCATATCTGTTCTGCTGGAATACAAATGCCCCACATCCATGCTTGATGAGGAAAATGCAGAAAAGACTGCTGAGAAAGGTGTGATAACGATTCTTTTCAGGCCGGCGATGTGCGCGATGTCACAACAGTGGGACGCCCCGGCACCGCCGTACACAACCAGCAAGGGGTCTTGATCGTTATTGAGCTTTTTCTTGATCTCCCGGACTTCCATACCCATTGTCTGATCAATTCTGGCCCTGATCCGGAGAGCGGCTTCTTCTACAGAAATCCCCAGAGGGCCTGCCACTTTTTGGGCAATGACTTCTCTTGCCTTCCCAATATTGAGTGCCATAGTGCCGCCCAGAAAAAATCCGGGATCTAAAATACCCAGCACCAGATCGGCATCGGTCACGGTCGGTTCATACCCGCCAAGGTCAAAACATACCGGTCCTGGCAAGGCCCCTGCGGATTGCGGTCCCACCCGGAGCCGGCCGTCTTTCACACTGGCAATGGAGCCGCCGCCCGCACCAATGGCACGGATGATCATCATGGGGACATTTATGGTAAACCCCTCCACGTCGGGAAGAAGAGTATAGCTTTCCTGGTTGTTGTTGACAAAGCCGACATCGCAGGATGTGCCGCCCATGTCCGCGGAAATAAGGCTCTCTGCATTGTAAAGCCTGCCGATGAGGCGGGCGCCTGAAAGCCCGGCAACAGGGCCTGAATTATAGGTATTGATCGCCCTTGTTTTGGCAACTCGTGCAACCGCGCCGTTGTTGTGTACGATGAACAGGTTGTTATGATAGGAATGCTGACGGAGATTTTCGCTGGCCTTATACAAAAGCCTGGCCAGTTTGTCATGGATATATGCATTGAGAACGGCTGCGTTGATTCTTTCCCTGTTGCCGGACCGCTGGGAAATATCGGAAGATAAAAAGACGGGTACGGAACCCAGGAAGTCCCGGGGATATTCGTTTTTAATGGTTTTGCGTACGAATCTCTCATTCCCTGGATTGCATTCTGAATTTGTAAAAGCAACCACAATGCAGCGGGCGCCCCGGTCTATCAAATTCTGTGCCGCAACCATGACAGACCTTTCATCCGGTGTCTTATGAATTTTTCCTGACCGGTCCACCTCCTCACCCAGGGCAGCCACCATTCCCGGCAGAATCAGGGCGGATTTATGGTCTGTGCTGTCTGTCGGGGCAAGATCCTCACTTCCTGAACTTACCAGCAGCCCGACAATACTGCCGTCTCTCTGAATGATCGTATTCGTGCCGATTGTGTTGGAAAACCGGATGATATCGGTTTCATAAAGAAGATCCTCAGTCTTCACCCCAAAGCGTACCGCCCCTGCCTTAATGCATTCCAGAAAGCAGACTGTGAGATCGTGAGGCGTTGTGGGAACCTTAACCGTTTCCACCTGATCATTGAATACGAAAAAGCCGTCGGTAAACGTGCCGCCTGTATCAATATCAATCGTGTAACCCATGACTTCTTACCTCCTTAACTATTTTTGGTTCAGTTGGTAAATCAGGAATTTTTATTCAGTCCGGTGTTTCTTTAAACTCGGAATCAGATCCTTTGCCAGCCAGAATGCCATGCAATATAAAGGAGACAATCTCATCGGCCACCGCTTCCATGGACAGGGGGCCTTCAGGCCGATACCAGCGAAGATACCAGTTGATAGTCCCCAGAATATTAAAGGCTGCGATGGTGATGTTTCCGGAATTCAGAAGGCCTGATGCCTTTAATATGCCGAGTTCTTTGCGGTATATTTGCAAAATCTTTTGTTGAATCCGGTAATTGATTTCATCTCCCTTTTCCGAAAGATGTTCTTCATCCAGAAAAAAAATCTTAACTTCCTTTTTATAGTAATCAGATGATTCAATATGGGTTCTGACAAGCTTTTTAAACCGTTCCAACGGCGGCATGTCTGTCTGTACAACCTTGTACAGTTTGTCCATAAGCCCTGTGGAGGCAAATTCCATCACCGCCAAAAGCAGGCCCTCTTTATTTCCAAAATAATGATAAATATTGGAAATACTCATGTTCATGGCCCTGGCTATGTCCCGGATGGATGTTCCGCTAAACCCTTTGGTGGAAAAAAGTTCAATCGCAACCTGTATCAGCATTTCTTTATTTTTCTGATGCTCACTCACAAATTATCTCCCATTCATGTCAAGTTTCTGATTACATATCAATCGTTCGATATGGTGTCAATACTATTTTTCTGTAATAAAAATCATACCCCCAATTCAACAGCGCAATGCCTTATAAGGGATTGGTTCAAAAAAGTCGGCTGCCCGGGATTTCGGCGCTGTTAAATTCGGTGTTATCTCGGATCCCCACCTGGATATCAAGGGGATGAAAATGAGTGCGAAAAGTGTGAATTGCGTCAGGAAGACGTTTCAGGGACTGAACATGGAAGAGGACCTGTGATTTGTCCTTGTGACAGGGGATCTTCTGCTCGACGGCGAGGTGGAAAATGCAACACAGATGAAATCGATTCTGGATACGCTGGAGTATCCCTACTTTGTCATTGCCGGCAACCACGATTATATCCCTGCCAATCCTGAAAACAGGCGGGAGGGATTTTCTTACCTGACCATAGACGAATTTGTAAAAACCTTTAAGGGACATGGCTATGACAATGCCGCAGAAGTCAGGGAGCTTTTGAGCAGTTATGCCAAGCCGCACCTGTCGACAACATACAACTATAATGTCTATCAGCCGCGCAATCCTGAGGCAAGCGCATATTATCGGTGTGTCGAAAATCATTTTAAAGAGTTGGAGCGGGCCTGGGACGACATGTATGCATCCCGGTACGGCTTCTAGCGGACATACGTCATGACGGTGATTTACAGATATAGTGGGTTTTCAGTATTCCTAAACGGCTTCGGATCTATTATCTTTATGACCGGAAACGGTTGGCAAAATTGTCGATCTGCGCCTGGAAGGTGATGAATGCATATCTAAAATCTGTTGTTTCCGACACTGATGCTGTTCCCGGTGCCAGCATTGCGGTACAAACTTACAGTGATTTTCTCAATTTCAATCCTCACCTGCATGCTATCACCTCCGACGGCTGTTTTCTTAATGATGGCAGTTTTAAAACTGCTCCAGACTTTATGCTGGAAGATCTGGAAGAAATTTTCCAGTATGAGGTGCTGAAAATGCTCAAGACGAGGGAATAATTAATGATGCCGTCATAGAAATATGCTTTCATGGCTCCACAGTGGTTTCCATGTTTATATCAGTGACAGAATAACACCCTCCGACAAAACCGGGCTTGGCAACCTGGCCCGCTATATTATCCGGGCCTGCTTCTCCCAAGAGCGGAGGGTCTATGTTCCGGCTGAGAACTCAACAGATGGTGTCGCCAAAGTGGTTGACACATCAAAAGATGAAAAATCCCGTCAGAACTGGGCACGCCCGATTCAGAAAATTTATGAAGTCGATCCGCTTGTGTGTCAGAGGAGCATTAATATTTTTAATTTTGGGGAGTTTCGATACTTTTTTAATAAAAAGCAAGGTCTTATCCCTTTTCTATGGACAATCGCTCCTGATTTCTCTGCCCTTTCTCAGAAAAAAACGCGGGATGCAGGTTTTTATTCCCGGAGCGATATTGGCAATCGTTACCTTTGTGTCGTACAGCCCGCACACCCGCTCTTCTATCAAGACGTCACCGGGCCGGCCGTCGGCAAGAACCTTTCCGTTCTGAAGCATCACCACCCGGTCCGCTATCCACAACGCATGATCCGGGAAATGGGTGGCTTTGACAAAGGTGTATCCTTCGGCGGCCAACAGCCTGATCTGTTCCAACAGCCTGATCTGGTTTCCGAAATCCAGGCTGGCTGCCGGTTCATCCATGATCAGAATATCCGCCCCTTGGGCCAATGCCCGGGCGATCAACACGCGCTGCCGCTCCCCCCCGCTGATTTCCGTATAGTTTTTATCCTTGAGCGCCGTCAGGGACATCTTTTCCATGGCATGGCAGGCCGCCTCTTTGTCGGCGGCGTTGTATCGGGACAACAACGGCTTGTGGGGCATCCTTCCCATCAGCACCACATCCGTGACCCGGTAGGCAAACGCCATCCGGTGAAACTGGGGGACATAGGCCACTTTTCTAGCCAGTTGCCTGGGAGTGATCTCTTTTAACGGCCGGCCGTTGAACAGGACCGCGCCGCTGTCCGGTGAAAAAATCCCCAATATAAGCTTGAGAAGTGTAGTTTTGCCGCTCCCGTTGGGTCCCAGCAGGGAAACGATTTCCCCCGGTTCCACCGACAGATTGACATTGGCCAGCACCGGACGGTCAGCATAGGAAAAGGTGACATCCGTCGCCCGGATCAGCTCCATCTGGACCACCCCTTTCCCGCATTGCCCAGAATCACGGCAAACACCGGAATTCCCAGAAAGGACGTAATGATGCCCAAAGGAATCTCCACCGGAAACAGGAGCCTGGACATGGTATCGGCCATCAACAGAAAAACCGCCCCCGACAGGACCGCAGCCGGCAAAAGAATCCGATTGTCAGGCCCTGTAAAAACCCGGCACATGTGGGGAATGACCAGTCCGACCCAACCGATGGTGCCGCACAGCGCCACGGTCAAACTGCTGATCAGGGCCACGATGACGATAAACACCAGGCGCCATCCCCGGGCGTTCACCCCAAGGGATCTGGCTTCTTCCTCTCCCATGGTCAGAATGTTGAGATGGGGAGACAGCAGGCACAACACCAGCATCCCGACGGCAATGGGCCCGGAAAGCACCAGGGCGGTTCTGCCGTCCGCCAGGGCGAATCCGCCCATGAGCCAGTAAACGATGGCCGGCAGTTGGTTATAGGGATCAGCCAGGTATTTCATCAGCAGAAATAGGGAATTGAAAAGACCGGTGCTGATAATCCCCCCAGCACCAGCATGAGAATCCGGTCTCCCCGGTAGAAACGGCTGAGTCCCACAGCAAGCCCCACCGCTGCCACACCGAACACCACGGCATTGACCTGGACCATGATCCAGCTGGAAAAAACCACCATCCCCATCGCCGCGCCAAAGGAAGCGCCGGACAAAATACCCAGTATTCCCGGCGACACCAAAGGGTTGATGAAAATGGCCTGGAGCACGGCCCCGGATACCGACAACGCCCCACCCACAATCACCGCCCCCAGGATTCGGGGCATCCGGATATGGATTAACACCGTTCCCAGAATATCCTGCCGCTGCGGTTCCATACAGGAAATCCCCGTCAGTTTCTGGAACAGGAAACAAGCCATCTCCACTGGGCTGACCGGATATCTTCCAAGCGCAAGGGAAACGGTCACAGAAGCGATCAATAAACCGGAAAGCACTGCCAGAATAACAGGCCGTCCCTTCATCGCGCCAGGACCTCTGCCAGTAATTCGTCATCCAGTTCCACCCCGAGAAAAAGCCGGTAAAACAACCGGGTGTCTGCCACCGGATCAAAGGCATACCGGTCCGGATACAGCAGATGGGTCAGCCACTGGATGCCCAACAGGCGCATAAATGATGGGGGACGGTCGAACCAGCTGAAAGGCAGCCGGGGGATGGAATGCACACGCCGGCCCCTTACTGCCGGTATACTCTCCCAGATGGGATTGCCGTACACCTGATCCACAAACTGTTTTTCATGGGCAATGATCACATCCGGATGGAACAGCATTACCTGTTCGATGGTGACCCGTTCCATGCCGAAATCATTTTGCGGTTGGCAGTGGAATACGTTTCTGCCTCCGGCAAGCGGGATCAGTTCCGCATGGACGGATACGTCACAGTCGGTCATCAGCCCGTCCGTCCCCTGGGCATAATATACGGACACCCGCCTGTTTTCAGGGATGGCGGCAACGGATTTCCAAACCGATTTCATGGTTCTGTCGGCATAGGCCTGCAGTTTATCGGCCCGATCTTCTTGCTGGAGCAGACGGCCCATGAATGCCACGCCCGACCCCAGTCTTCAAGACGATCAATACAAATATAGACCAGGGGCAGTTTCAACCGGTCGGCGACCTGTTCAATCTTTTCGTTCATGGCGGATGTCTTCCACTTCCACACCAACATGATGTCAGGCCGGACCTCTAACAGTGTTTCCTGATTCGGGGCCCTTCCCTGGCCAAACCAGCCCCCGACCACCGGCAGGGTTGCCATGGCCGGAATCAGATAATCCAGTTCCGCCGGGTGAAAGGCATAGTTCAGCCCGGCGATGAGATCCGGGGCAATGGCGTACAACATATAGGTGGCAGGGGGGAGGCACTGTAGACACTGGCAATGGTATCCGGAATCTCGACCCTTCGTCCGGCCATATCCACAATTTCCCGGGCCGTGGCCGGCGTTGAAAGCGCCCAGGACAGAGCCAGGCTGATGACAATGGCCATCGGTATCAACCCGGGATATTTTTCCATGGTCACCTTTTTTCCCTCAAGTGATGGGCCGTAGCACCGGCGTATGTGAAGTAACCCTGCCGTTTCCAGACGGACCAGGGAATCAGCCACACACGAGATCTCCCCCATCTGGTGGGACACGTAAAGAATGGGAATCTGAAAACGGATGCTCAGGGTCCGGATGAACGGGAGCAGTTCGTGTGTGCGTGCCTGGTCCAAGGAAGCCAAAGGTTCGTCCATGAGCAGTAGATCTGGGCTGCACAGCAGGGCTCGGCCGACGGCCACCCGCTGCTTTTCTCCGCCGGACAATCTGGCTGGCCTGCGTGTCAGCAATGATTCGATCCCCAGAAGCGACACCACCGGATCAAGCCCCACAAACCGGTCCGACGGCTTCAACCGATTCATGCCAAAGGTCAGATTGGCCCGGACCGTGAGGTGGGGAAACAGCCGGGCCTCCTGGAACACATACCCGATCCGGCGTTTTTCCGGGAGAAGATGAATTCCTTTTTCGCCGTCAAAACAGCAGCGGTTCCCAATGGTGATTCGTCCCCGGTCCGGCCGTGAAAGCCCGGCCACCATGTTTACCACAGACGTTTTGCCGGCACCGGACGGCCCAAACAGGGCTGTGATCCCGGCGTTTTCTGCGGTAAATGAAACATCCAGGAAAAAGCCGCCCTGCTGTTTCTGCACCCGGACATCCACCTTGTTGTTAGTGATCCTGCTGTTTTTACCGCCATATGTCAGTGCGTTCGCTGCCGTCATCGTCATCCTTTCATGAGCGTGTCAAACCGTCTGGCCATCCATTCCGACAGCACCAGGGCGGTCATGGCCAAGACTACGGAGATAATGCACAACCGAAGTGCACCGGCCTCGCCGTCCGGCACCTGGGTAAGGGAATACAGGGCCAGGGGCAGGGTCTGGGTTTCACCTCGGATGTTGGAGACAAAGGTGATGGTGGCGCCGAACTCCCCCAGGCTCCTGGCAAAGGCCAAAATGGTTCCAGTGATGATGCCGGGCACCATCAGGGGCAGGGTAACCGTGAAAAACACCCGGCCCCGTCCGGCCCCCAGAGTCCTGGCCGCATCCTCCAGCCCCTTATCCACGGCATCGGCCGACAGCCGTACTGCCCGGACAAGCAGGGGAAAAGCCATGACCGCCGCGGCAACGGCCGCGCCTTTCCAAGTAAAGGCCAGGGTGATCCCGAAAGCATTATAAAGAAATCCGCCGATGATTCCTTTTCTGCCCAAAAGCGCCAGCAGCAGATAACCGGTCACCACCGGCGGCAGCACCAGGGGCAAGTGGATAATGCCGTCCACCAGGCCTTTTCCCGGGAACCGGCAACGGGACAGGACCCAGGCCGCCCCGATGCCGGCCGGAAGGCTTGCCGCCACGGCCAAAAAAGAAACCTTGAGGCTGAGCCCCAGGGCCTCCCATTCCATGGGAGTCAGGCACCATACCTCCATCAGCGGACGCTGAATCCGTATGTTTCAAACACCCGGACTGCAGCTTCCGACCGGAGAAAGTCCAAAAACGAACGGGCCGCCGGGCCGGATCTCTTCAGGACGTCTGTGCGTTGTTTCACCAGGGCTGCCGGGTAGACAATGGGGGGATGACTGTCTTCGGGAAAAAATCCCGCCACCCGGACCTTGCCGCTGATGGCCGCATCCGTGGCATAGACCTGACCCAGGGGGCACTCCCCTCGTTCCACCAGGACCAGTGCGGCCCTGACATCCTTGGCCCGGGCCACTCGGTCTGCCACCGCATCCCAGAGTCCCAGGTGAACCATGGCGTTTTTACCGTACATCCCGGCCGGCACGTGATCCGGATCTCCCATGGAAAGGCGCCCGTCCCCAGGATGCCGCCCAAGTCCAGGCCGGCATCCACTTGCAGTCCGTCAATGGGGCTGTCTTTGGGGACGATCAGCACCAGACGGTTGCCCAGCAGGTTCCGGCGGCTTTCAGTGACAATAATCCCTTTTTCCGCCAGATAGTTCATCCATTTGGGATTGGCCGACAAAAAAATATCTACGGGCGCCCCGTTTTCAATCTGCTTGGCCAGGGTGGACGAAGAGGCAAAGGAAAGCCGGATTTTTAACGGATGAACTGCTTCATACAGGGCGGCAATGTCGGTGACGGCATTGGTGGTGGATGCGGCAGCAAACACGGTGATGGGTTGTTCCTCAGCACATGCCGGGCCTCCCGCAACTGAGGCCAGCATCAAAACAGTGACCACTGTCACTGCAAACGATCTCATTTTTCGAGTTGTCATATTCCGCTCCTTTGTCTGGTTTAAGCCGTTGTTTTTTACTGTCAGGATTTCTCACGGCATGCTTGCCTTGCAGGCCCGATTATGGTAGATATGACGTTTATAAAAGTCAATATATTTTTTAAAACGTCATTTCTTGTTGCTAAATATCCGTTCACAGGAGGGATCATGAAACATCTGCCTGAAAAGGTGGACAACCGGGTCAAGCAGTATCGCGTGAAAGCCGGTTTGTCCCAGTCCGCCCTGGCGGAATTGGTGGGTATCAAACGGCAGGGGATTTACGATATCGAGTCCGGCCGATACCTGCCCAACACCGGTGTGGCCCTCAAGCTGGCCCGGCACCTGGGCTGCCGGGTGGAGGATCTGTTCTATGAAACCGTATCTGAGACCGACCTTCCTGTGGTGATGGGAGAAGAAGGCCTGCCGGACGACGGACGGGTCTCTGTGGTCAAAATACGGGACCGGCTGGTGGTCTACCCCGTGGACGGCCGTTTCACCTTTCCCAGTCTTCTGCAGCCCGCCGATGGGGTATTCCGGCAGAAAAAGGCAGATCCGGTTTTCAGCCCGGAAAGCAGCCTGGATCAGATTATTCTGATCACCGGCTGCGATCCCGCTTTTCACTCCTGTCCGCACATGCCGCCCGGGTAAATCCCAAACTGCGGATGCGCTGCCGGTTTGGGTCCACCCATGCCGCCATGGACCGCCTGGCCCAGGGAAAACCCATCTGGCCGGTGTTCACCTGCACAACTCCCCGGAGGAGGAAGCCAATGTGGCCCTGGCCCGGCAGAACCTGAACCGGACGGGTGCTCTGGTAATGGGGTTTTCCCAGATGGAGGAAGGGTTGATGGTCTCCAGGGGCAATCCGCTGAACATCCGGACCGTGGACGACCTGGCCCACCCCGGAATCCGATTTGTCAACCGGGAACCCGGCGCAGCCCTGCGCGTTCTTCTGGATGAACTGCTGGCAGAATCCGGCATCCCTGTTACGGCTGTTTCAGGATATGATACCCTGGTACACGGCCATAACCAGGGGGCACAAATGGTCGCATTCGGCATGACGGACGCTGCCCTGGGGCTACGTCCGGTAGCCCATGCCTTTGACCTGGATTTTGTCCCCCTGGCTGAAGTCCGATGTGACTTGGTGGTTCCTGCTGACCTGATGGATACTCCCGGGATCCAGATCATTTTGAATGTGCTTCAAAGCCGGGGATTCAGGGATGAACTTTCCCTGCTGCCCGGATACAGCCATAAAAAAACCGGAACCACCATTGCCTTATTCTAACCCCGAAACCCCCTTTCTTTGGAACATTTCACCGGTATCTGAGTTTCTTTTCCCACAAAGACCGGCTTAAAAAACGGCAATATCGATATATTTTTGTTGACATATCGCCACAATGCCATTATGACACAGCTATAATATAGTTGTGTCGATATAAGCATAACGATAGAACCCTGATCAGTACCGTCATGCCAGACATGGGAACCGTTCTTTTCCTAAGGTCACGGCACATCGGGGTTCCCCAACACGGAGGGAAAAAAACGATGAGGTATGCCGAAGCCGGGTATAACCTGGAGATTGATTTGACACGGGGGAACATCGAGCGGGTGGAGACCGATCCGGATCAGATGGCTCGCCACCTGGGTGGCCTGGGAACCAGCGTGAAGCTCCACTACGACCGGGTCCCCCCTGAAACCCAGGCGTTTGATCCGGAGAACTTGCTGGTTTTCAGCAACGGCCTGTTGTGCGGGACCCCGGCCTTCAGTGCCAACCGCACCCTGGTCAGTTTTATTTCACCCCAGACCCATCTGCTGGCCTATCCCATGATGGGCGGTTTCTGGGCCTCGGAACTCAAGTATGCCGGATATGACAAGGTGATTGTCCGGGGCAAATCCCCCAAGCTGATCTATATCTGGATTCACAACGACAAAGTGGAAATCCGGGATGCGGCCCATCTAAAAGGAAAAGGGGCCATCGAAACCCAGGAAATGATCCGCGAAGAACTCAATGAACCCAATGCCCAGGTCCTGGCCATCGGACTGGGCGGAGAAAATAGGTGTTTCACCGCTTCCATTGAACAGTCCCGCTCCAGCTCCAGCCGGGGCGGCGGCGGTGCGATCCTGGGTGACAAAAAAATCAAGGCCATTGCCGTCCGAGGAACCAAACCGGTGCATCTGGCCCGGGGGGCTGAATTCATGGAACATCTCAAAGATGTCCGAAAATATATCGACTTCCGTAATGAAAACCCGATTCCCGAGGTCATGCCCATCCTTTCGGGTATCGGTTCTCCACAAATGATGAAGCACGTGGATGAACAATGGCATACCGAAGCCTTTGCCTGGGGGAATGCCCGGACCCGACGAAAGGGGTTCTGGACCAAGGAAATCGAAGAAAGCTGGGAAAAAGCCAGCGCAGCGCCATCAAGCGCTTCATCTCCTGCTATAACTGTCCCCAGCAGTGCGGGGCCCTGATCAATATTGAAGGGGTGCCCCCTTATATGATCAAATGCTTTTCCAAGTTGACCTATGCCATGGCCGCCCATGTGGATGATCTGGACTTTTCCTGGCGAATCTGCCACAAGGCCTTTGAATACGGCTTGGATTCCTTTTCAACCCCCCAGATTCTGGCCTTCGGGATCGAGCTTTATGAGGCAGGGATTCTGACGGATGAAGATTTCAAAGGATGTCCCGCAGACAAGGAAGGGCGGTTTTTCTGGCTGCTTGACAGGGTTGCCCGGCGGGAGGGGATCGGCGATGTTCTGGCCGACGGCACCTACTGGGCGGCAAAACGGATCGGAAATGGAGCGGAAGCCTTTGATCACAATACCACCAAAAAACATGAACAGATGAACATCAAGCTGGGCATGCTGGATCCGATGTATTTTCTCATGTACGCCACCAACGAAAAAATCAGCATCACCCAGATCGAAGGCAACTGGCCCCAGGCCCCGTTTCCGGACAGGGAAAAACGAAAATCGTTTGTCAAGGACTGGCCCCAGCTTCCGAATGACCGGTTCAAGGAATATTTTCTGGAATGGGAACCCAGAGGGGAAAAATCCAATCCCGAATTCCCGACACCGGACATGTGTTCGGAAATCGTGGACTGGATGGAAATGCTCCACAATATTGACGACGCTTTAGGGATCTGTGCGGGCATGGGCTCTTTCTGCCTGAAACCGCCCTACCATATTCACAACTATCACAAGCTGATTTCAGCGGCCACCGGCATGGATGTGGGCCAGGAGGACCTGAAGACGATTGTCAAACGCAGCCGGAACCTGCACCGGGCATTCAACAATATCCGGGGCATGTGCCGGGCCGATGAAAAGCCGCCGGAAGATCATTGGAAACACCGGTTCCCGGAACTGGAAGAAAACCTGCTGACCACCTATTACCGATTCAAGGGATGGACCGATGAAGGGGTGCCCACCAGAAAACTTCTCGAAGAGCTGGACCTGGCTTATGTGGCGGATGACCTGGAACAAAGGGGGATTTTGAAAAATGGCCAAGATAACCAAGAAAATTAAAACCATCAAAGTGGATGCGGACAAATGCAATGGATGCCGCACCTGTGAAATTGTCTGCTCCGCGTATCATTCCACGCCCGAATACTGCACGGTCAATCCGGCCGCATCCCGAATCCATATCGTCACCCGACGTCTGAGGGATATCTGGCTGCCGGTATTTGCCGGTGAATACACCCCGGCGGAATGCAACGGCCGGGATAAATATATCATAGACGGCAAAGAGTATGACGAATGTACCTTCTGCCGGGCCACCTGTCCGTCCCGGGATTTGTTCAAGGATCCGGATTCAGGTCTCCCCCTGAAATGCGACATGTGCGAAGGATTAGACAGGCCCCTGTGTGTCGAATGGTGCCTCAACGAAGTGCTGATCTATGAAGAACGGGAAGAAGAGGTGGACGAAGAAGTGCTTCTGGATGAAATGGAAACCGGCCTGGAAGCGTTGATGGAAAAATTCGGCCGTGACAAAGTGGAATCGGCCATGAACCGCATGAGCCGAAATGGATAATCCCGCTTCCATGAAAGCAGGTGCCATGAAAACCCATCCCATCCCCGGATATGAAGCAGCCCTAAAAATGACCCTGGATGCCATCCCGCCCGTGAAAGCCAGCAAAGAAAGGGATCTGGGAGACTGCCTCCAGCGAGTTCTTTACGCGGATATTCATTCCATGGTCAACTCCCCTTCCGTGGATGCATCAATGAAAGACGGATATGCAGTTCTTTCCGATGAGATCCGGGATGCTACGCCTGAAAACCCCGTGCGGTCGAAACTCACCGGCACGATGGCGGCCGGGGGGGAATCCCGCTTGCGGGTCGACCCGGGAACCGCTGTCCGTATACTAACCGGGGCTGGGATTCCTTCCGGCGCCACAGCAGTCCTGGCCGGAGAGTTCGCCAGGTGCGACCGGAAATGGGTCACCGTGTTCAACCATGCCGAACCGGGCCGGAATATCCTACAGGCCGGCATGGATGTCCGTGCCGGGGAACAGGTGGCTAAAAAGGGGACTATTCTGACTCCGGGATTGATCGGGACCATTGCCGCTGCCGGTTTCGGATGGGTCCCGGTGTATCGCCGGCCCCGGGTCGCCATCCTGGCAACCGGTGATGAACTGGTGCTTCCCGGGGGCCCGTTACCGGATGGAAAACTCTATGCCAGCAACCTGGAAATGCTCAAGGCCTGGTGCAGGCAGTTCGGCATGTCCGCCAGTTTCCAGTTACTCAAAGACACTCCTGAGATCATTTCCCATGCCATGGAAACAGCAGCTGTCGCCCATGACGTCATCATCACCAGCGGCGGGGCCTGGACCGGAGAGCGGGATTTCATTGCCCGAACCCTGACATCCCTGGGATGGAAAAAGGTATTTCATGCCATCCGCATGGGCCCGGGCAAAGCCGTAGGATTCGGCATGCTTCATGAAAAACCGGTGTTCATTCTCCCAGGCGGTCCCCCTTCCAATCTGACCGCTTTTCTGCAGATCGCCCTCCCCGGGCTGCTCAAACTGGCAGGGCACCGCCGGCCCGGTCTGCCGGAAATCCGGGTCAGATTGCAAACCCCCTTGGACGGCAGCCATGTCGACTGGACGGAGTTTGTCTATGGTTCCTTGGTGCCAGGAGACACCCACACCGGATTCCGGCCGTTGAAACTGACCCGGCGGCTTCGGTCCATGGCCTTTGCCCAGGCGGCTGTCTCCATTCCCGAGGGAGTCATCTGTCTGCCGGAAGGCAGTATTGTCTCAGCCCAGCTGTTCCCTTGAGCCTGCAACAAAAAGAAAGCGCATGAATCCCGATAGTCAAGTTCCGCCAGAATCGGCAACAGAAAGGAACATGGCAGCATTTTTTCACATAACCATAAATAAATAAAACAGGTAAAGAAAC
>LQAJ01000186.1_pt1 | contig 24436 bp, 24 predicted proteins | sample 1535811 | NCBI WGS metagenome assembly LQAJ01 (sample SAMN04331587, study PRJNA305678) | bioreactor metagenome | isolation source: bioreactor_6 inoculated with Wadden Sea sediment 2nd replicate of a... | place: Germany: Wadden Sea, Janssand Flat
GACAGGGTGCTAGCGAGGCACCGCTTTCGAACCTTCAAGCACGAATCGCCGACCATTGATATCGAAATACGGACCATGGCCCCCCGGAAACTGCGTTGCGCGAATTCGACGCCGCTGTTCCTCGACGTCCATGTCAAGAGTCAGTCTGCATAACTCAAAGAAATCCTTGAGGGTATATGGCTGCCGGGTCCACGTTTCGCCAGACTGCGGCAATGGACGACCCTGGACAATATCGAGCAGGATTTCGCTGTAAAGCTGGGCAATGGCGCTATAGCATCGCTTGGTCAACGAGAGTACGCTGTCTTCCTGAAGCAGGGGAAAACGATGAACAGCCACGACTTTCCCGGAATCAACCTGCGGAAGCATATGGTGGCAGGTAACGCCAAATTCCTTTTCCTCATTATAAATGGCAAAATTAGTACAGCCTATCCCCGGATACTGGGGAGGACCTGGATGAAAATTGATAGCCCCGGACCGGGCTTTTTCAAGGAGAGAGGCAGGAACAACCCGTTGACAGAGATAGGATATTATCCAGTCACCCGACCAGTTGAGTATTTCATCAGGGAACGGCTCATCCTTGGTGGTCATGCAGACGGTGACGTCTTCAGCAAGTTCGGATGCGGCCAAGGAAGCATCAAGGGCATACTGATCGCCCTTTTTCCGAGAAAGAGAATCGACATGTTTTTTTCTCCAATCAAATACAGACTCTGTGATGGCCTCCAGAATGACGCATATCACGGCAACAATCAACAGCAGCATGCGAGTGACAATTAAAAGCGTAAGAATTCAACTGCTTACACTCTAAACACGGACCGTTCACCGTTTCCCACGCACTCTTGATCGACATATCCGTTTACAGATGGCCTGCAACAGCAATCAGGATACGGTTGACAGCAAAAAACACAACGCGGTATCAGAAGGAAATTGACCACTTGCCGATATTTCAATTACTCAAAAACGAACTCATTACCGGGAAAGAAAATGAAAATACTCATTGTCGGCAGCGGCGGTCATGCAAAAGTGGTTGCAGACATCCTGTCCGCGACTGACACTCTCATCCCGCACGGCTTCATCGGCAAGACCAGAAAAGATTCCACGTTGCCTGTGCTGGGTAATGACGAAGATGCCAAGGACATTCCGCACGATGGAATCGTATTGGCCATCGGCGACAACCGGTTGCGCGCAAAAATTCATGAAATATACGCTGATCGCAACGAGACATTCATTTCCGCCATTCATCCATCAGCGGTCATAGCCCCGGACGTGATAATCGAACCGGGCTGCATGATCTGTGCAGGCGTGGTCGTGAACTCCGGAAGCCGAATCGGCGCACACACCATTCTCAACACTGGCTGCACGGTCGATCACGACTGTACCGTCGGACCGTTCGCCCATGTCGCACCCGGCGTGAATCTGGCCGGGAATGTCACGGTCGGTGAAGAAACTTTCATGGGAATCGGTTCATGCGCCATACAGGGACTCACCATCGGCGACAGGGCCATGGTCGGAGCCGGTGCCGCCGTCATCCGAAACGTCCCTTCCGGTCAAACCGTTGTCGGCGTTCCGGCACGGGAACTGTCTTCTGAAAAATAGGATACCATCTTGAGCAAAGACAGACTCTACCTCTCTCCGCCGCACATGGGCGGAAAAGAACTGCAATTCATACAACAGGCCTTTGATGCCAATTTCATTGCCCCCATCGGGCCGCAACTTGCCCAGTTTGAGCAGGCATTCTGCGACCTGACCGGATTTGCACACTGTGTCGCCGTATCAAGCGGTACCGCAGCCATGCATCTGGCCCTGCGCCAGCTTGGCGTGAAACCCGGCGACACTGTCATTGCCTCGTCCCTGACATTCATCGGTTCAGTCACCCCCGTGACATTTCTTGATGCGAAACTGCACTTCGTGGATTCAAACCGCGAAACATGGAACATGGACCCCGAGCTGCTGCGGCAGGCCATTGAGACGGTACAGACTGACGGCAGACATGTTGGAGCCGTCATTCCCACGGACATCTACGGCCAATGCGCCGATTACGACGCCATCCGGGCTGTCTGTGAAGAATTCTCCATCCCGATGGTCATTGACGCGGCAGAAGCCGTGGGAGCGACATATAAAGGCCGTCACGCCGGACGTGACGGAGACGCGGCCATCTACTCCTTCAACGGAAACAAGATCATCACCACAGGGGGCGGCGGACTGCTTGCCAGCAACGACGCGGATTTCATTGCCGAGGCACGCCGTCTCTCTCAGCAAGCCCGTGACGATGCGCCATACTATGAGCACTCGACCATCGGCTACAACTACCGCATGAGCAACGTGGCCGCAGCCATCGGGCTGGGGCAGCTTGATATGCTCAGCGGATTTGTAGACCGGTTGCGCGAAATTTTCGACTGGTATGAGGAAACGCTCTCCAGCCTTCCCGGCATTGAGTTCATGCCTGAAGCCGCGTATGGAAAGGCGAACCGCTGGCTGACCGTCATGCTGGTGGATGAAGACACGTTCGGTGCGGCCCCGGAGGATATCCGAATCGCCTTGGAGGCGGAAAACATCGAATCCCGGCCTGTATGGAAACCCATGCACTTGCAGCCGGTATTCAAGGACGTTGACCACACCGGCGGCGAAGTGTGCGAAGACCTGTTCCGGCGCGGCCTCTGCCTGCCCTCAGGTTCAGCCATGACCGAAAACGACCTGGCCCGCGTGGCAAAAGTCATACAAAGCGTGGCAAAATGAAATTGAGCCTGCCCAATCTGCGTAATCTGAATTTTTACGTCATGTTCCTCGCGGACATGGTCATCTTCACGCTCGCCCTGTACGGAGCATATCTCTTCCGGTTCGACCTTTCCCTGCCCTCGGCCTATTTCATCCAATTCAAGGGCCTGCTCAAGTACGTTCTGGTTTTCAAGGCGGTTCTGTTCGTCCTGTTCGGGCTGTATCAGGGCATGTGGCGCTACACCAGTCTGGACGACTACTGGAAGCTGCTGCGCATTACTGCACTGCAGAGTCTGGTACTCATCTGCTTCGTGGTTTTCCGCTTTACTTTTGAAGGTGTCCCCCGTTCCATTTTCGTACTGGACTGGATTCTCACGCTCCTGCTGTGTAGCGGCCTGCGCCTTTCCATCCGGGCCTTTTTCACCAAATCCGAATCATTGCTGGCACCTGCTGGCAACCGGAAAAACGTTCTTGTAGTAGGAGCGGGCGGTTCTGCGGAAAAAATCAGTCGGGAAATGACTTCCAATCCGGCCCAGTACAATCTGGTCGGCTTTCTTGACGACAATCCGGGCAAGCGGGGACGCACCATCCACGGCAAACCAGTGATCGGCCAGATCAAGACCATGGACACCGTGGTGAAGCGGCTGTCGGTAGACGAAATATTCATTGCCGTGTCCGAAGCTTCGGGCAAGGAGATGCGCCGTATTGCCGACATGTGCAAGGCGACCGGAGTCCCCTTCAAGATTTTGCCCGCCATGACCGAAATCATGGACGGCAAGGTGAACATCAAGGCGCTGCGCGACGTGGATTATCTCGATCTGCTCGGACGTTCGCCCGTCAGCCTCGATACCGAACGCATCGAGGCATATCTCACCGGCCAGACTGTGCTTGTCACCGGCTGCGGCGGGTCCATCGGTTCTGAACTGTGCCGACAGATCGTCCGCTTCAAGCCGCGCCACATCGTGCTTGTGGATTCAAGTGAATACAACCTCTATCAGATACAGATGGAGCTGCATTACGAGTTCGGCTTCACGGATTACACCACCGTGCTCGGCTCCATCGCCGATGCCGAGCTCATGACCCTGACCTTTGAAGCGCACAGACCGTCAGTCGTGTTTCATGCCGCGGCATACAAGCATGTCCCCATGCTGGAACGCAATCCATGGCAGGCCGTGCACAATAACATTGTTGGCTCGGAAACGATCATGAAGGCCGCCGTGGCAGCCAAGGTCGAACGATTCGTACTCGTTTCCACGGACAAGGCCGTCCGCCCCACCAATGTCATGGGAGCAAGCAAACGCGTTACCGAACTGTTGATGCAATCCCATCTCGGCACCGGCACCCGATTCATGGCCGTACGTTTCGGCAATGTGGTGGGCTCCAGCGGCTCCGTGGTGCCGCTCTTCCGCCGTCAGATCGAAGCAGGCGGCCCGGTGACCGTCACCCATCCTGATGTGACCAGATATTTCATGTCCATCTCCGAGGCGTCACAGCTCATCCTCCAGGCAGGAAGCATGGGGGATGCCGGAACCGGCGGTGAAATCTTCGTTCTGGACATGGGGGTACCCGTCAAGATCGCGGACATGGCCCGTGACCTTGTCAGGCTGTCGGGCATGGAACCGGATGTGGACGTGGAAATAGTCTTCACAGGCCTGCGCGAAGGAGAAAAACTCTTTGAAGAGCTCATCACCGAAGGCGAAGGCATTGTCCGAACCGAACACGAGAAAATCCTGGTGCTTGGCAGTGAAGTCAAGGCCGATGGAAAAGCCCTCGCCGTTGAGGTGGAAAAGCTCGTTGCAGCGGGCGATGCCCATGACGGTGACGCTGTTCGAACCGTGCTGAGACGCTTGGTTCCCGAATACGAACCAGAAAGCAACTAGCTGTTTTTAAAAGACTTTTACACATCGCATACTTTTTTTAAAACCCAAAAAACGGGCAACATCCCGATTTTCAAGACGAAATCTAGACTTTTTACCAAAGCTGGCTTTCGTCCTTCTACAGATATTTGTGGCAAGTAACTTGATTTAACTGAATTTCTCAGTTACTAATACGTCTAAGCATCAAGATGTCTCCGCAAGAAATGACGTTCTCCAACTGGTGAAAACCGTTGAGATTTACAGATTGCGGAGGGGAGAAAGAACGTGAAGCCGAAAGATCCGGACTGTATTTTCTGTAAAATTATCGCAGGAGAAATCCCCTGCGCCAAGGTTTATGAAAGCGAAACCTGTCTGGCCTTTCTGGACATCGCGCCCGTGAATCCCGGTCATGCTCTGGTTCTGCCCAAGGGGCATTACCCGACGCTCATGGACATTCCCGCAGAACTCGGGAGTGAACTGACCGAAACCCTGTCAAAAGTCGGCAGGGCAGTTATGGAGGCAACAGGAGCCGACGGGCTGAACCTCATGCAGAACAACCATGAGGCAGCCGGGCAACTGGTCAATCACGCGCATTTCCATCTTGTTCCGAGGCATTCGGACGACGGGCTGCAGCTGTGGCCCCAGACCGGATACGACAACCCGGACGAGATGAGCGGACTGGCGAAAACCATCGCCGGTCTGGTGAAATAGTTTTTGAAACCCATTTTGGAGGCGACCTGATGAGTACACTCACCAAAGCCGGCATCGTAGACTACATCTATGAACGCACCGACAAGAACCGCGCCGAAATCAAGGATCTCGTGGAATCCATCCTCGAAATCATGAAAAGCGCCATCAAGAAGGATCATGCCCTTCTTATCAGCGGATTCGGCAAGTTTGAGCCTACGACAAACGAGCACGAAAGGGACGCAATCCCCAGACCAGCCAGACCATCACCCTGCCCCCGCGCAAGGTGTGCGTGTTCCGGCTGTCCCGCAAGTTCCGCGCAGAACTTAATCCGTCTTAAGCACGAACCCTTTCGGGTAATCCGTGTGCAGTTTTTCAAGTGCATTCCCGGCCGAGACCTCGTCCGGGAATGTACCTGCTTGTGCGCGGTACAACCCGTCATCGGTTCTTACCAGCCTGGAGCCCTTGTAGCCGTCTGAAATAAGTCGTGCGAGGGCTCTGTTTGCATTCTCCAGATTCGAGAACGCACCGACCTGCACATAATACATCTCCTTGAGAACAGGGGCGGTCTGGGCAGACTCTCCGTCTTTTACCGTCTCAACTGCAGCCGTCTCCTGCTCGGGAGAAGCAACGGTATCAGTCGCTTTCTGCTCTACAGGTGCAGCCTTGGGCGTCCGCGCAGGCTCATCTATTTTGCTGGCAGGCACCTTTTCACCGGTCACTGCAGCCGGAGCCGCAGCGGGAGAATCAGTCTTGATCGCGACCGGCTCTTCACCCAAATCGCCTTCTTCCACCTTCGCAGGAGCAGGCCCCTGATCCGGAGCATCCACGACATATGTTTCTTCTATTACTTCGAGCTTCTTTTCCTCGACCACTTCCGGCTTGGGAGCAGGCGTCACCTCGACCCGCTTGGAAGGACGCTGGGCAGGCGGCGAGGACGCGATATGCTTCCGGAAACAGCCGCCCATGACAGCCAGGGCCAGCAGTGCGACCGACAGCGTCAGCAGGTTGCGTGAAAAAGCGATTTTATACATGAGAAAGCCCCTTGATTTGCGTTTGTAACAAGTGCATGCGGGTTATCATGCACCGGACCGCGAAGTCTAGATTTAATCTAAACTACATCAGCCGGAACCGGCTTGCAAGTCAGGGGCGATAGATGAATTCCACAAAAAAAGCCGCCTCAAGAGGCGGCAATACGTCCCATTCAAATACAAGAATCACTCCCATTTCGCATGATTGGACAACCACCCGTCAGGGAAGGCTTTTTTGCAAGGCTAACCGTTTTCTTCAGCTAAAATTTCTCAAAAATCTGCAAGAGTTCATCATCAATGGATTCCGGTTCATCGGCATTCAACTGCACCAGCCGATGCAAAAAAGTGAAACTGAGATCATCCATTTCAGTAAACACCACGCCTATATCTTCTTCCTTTTCGGCGCGCACAACCTTTCCGTCCACAACGATCCGGATACCGGGGGATAACGGGATATGCAGTTCACATTTTGTGCCGGGATCACAGTCGTCGCACCCGGTCAGCAACGCGCCCTTCATGCTCAAATTCTTTGTTTCCACCGGAATGACAACATCACCGATAGTCACATAAGCTTCAAAATCAGCATCCACCCTCGTTCCACGACGCTTTCTCGAGACATGACCGCACCTCCTTTCATCTATACCCGTATCACAGACTGTGCCGCGATTCAAAATTGCTTGCGTTGATTCGAAAGAACGCAAAAAAGGCCGGAGCAAATAATTGCTCCGGCCTCTGGATCATCTCTTCACACTACTGAGGACAGCCTAGTCGTATTCGACCGCGCTGAACTGCATGAGCGCATCCCAGTTGTGGATGGCTTCGACGTAGCGGATGGTGCCGGTCTTGCCGCGCATGACCAGAGAAGAAGTCTCTGCGCCGTGCCCGTGGTAGGTCACGCCCTTGAGGAAGGTGCCGCCGGAAATACCGGTAGCAGCGAAGAACAGGTCTTCACTCTTTACGAGGTCGTTGACGGTCAACACGCGGCGAACGTCCATGCCGTACTCGGCCAGAGCGTTCTTCTCGTTCTGCTTCTGCGGATCAAGCTTGGCGAACATCTCGCCGCCCATGATGCGGATCGCAATGGCGGAAAGTACGCCTTCGGGAGTTCCGCCGGTACCCATCATGACGTCCACCTCGCAGCGCGGGTCGATGGCCATGAGAGAACCGGTGATGTCGCCGTCGGTGTGCAGCTGGATGCGTGCACCGGCTTCGCGGATCTCGCTGATGAGTTTCTTATGACGCGGCTTGTCGAGGACAAAGACCACGAGATCGTCCACATCCTTGTCCAGGGCGCGGGCGATGAGTTTCAGGTTGTGGCCGGTGGGAGCTTCGATATCCACAACGTCCTTGGCCTTGGACGGGACAACGAGCTTCTGCATGTAGTAGCTCGGGCCCGGATCGAACATGGCACCTGCGGGGCCACGCCGACAACCGAAATGGCGTTGGGACGACCGTTGGCAAGCAGGTTGGTGCCTTCCAGCGGGTCCACGGCGATGTCGACCTTGGGACCGCGTCCCAGACCGAGCTTTTCACCGTTGAACAGCATGGGCGCATCGTCCTTTTCACCTTCGCCGATCATGACCCTGCCTTCAATCTCAAGAGTATTGAAGCAGAGGCGCATGGCATCGACAGCCGCCTGATCGGCGGAAATCTTGTCACCTTTGCCGAGCCAGCGGGCACAGGCAAGTGCCGCGGCTTCAGTCACGCGAACGAGGTCAAGGGCGAGATTCTTCTGAGGGGCTTCCATAGTGTTCTCCTAATATTTCTCTCGGATCATCCGAGCAAAGTTTTCGGGGGTGAAGCCGTACTTGTCGGAAAGGATCTTGCCGGGAGCAGACGCGCCGAAGTGGTCGAGACCGAGCACGACGCCATCAAGACCGACAAACTTGTGCCAGAGGTCGGTACGACCGGCCTCGGCTGCTGCGCGCGCGGTAACTTCCGGCGGCAGCACTTCATTTTTATACGATTCCGGCTGCTCGTCAAACAATTTGACCGAAGGCATGGAGACCACACGGACGTTTCGCTTGAAAAGCTTGGCGGTTTCAAGGGCCAGAGAGACTTCCGAACCAGCGGCGATCAGGATGAGATCCGGGGTGCCGTCACAATCCTTGAGGACATAACCGCCCTTGCGGGGACCGTCCACAACAGCCGGGTATTCGGCGGGGTCGAGGACAGGCAGGCCCTGACGGGTCAGGAAGATGGTGGAGGGATTCTCCTCCTGCTTGAGAGCGATATCCAGACAGACTGCGGTTTCCATGGCATCGGCCGGACGCAGGTCAATGACACCCGGAATCAGGCGCAGGGAGCTGACGTGCTCGATGGGCTGATGGGTGGGACCGTCTTCGCCGACCCAGAAGGAGTCGTGGGTGAAGACATACAGGACCGGCAGTTTCTGAAGCGCGGACATGCGGATGGCATTACGGCAGTAGTCGGCAAAGGTCAGGAAGGTCGCGCCGAACGGCATCAGACCGCCGTGCAGCTGCAGACCGTTCATGATCGCGGCCATGGGGAACTCGCGGACACCGAAGGCGAAGTTGCGGGCACCGAAGCCCTTCACGCCGAAATCACCGTAGGTGTCGCGGAAGTGCTGGGTCTGGTTGGACGGATCAAGGTCCGCGCTGCCGCCAACGAGGGTGGGCAGGGATTCCATGACCGAGTTGAGGCATGCGCCCCACGCCTTGCGGGTGGCCATGCTTTCGCCGGGAGTGAATTCCGGCCAGTCGATGTCGAGTTCAGGACGCGGCTTGGTGACGTGACCCCACATTTCGGTGAAGTCGGCATCGGAACCGAGCTTGGAATCAACCGTTGCCTGCCAATCGGCAGCCTTCTTTCGCAGACCGTCGAAACGGGCGCGGTAGGCTTCGACAACATCTTCAGGAACGTAAAAGTCTTTATCAGCGGGCAAGCCGAGCTTTTCCTTGGTGGCGGCAATTTCCTCGGCGCTCAGGGGAGAACCGTGGGTCTTGTGGCTGCCTTCCATGGTAGCGGCACCCTTGGCCATGGTGGTGTGACCGATGATCAGGGTCGGCTTGGCAGTCTCAAGCCTGACCTTCCTTGATGGCGGCGCGGATTTCGTCGTGATTGTGACCGTCCACATCGATAACCTGCCAGCACATGCCTTCAAAGACCTTGCGGTGATCCGTGCAGTCCACGTCACAGCAGGGACCGGCCAGCTGAATCTTGTTGGAATCGTAGTAGACGATGAGCTTGCCAAGTCCCCAGAGTCCGGCCAGGGAAGCTGCGCCGAGAGCAACAGGTTCCTGAATGTCACCGTCACAGGACAGGGCGTATGTGTAGTGGTCCATGACGTCCGAACCGAGCTTGTCGCCAAGGAACGCTTCGGCAGCGGCAAGCCACGGAGACGGCAAACCCTGCCCAGAGGGCCGGAGGTTGCTTCCACACCGGGCATTTCCACTTCGGGATGTCCCGGAGTCAGGGAACCGAGCTGGCGGAACTGCTTGAGATCGTCCAGGCTGAGCAGTCCGTTCAGGTGAAGCAGACTGTAAAGCAGCATGGACTCGTGACCGGCTGCCATGATGAAGCGGTCGCGGTTGAACCAGTTCGGATCGTCCGGGTTGGTGTTGAGGAATTCGGAAAACAGGATGGTGGCGAAGTCTGAAGAAGACATGGCCCCGCCGGGATGACCGGAGTTGGCCTTGGCGATACCATCCATGATGAGACCCTTGACTACGGCAACAGTCTTGTCCGTCTGAGTCATGGTAATAGTTCCTTTTTAAGGGGAGTTTTATTTGGAAACCGTGTCGATGAGGTCGATGCGTCGCTGATGACGGTCACCCCCGAACTCGGTTTCCAGAAAAGTTTTGAGGATAGACAGGGCCAATCCCTGTCCGGTAACCCGTTCGCCGAGGCAGAGGATGCGGGCGCATTATGCTCGCGGGCCATTTCGGCGAGAAATTCGTTGGTGCAGAGCGCGGCACGCACGCCCATGCGGTTGGCGGTCATTGTCATGCCCTGACCGGTGCCGCAGATGAGCACGCCGAGCTTGGCGTCGTCCGCCTTGACCTTTTCGGCCACTCGCGCAGCGAAAAGAGGATAGTCGCAGGAATCCAGACAGTCGGGACCTTCGTCCTCAACCGTGTATCCCCACTCTGTCAGCGTCTTGATGAAGAGCTGCTTGAGATTGAAACCGCCGTGATCGGAACCGATGACTATGGTTTGGTCACGTGTGTCTCCCTTATTGTTCCGAGTCGCGCAGTTTGCTCATGCGCGATTCCCGGTCGTTTGCGAGTTCGCTTTCAGCGTCTCGATTTCTTCCTTCAGGAACCCGATCTGCCGAAGACAGAGTTCCTTTTCCTCTTTCCGTCCCCTCGGGGCCTCTGCGATGCGCCCGAGGTTGCCATATTCCTGTTCGAGTTCTTTTTCAAGTCTGCTGATTTCGAACCGCCCGAGCAGCGACTTGCCGAGCCACGACATCTCCGCAACCCAGGTTTTCAGACCAAGCAGAAAAACATCCAGAACCGATTCATTTCGTGTTTCACTCATGATTCATCCTCGTAAACCACGGGAATCCCCCCGTTTTCAGCAGGCCTGAACCCGTTGTCCAGGCGATAATATTCTATATCTTCCGGCAATTCGAGGTTGGTGGCCTTTGTCGGCCACTTCGCCTTCAACTCCCGGGACTTGACCCGCAGCACGCCCTTTTCCCCGTTATCAAGGGAAAGGGTCAACCTGCCGGGTAAAGGCGCGCGCTTATTCGCGTCTTCTTCGTATGTATTGATTTCAAGCCGCCAGTCCCGAGCGGTGTCATACGCGTTGGTGGTGCGCCCTTCAAGTAGAATCGGACGGCCCGTCTCATCCAGAACCACACGCGAGACCAAAGAACCGTGCAACGTGTAGACAAACCGCCCCTTCTCTTTCACGGCCTCAACATAGGCTCCCGGCACCAGTCCGGAAAAATCTCCGGCAATCACACTGGCGAGTTCACTGAGGGAAAAGGGAAACGGCATGCCGAGCCGGGTGGCTCCAAGCACTGAATTCACATGGGCATACGCCCGCTTTTCCGTCGGATAAAAAACAAGAAGCCCGCCTGCATCCTCCCGGATATGAGCGAGCAGCTTTCCCACGCCTGCGGCGATGTCGAGACGCATGGGTCCGTCAAAATCCCCCCCACATGGAAACAACAGTGCGATTGGTCCGGCGGTTGGGCAGGACGCGGGTATAATACAGGGAAGCCTTGACCAGCAGACCCGGTTCCTTCGGCGGGGCGCAGTAATTCCTGCGAAACACCTGCCACGCGGCTTCAGGAGAATCCGGCACCACTCCGACAGGTTTCTTCGGCGCACAGCCGAGAAAACCGACAAGCAGGACAGCCACGACTGCCGCATTCAGAAAGGTGAACCGAGTGGATACGATCATAGGTTTTCAGTTTGTTCCTGATGGATTTCTGATCCTTGGCACCATATTTCAGGGAATAATTGTATCCCTTGCGCGCCTCTTTCTTCTTGCCCATGGCGCGGGCAATATCACCGTAATGTTCCCACACCGTCGGATCGGTATCAATTATATCCACGGCGTACCGGATGTTCTCCCACGCCTTGGAATACTCCTTCATTCGAAAATACACCCATGCCACGGAATCAAGGATATAGCCGTTTTCCGGATCAAGCAGCGACGCCTTCTGGACAAGGACCAAAGCCCGATCAAGATCGCGTCCCTCTTCGGCCAGAGTGTAGCCGACATAATTGAGCGCGTTGACGTGGTCCGGATGCATCTGGAGGATACCCTCCATGATCGCAAGCCCTTCATCCCGCCTGTCCATGACTTCGTACAGCATGGCAAGCTCATACGAGAGTTCGGGATTGCCCCTGAGACGTTTCAGACCGTCCAACAGCACTTTCTCCGCCCCGGAATAATCCTTCTCCCCCGCAAGGAGGGAGGATTCGAGAACGTAGAAGATCGTACCGTCGGGGTACAGATCCCGCCCCTGCCGGGCAATGGCGAGAGCCTCTTTTTCACGCCCCTGGGAATTATACAGCTGCGCCTTGAATCGCAGGGCATGCGGATACAGACGGTCGCCGGACGGCACCTTTGACAGAAAATCGAGCGCCTTCTGAGGATCACTTTCGCCCTCGCTGGCAATGACCGCCTTGTAGAAATAGTATTCTGCCGGAATCTCGCCCATGGAAGTGAGCATATCGAGCGCGGTGGAGGCCTGTGCATAAAACTTGTCGTTGATGAACATGAGCACGGCATCGAGAATAAAGCTCTTGGACTGCGGACCATTCAGGGTCACATCAAGAGCGCGGGCCGGATTGTTCAGCTTGAGATTCAGGTTGACGAGCCGCAGCCGCGCTTCCGGGAAGGGATCACCCTGCCCGAGGATGCGGGTGTACATCTTTTCGGCAGCCACATAATCCTTGGCAAGCTCGTACTGGTAAGCCAGTTCCACCATGGCCTCGGTAAATCCGGGGTCCATGGACACGGCCTTTTCAGCTGGCCATGGCCGCCTTGCGCATGCCCAGCCCACCCTGAGCACGCCCCATGGAATACAGGGCATCGGCACTGCGCTTTGCTGCGGGAATATTGTTGAGCACATCAAGGGCCTCGGCATGCTTGCCCGCATCGAGCAGCATCTGGCCCAGCCGTTCACGGGCGAGTATGTCTTCGGGGTGGACGGCAAGGTAGTCGTCCATGACCTCGATAGCCGCCTCGACACGGTCATCCATGATGTAGGAGTTGGCGAGATAGATGGTAAGGAGCTGGTTGTCGGGAAAGACGGCAAGCCCCTTCTTGAGCGTGGCACGGGCCAGAGACGTCTCAGCCGGGTCGTTCCAGTAGAGTCCGGCCTTTTCAACAAACAGCTGCGGGGATGGCGCTTCCGCGAGCAGGCGATCCAGTGCTTCTCTCGCACGAAGAGTTATTTCCTCGACTTCCTCAGGCGTCAATTTGCTTCGCTCGCCTTCGGCATAGTGGCGCTGCAACCGGCCCAGCTGGTCCTGATACACGAGAAAATCGTAATTCGTCTGAGCCCTGCTCGTCAGATTGCGATTCGGAGCGGCAACGCGTGCAGTCGAAATAGTCTCCCGCCGCAGGCCGGTCAGGGAAAGAAGCAGCAGCACTGCAAGCAGGGTCGATGAAATTGGCCGGAAAATCTGTGTCATGCGTGTTCCATGTTTAATCGTGCTCAAGGACCCAGTCCTTTGAAAAACCCTTGACCTTTTCGGTCATGTACTCACGTATCTTGGACAACAGCCGCGCCTCGATCTGGCGGACACGCTCACGCGTGACGCCGAAACGCTCGCCGATCTCCCGAAGCGTTACCGGATCCTCGGAAAGAAGGCGCTCATCCAGAATGACAAGTTCCTTCTCGTTGAGGTTCGGACGGATGGCCTTGATGTTGTCCAGCAGCAGGTTGACCATCTGGTCCCCGGCAATGGTGTCTTCCACCCCCGGCCCCAGTGACGGCAGAAAATCCATGCGGGTGGCGTCGGAATCATCACCCAGCGGAGTGTTCAGCGACATGTCGTTCTTGGACAACCGCTGATCCATTTCCACAATCTCGGATTCGCTGACGCCCAGACTTTCGCTCAGAACCTCGGTGGTCGGTTCAAACCCCATGGCCTGAAGCCGCTGCCGCTCCTTGTTCAGGTTGTAAAACAATTTGCGCTGGGTCTGAGTGGTGCCCACCTTGACCATACGCCAGTTGTCCATGATGTACTTGAGAATGTAGGCCTTGATCCAGAACGCGGCATAATAGGAAAACTTGATGCCCTTTTCCGGATCAAATTTCGTCACCGCCTTCAAGAGGCCGACGTTCCCTTCCTGCACCAGATCAAGCGCGTTCTGCATCCACCGGCGCTGGAAATCCATGGCAATCTTGACCACAAGCCGCAGATGCGACGACACCAACTTGAAAGCCGCGTCCTGATCATTTTCGTCCTGCACACGCTTGGCAAGCGCGTATTCTTCTTCCGGCTCCAGCATGGGAAACCGCGCGATCTCCTTGAGATACATCTGGAGCGGATCGCGAACCCGCACCTCTCGCGACGAGGGCTTGGCAAAAGCAGGCAGCTTTTCAAGCACTTCGGCCTTGGCCGGGGAGTTGACGGGCACCGCCGTCGGCTCACCCGGATCAACCTCGACAACGGGCTCACCATCATCGGGATCAAGAATTTCCGGCTCGACGACTTCAGGTTCTGCAGGTATATCTTTTACGGATGTCATATTTTATCATTTACCGGACACAGTCGCGCCCTGTTCAATACTTAATATAAGAGCAAAAAATTAACACTATAGGTTTTATCCGCAGTTATCAATGTTTTTCGGGGGCCGCCGATGCGCGAAAGCCTCGCCTCCCAAAGACTTCCCGGCAGCGGCAGCCATGTTGAAACCGCTTGATTTTCAGAACCCCACCTGCTATATCGAGATATCTTGATATAAGAATACATCACCCCCGGTTGCCGACGCAAGGAACGCATCAGGGATTCAGAGAGGAAAACAGTGCCCGATTTCAGGTCCATACTTCATGACGACAAGGTTTATTTCTTTGACGGCGGCTACGGCACGCTCCTGCAGAGCCGGGGATTGCCCGCCGGGCTGTCGCCCGAACTCTGGGGGCTTGAAGCACCCGATGTCATCCGCGGTGTGCATCAGGATTACATCGACGCAGGTGCCAACGTCCTTACCACCAACACCTTTGGCGGCTCCCGGCCCAAGCTAGGCAATGACGCCGACCCCTACGAGCTGAACAAACGGATGACGGAAATCGCTCGTCAGGTAGCCGGGGACAACGCCTTCGTGGCCGCGTCCATCGGACCTACCGGCCATTTCGTCGAGCCGCTGGGCGACCTGACCTTCCGCGAGCTCGTGGACATATACAAGGAACAGATCAAGGGCTGCGTGGATGGCGGTGCCGACCTCATTCTCGGCGAAACCCATTTCGATCTGGCCGAAGCCAAGGCCGTAGTCATTGCCGCTCGCCTCGTCTGCGACCTGCCCGTTGCCATGTCCATGACATTCGAGGGCACGGCGAGCCTGACCGGCACTTCGCCCCTCACCTTTGCGGACACCATGCAGAATATGGGCGTTGAACTCATCGGCACCAACTGTTCCGCCGGCCCCGAGCAGATGCAGGACACGCTACGCGCTTGGGCACCCCGTCTTGAGACACCGACTTTTGCCGAAGCCAATGCAGGTCTGCCGGAACTGAACGACGACGGCGACACCGTCTTCCGCCTGCCGCCCGAACCGTTCGCAGAACAGGCATGCAAGTTCTCGGAACTCGGCGCAAAATTCATCGGCGGCTGCTGCGGCACCACCCCTGACCACATCCGCGCCCTGCGCGCCAAGGTCGGCGACACCGCATGGCAGAAGCCCCGAAAAACCGACGACGCACAGCTGGTGCTGACATCCCGTTCCATTTCCGTACCCATCGGCTTCAACCACCCCGGTGCCATCATCGGCGAACGCATCAACCCCACCGGCAAGAAACAGCTCACCAGCGAACTGCAGGAAGGCGTGTTCACCGAAGCCCTGCGCTTTGCAGGCGAACAGATTGATCTCGGCGCACCCGTGCTCGACGTCAACGTGGGAGCCCCGCTGGTCGATGAAAGAATTCTGCTGCCTGAACTCGTCAAGACACTGAACGGCCGCTTCCAGACACCGCTGTCCATCGACTCCAACGATGCCGCCGCTGTGGAAGCAGGACTCTGGGTCTACCCCGGATCACCGCTGGTCAACTCCATTCCGGCGAACCGGGCAAAATGGAAGAACTCGGCCCGCTGTGCAAACTCTTCGGCGCACCCTTCATCCTGCTGCCCATCGTGGGCAAAAAGCTGCCCGTGACCGCCACCGAACGTCTCAACGTCATCGCCGACCTGCTCGCACAGGCCGACAGCCTCGGCATCCCGCGCCGACTCATCATGGTCGACGCCCTCGCCCTGACGGTCTCATCCAAGCCAGAAGCAGCCCGCCACTCCTTCGAGGTCATGCGCTACTGCCGCGAAAAGTGGAACCTGCCCACCACCATCGGCCTGTCCAACATCTCCTTCGGGCTGCCCGCACGTGAACTGCTGAACTCCACGTTCCTTTCCGTCTCCATGGCATCCGGGCTGTGCTCCTTCATCTCCAACCCCAACTCGGCCCGCATTCAGGAAGCCCTGCACACAACTGAAGTGCTTCTCAACCGCGACCCGCAGGCCGAACGGTACATCGGCAAGTTCTCCGACTGGACCAGCGGACAGGGCTCCCAGTCCTCGCCTGCCGCTTCCGGCACATCTTCGGACACTGACGGACTCCCGCCTGTACAAGCCGCTGTGATCAAGGGAAACAAGGACGGCATAGTCGCCCTTGTGGAAACGGAACTCGATGCAGGGACAGCGGCCATGGACATCGTCAATGACCTGCTCATCCCCGGCATTCTCGCAGTCGGCGACAAATACGAACGCAAGGAATACTTCCTGCCGCAGCTGCTCCAGTCCGCCGAGACCATGCAGATAGCCTTTGGACGCCTCCAGCCGCTCCTTGAAGAAGATGATACGGCAACAGCCAAGCCGGTCGTGGTCATGGCCACCGTGGAAGGCGACATCCACGACATCGGCAAGAATATCGTCTGCCTGATGCTCAAAACTATGGCTTCGACGTGATCGACCTCGGCAAGGACGTGCCAGCCGAACGCATTGTCGACGCTGCCAGCGAACACAAGGCGGACATCATCGGCCTGTCCGCACTCATGACCACCACCATGGTACGCATGGAAGACACGGTGAAACTCGTACGCGAACGCGGCATGGACACCAAAGTCATCATCGGCGGCGCCGTTGTCACGGAAAATTCTGCAACGCCATTGAAGCCGACGGCTGGTCCACAGACGCTGTGAAGGCCGTGAAGTTGGCACAGAGCCTCATACAATAAACAAGCGGTCCCTGACTGCCTGAACAGAAAGCGCCCGAAATCCTGTATTTCGGGGCGCTTGCCTGTTCCTGAAACAGAAAATACCGACTTTTCAAGCAGAAGACTTTTGCAAAAAAGAAGAAATCGCATAATTCTACCAGAACAAACCTCAAAATAGCGACTTTTCACAACCACAATCCTTGCTCCACAGACACCCTTTTCATCTATACTCACTGTAAATATATGGCAGTATTATGTGCTGAGTATAAAATTCTCGTCCTTAACTCATGAAAAACTGGAAAAAAGAACAAAACTTCGCCCCCATTTACTTCAATTTGTTGACGCGGTTATATGCTAATCACAAGGCAGTCATTGAGAACCTTGACAAAACCGGGATTTTCTCCCAATCTACTCGGGAATTTCTCCCGATTTAGCAGAAAGCCTTGAACAGGCTATATTCAAACGTCAAAAAGTAATGGTATAATAGCTTCTGGCAGTCATGCCTGATTAGCAAGCAATTCCCTGCGGCGATACATTTTACAGTCGTCAGCAACAAAAGGACCCGACATGCCCAAAAAGAAAAGACAATGCGATGAAGCGCAGTTGAAATGGTTTGAGGAAGCTCTTGAACGTATCAAGAAAGCCACCGGCGCACGCACCCAGGTGCAGCTTGCCGAAGTCCTCGATGTCCGCCAGTCCAGCATCTCCGATGCCAAGCGTCGGTGTTCCATCCCGGCAGACTGGTTCCTCAAGCTCTACCGCAGCCACGGCCTCGACCCGGACTGGTTGTCCGAAGGTGTCGAGCCTGTCTACATCAACGATGCAAAGGCCAAGATTCCGGCAGACACCCTGCTCAAGGAAACCCCGGCCCCCTATGGCAAGATGAACTCCCGCAGCCGAGTGGTCCCCGTGTCCACCATGGCCGGCGCGAACAAGGAAGCAACCTCATGGGAACCCAAGTCCGTTGAAGAGCTGTCCGTGCCCGAATCCTTCTGCCGTCCGAAGCTTCAGGTCGTGAAAAACGACTCCGCAAGCATGGCCCCGGTCATTGGCCGCGGAGCATTCGTCGGCATCGACTGCAATCAGAAGGAACATCCGGACGGCGATCTGTGTGCCGTGTACTTCCCGCATCAGGGACTGACCATCCGCCGCGTGTTCATGCAGGGCGACACCTTCCTGCTCAAGGCGGAAAACGACCAGTATTCCGACCTGACCATCCCGGCCGCCGAAATGACCGAGCGCACCGTGGGCCGTGTCATCTGGGTGCTGCAGAACCTTTCCCCCATGTAGGGGCATCTTCACGAGTGATTCAAAGCCGGACAGGAAACTGTCCGGCTTTTTTTGTTTCACCAATATAAAAGACAAAAAGCCTTTCTCCATGTACATTAACGCGTACCAACCCACTCCCCCACCCAGAGGTACATATGGCCGACTCCCCACAGTACTACTCGTTGAAGACAGCAAGTTCTTCGCGTCCATGCTCCATCGAAGAATCCGGGAAGACCTCGGCTTCAACGTGGAATGGAAAGCCACCTACGCCGACGCCGTGGCCGCCATCGACTGCTGTCAGGACGACTACCTTGTCGCGGTTCTCGACGTCACCCTGCCGGACGCACCCAATGGTGAAATAGTTGAATACGCGCTGAAAAAAGGCATCCCGAGCATCATTTTCACAGCAGGCTTTAACAGTGTCGTGCGCAGCCAATTCATCACATGGAACATTGTGGATTACATCCTCAAGGACTCCGGTGCCTGCGTGGATACGCTCATCCATACGCTTACCCGCATCCAAAGCAACCGCGACATAAAAACACTGGTAGTGGACGACTCCAAACCGATACGCGAAGCCGTGGCCCAGTTGCTCGGCACCCAGCTGTTTCAGGTATTCACGGCCTCAGACGGCGAAGAAGCCCTGCAAGTGCTCGAAGAGCACCCGGACATCATGCTTGTGGTCACGGACTACGACATGCCGAACATGGACGGCTTCGAACTCATCCGCCGTATTCGGGAACGCTACAGTAAAAACGACCTCGCCATCATCGGCATGTCCGCCGGTGGTGAAGAGCTGCTTTCAGCCAAGCTCATCAAAATGGGAGCCAACGACTTCGTTCCCAAACCGTTTCAAGTGGAAGAATTTCACTGCCGAGTCGATCACTCCATTGAAATGCTTGAGAACATTGCCCTTATCCGCGATTTGTCCTACAAGGACCCACTCACCCGGCTCTACAACCGCCGTTACTTTTTCGAAAATGCCGAGCCTTTCATCAAGCATGCTGAAACGCACGGCAGTCGGCACTGCGTTGCCATGCTCGATATCGACCACTTCAAGAATGTCAACGACACTCACGGACATGACGCTGGAGATGAAGTGCTGAAAAACGTCTCTGCCCTTATTGCGCAGGGATTTTCGGAAAAGGCCATTGTCACCCGCTTCGGGGGAGAGGAATTCTGCGTGCTGGTGGCCCATGACGAAAAAGACGATATCCTCGACACCTTCGAGGCGGTTCGCTCGGCTGTTGAAAATTCTTCCGTAACCGTGGACGGCACTGTCATCAAAGTCACCATAAGCACCGGCATCTGCTGCGAACCGGAAAGCCTGGAGGCCATGCTCAAGCTCTCGGACAGCCGCCTGTACGCAGCCAAGGAATCCGGTCGAAACCGCGTAGTAGCCTCCCCGGCTTCGCCCAACGTGCGCTCCTGAGTAAGACGGGCCACCCAGAACATCATGCAACAGGAAACCATGCCAAAAACAGGCTGCCCCACCCGCTCATGCAACGGCAAACACGTTCTTCTTCTGGACCCGAATGAATCCAGAGGAGGGCAGTGGTTGAAGCAATGGCAAAACGAATCGACCTGCCCATCTTCAGGGCCTCGACAAAGGACGAAGCAATTGCCTTCATGGAATCCCATGAAACAAACATTTTCGCGGCAGTCATTTGTCTGAAAACACCCGAAGCCGTGACCGTCATGGAGAGACTCGGCCAACTGTCTCTGCGGGCGATAGTGTACGCATCGGAACTCAGCGACGAAGATCGTCTGAAATACAGCACATGGAATGTCGCCGATCTCATCCTTCGTGATTCTTTCTCGCTGCCTCTGGCTCTGTCCCGCACCATGGGAACCCTGGCCAGCAACCGAAATACAACCATCCTCGTAGTGGATGATTCCCGCTCCATGCGCGCCGCACTCATCCGTTTCCTTTCCTTGCGCTGCTACTGCGTCGTCGAAGCTGTCAACGGCAGGGAGGCGCTCAACATCCTTGAAGCCCGCCCGGACATACAACTTGTCATCACCGACAACGAAATGCCCATCATGGACGGCTACTCGCTGATTCAGGAAATCAGGAAGCGCTACACCAAGGAAGAACTGGCGGTCATCGGCATTTCCGCCAAGACCAATGCCTTGATTTCGGTCAAATTCATCAACAACGGTGCCAACGACTTTCTGCACAAACCCTTTGTCAAAGAAGAGCTTTACTGTCGCGTGGAGCATAACGTGGAAATGCTCAACCGCATTGCCACCATCCGGGATCTCTCCTACCGGGACCCGCTCACGCGACTCTACAACCGCCGATATTTCTTTGAAAACTGCGACGAATTCGCCACACAGGCCGAAGCTGACGGCAAATTCGTCGTCGTTGCCATGCTTGACATAGACAACTTCAAGCAGTTCAACGACACCTACGGGCACGACGTGGGGGACGATGTTCTGCGGACCGTCTCCTCTGTCATGGCAAGCAGCTTCCAGACAACGCCATCGTCGCCCGTCTCGGAGGTGAAGAATTCTGCATATTGGCAGCCATCCGGCCGACGATGACCTTTCGGACGGTATGACAAACCCGGCGCACCGTGGAGCACTCAACCCTGCGCGTCAAGACGAAAACTGACCGTCACGGTCAGCATCGGCGTCTGCACCCGTCGGGCTGCTGTCTCGGAAATGCTGAAAAAGGCTGACGCCAACCTGTACACCGCCAAGGAATCCGGACGGAACCAGGTCGTTCTTATCTGAGAACCGAAAAATCTGACGGCAAATACAACCCTTTCTCAATCCACCTGCTTGACTCGGGAACAGGGGAGCCATACTCTCCAGCCATGAGTACCACGCAAAAATCCCAAACTCCGTCCAAGGCCAGACCTGTCACCGCGCCTGATATTCAGGCCCGCAAAAACGGTCAGAAAATCACCTGCATGACAGCATATGACTACTCCTCCGGCATGATTGTGGATCAGGCCGGCATGGATGTCGTACTTGTGGGAGACTCATTGGCCATGGTCATACTCGGCCATGAAGACACGCTCTCCGTCACCATGGATGAAATGATCCACCACACCCGTGCCACAAGCCGAGGCGTAAAGCATGCCCTGCTCGTCGGAGACATGCCGTTCATGTCGTACACGACCGTGGACAAGGCCGTGGACAATGCCGGACGATTCATCAGCGAAGGACGCGCCAAGGCCGTGAAACTCGAAGGCGGCGTGTCCGTGGCTCCGCAGATCAAGGCCATTGTCGATGCAGGCATCCCGGTCATGGGCCATGTGGGGCTGACGCCGCAGCATGTCGCCCGGTTCGGCGGTTTCAAAGCACAGGGAAAATCCGCTGAAGCCGCCCGCGCACTCGTGGAGGACGCACAGGCCGTGGAAGCGGCAGGAGCCTTCGCCGTCGTGCTTGAAGCCATTCCCGTGGAAGTGGCCGAACTGATTACGCAGGCCGTAAGCATTCCCACCATAGGCATCGGCGCGGGCAACGTCACGGACGGACAGATTCTCGTCTATCACGACGTACTCGGCCTGTTCGACCGTTTCACACCCAAGTTCGTACGCCAGTACGCCGAACTGGGCAAAACATCGATCGAAGCGCTGTCCACCTACTGCACAAACGTCCAGCAGGGGCACTTCCCCGGCGACAAGAACACCATCTACATGCCCGACGACCAAGTAGCCCAAATTCGCAAAATCAAAATCAAAAAGAAAAAATAGATGGAACTCGATTTCTCATGGCCCGTTCTCTGGAACGGGCTGGGCTGGCCGCTCATCCGGCTGACCTTTTTCATTTCGGTGGGTCTGTTCGTGGGCAATCTCATCGAATCACTGCACTGGACCCGCTACGCGGCAAAACTCGCGGAACCGCTGGCAAGACGCGCACGACTCAAGGACGTGTCCGCCGCCAGTTTTTCCATGGCGTTCTTCTCCGGTGTCACTGCCAACACCATGCTTTCCGAAGCCCACGACAAAGGGACCATCTCGGACCGGGAGCTGGTTTTCTCCAACCTGTTCAATTCCCTGCCGACCTACTTTCTGCATCTGCCAACCATCTTCTTCATCGCCGCCCCGTTCATCGGCAGCGCTGCCGCAGTCTATGTCGGCCTCACGGCCCTTGCCGCCATACTGCGTACCGGAGCCATCACCATTGCCGGTCATTACATGCTGCCGCCGCTGCCCGAAGGATGCCTGCCCTGCCGTCTCGACGAGGCCGAAAAAAAACGCGACACCTCGTCCGCGTTCAAAAAGACATGGAAACGTTTCAAGAAACGACTGCCCAAGGTCGTCTACCTGACCGCCCCCATCTACACCCTCTTCTTCATTCTCAAACAACTCGGGATGTTCGGATGGCTTCAGGGACTCATGGCAGGAAATGTGGGCTTCTTTTCCTTTCTCCCGCCTGAGGCTCTCGGCATCGTGGCCTTTCACATGGCCGCGGAATTCACGGCCGGACTCGCCGCCGCCGGTGCGCTCATTGCCGACTCCGGCCTGACCGAAGCGCAGGTCGTGCTCGCCCTGATGCTGGGCAACGTGCTCTCATCCCCCATGCGGGCATTCCGCCACCAGTTCCCGTACTATGCAGGCATTTTCAAGCCGCGCATGGCCATGAAACTCATCGTCTGCAATCAGGTGCTCAGAGCCGTCAGCATTGCCGTCGTCGGAACGGTTTACGCAGTCTTCGCATAGGAACTGATAAAGCGCGGGAAAACGCATAAGGCCGTCTTTCCAATCACTCCAGCCTATTGGCACAAGTAAAGACCCCTGCCGCCTGAGGCGGCAGGAATCAATCATCCGATTCTCTTACCAACTAATAACGGGACGGGTTCGCGGGACGGGCCTCGTTGACCTTGAGAGTCCTGCCGCCCATTTCGCTGCCCTCAAGGGCTTCAATGGCGGCGAGGGCTGCCGCATCATCCATCTCCACAAAGGCGAAACCGCGGAAACGGCCTGTTTCGCGATCATTGATGAATTTTACGGATGTGACTTCGCCATAAGTGGCAAAAAGGTCCTGAAGATCGTCTTCAGATGCACTGAAAGGAATGTTACCAACGTAAATACTCTTCATCTCACAAAGGCTCCACAAAAAAAGATTCCTGGTAGCGGGGGAAGGACTTGAACCTTCGACCTTCGGGTTATGAGCCCGACGAGCTACCAACTGCTCCACCCCGCGCCAATACGACAGCCGCAAAACACCGCACCAAAGTGCAAATGATTAACGGATTGTGTTAGCCGTTACGACATTTGATGTATTTCGTCAAGATGATTTGAGTTTTTTCGCAGCTGTGACGCAGAGAAAAGGGCAATCACAGCAAAACAGATTACACGTTTTTCGAGATATTCCCGTCCATCGGACTGAGGTCCATATTTTTCAGATAGGCTGAAACCGCATTCTGTTGAAAATTCTGCATGATGCCGCTCCCCTTTTGCGCGGCGACTCCTGACATGGGACCATGAAGGGCCATACTCGGGTCCATGCCGCGTATCTGCCATTCCAGCTCCTTCTTCTTATCCTCGTCATCCTTTTCGGGCATCTTGGCCGTGACATCCGAAACGCGGGAACGCATTTTCACGCCGGTGATCTTTTCCAGTTCCTTTTCGATCTCCCGGATGCGCGCCTTTTGCTCTTCAGTCGGCTGACCGTCAGTCAGAGTCAGAATCTGGGCCATCATGTCCTTGAGAAAGGACACCCTCTTTTCCTCTTCCGGCGTCAATTCCTTTCGAAAGGAAATGGGAGAGGAATTGGACTCTAGCTGCTTTCCTCTTCAGTCTTTCCGGGACAAGAGACACGCCATCCTTCCGGACATCACGCACAAGACCACGAGCTTTCCCGGCAGAGCTACCCGGACAGGGGAAAAAGGGCTTTGTATCAAGCGGATTAATCATGGCTGAACCTCGCAGGAAAATTTTTCCACAAGGGAAATCCAGCAAGAATCACACCATGAAAAGAATTGGCCGATGGCTCTCTGTAGTTGATGTTTTTTTTTAAAGAAAGACAAAAGACAAGAAGGCGGTAAGCCAGTCGCGGACGCTCCTTCCATGT